>Ga0181395_1000371_pt1 | contig 18918 bp, 13 predicted proteins | sample 18SPOviralmetaG_FD_130124 | JGI IMG/M metagenome (GOLD analysis project Ga0181395, IMG submission 130124) | Marine viral communities from the oligotrophic San Pedro Time Series (SPOT) site, San Pedro Channel, CA, USA - 18 SPOT_SRF_2010-12-16 | ecosystem: Environmental > Aquatic > Marine > Strait...
CTAGCACCTTCATTGTCAATAAAATCCATTTGAATTTCAACACCATCTTTCATAAATGGTGACAGTTCTATAAGAACAGAACTTTTTCCATGTGGCAAACTATCAGGAAAGTCTGAAACTATTATATGTCGTGATTTATCAACCTCATCAATGAGAACATCGATTTCATCTAAATCAAGAAGCTCGTTAAATTTTTTTACTATTGACATTTATACCTCTACAATGGTTCTTATATAAATATTAAAAATTTAAAATTTAGTATTTATTATATGTATAAGATATGGAGATTATCGGTATGAAAAAGAAATATTCGTTTACTATAGAAGAGGGATTAGTAGACTGGTTTAGAGTGTATGTTAGGGAAGAAAGCACCACTATGTCAGCGGTGCTTAATCAACACATTTTGAAATTAAAAAGAGAGGTTAAGAAACCTAAGAATTTACTTTCTAGTCAAAAGAAACATTACTAAAGTTATTCTCTTTCTTAATTTCTAATAAGGTATCTACAGCATCTCTCATAGAATCTATATGAGAAACAATCATAGTGAATTGAAATTGAGATTTTAAATACTGAAATAGATTGTAAACAGAATTTAGATTATCTGAATCCATAGTTCCCCATCCTTCATCGATAGCTAAGAAGTTAGCTGCTGGCAAGTTAGATACATTTATTAATCCTACACGCATAGCTAGGGATGAGATAAATCGTTCCATACCGCTAGATAATTCAAGAGGCCAGACATTATCATCATCATATACTATGTAACAATTAATGTTCTTACCATCCATTTCTAGTATCATAGAAAAATCTACTATCTGAGCAAGTATATCATTTATAGCACCCTCAATAGTTGGAAGTGCTTTAGATATCAATTCATATGGAACACCATCACGTTTAATAGCATCCATATAATATTGATAAGCTGCGTGTTTATCCTCTAACTCTTCAACCTTATCAATACTAGCTAATATGTTTTCACGATTAGTTTCCAATACCTTTATCTCACCATTTACAGTTTGAAGTTTTTTATCCATATCTTCTATGAACTGTTCTATAACATCAGATTGTTGTTGCGCATCTTCGATATCTTTAATTAACTTTCTATTAAATATGATATCCATTTCTTGTTCATGATATAGATTAATCTTATCTTCTATAATTGCTAATTGACTAATTAGATTTTTTCTTTTTTCAATAGTTAGTTTTTCCTCACTATCTAATTTACTTACATTGGCGGTAAGTAAGCTGAGACTTTGGATTGACTCATCTAATTGAATCTTATGTGATTCTATATGAGACAAACCATTTATTATGGTGTCTAAACTATCAGATTTTTTTACAAACTCGGTAGCTAATAGTTTATCATCATTTAATTTTTTCTTAGTTTCCATAGCGTCTATAGTGAATGGGTTCTTCATGCAAAAATCACAATCAGGATCATATTCTAAATCACCAAGCTTTTCAATCTTATCTAACTTATTCTTAACTTCTATTTTAAGCTTATCAATTTCAATCTGATTGGTTAATTTTTCACTACTGTATTGTTCTAATTGAGCAAATTTTTTATCTACTTCATTTTCAATGAAAATATTTATCTTCTCATTTAGCTCATTTTCTTCTACTGATAGTTGTTTGGATAGAGTTGCTATTTCACCAACTCTCTCATCAGCTTTATTTAGTGAGTTAGTTAATGTAACTTTTCTTTCTTCCAACTCACTTATGCTATCAGCAGTTTCATCTACTTTTCTAAGTTGCTTTGTTAAGCCTATAATTTGTTTATCACATTCTTTCTTTTCTACTAGTAAAGCTTTTCTTTGAACATCTAACTTTTTAGATTTCTTTTTATCTTTACTAAGACTACTTTTTATATCTGCTAACTGAACATCGTAGTTAGTTTTCTTAAACGATTTTAAGAGAGAACTCACATCATGTATTTCTTCAGCAGCCAAAGTATATAGTTGGTCAAATACACCAATTCCCATAAATTGCGCCAGTAAGTCTTTTCTTTCTTTTTGTGTCTTATCGATAAATACAGTAGAGTTAGTTTGTAGAGACATCGCTGTCATAATAAAATCATCATAAGTTCCAATAACCTTACGGATATTTATATCAGTAGTTCTTCTTTGGTCACCATTTAAGGATACCTTTTCTCCATCATCAGCAAATGTATAGAAATCAACATCTACCTTTACATGACCAGCTCTACCTTTTTTACCCTTTCTCTCAATAACGTAATCTTGTCCTTGAACTTCGATAGTAGCTTTACAACTAAACCTATCTTTTTTATTATTAAGAACATTTATAGCTTTGTATGCTCGAGAAGATCTATCAAACAAACAGAATGATAGAGCATCTAATAGAGATGATTTCCCACTAGCATTTGGTGCAAATATACCCACAATGCCTGTTAGCTTAGTGAAATCAACTACATTATCTTCTCCATAAGAAAACATATTATCGAACTCTAACTTCTTAACTTTCCAAGTAACACCTCTGTTGATATTATCTTCGGGCAGCCTGTTATTGAGTTCTTCATTTATTTTCTTAATATCTATAAGAGTTGATTCATCTACAAAATGATTTGTCTTTAGATATTCTTCTATCAACCCATATTGATAACCTGTATCCATTACGTTGCCAACAGATATTCTTTGCCCTCTAACCTTTTCAATAGAACCAAATGAATCTGTCTTTGTTACAGATACCTCTTTTACATTATATTTACTATGAATTACACTCATAGCTTTTTTAAGTTGAGATGGAGTTGTATCTGAAACCCTAACTCTTAAACGGGCTTTGCTTGGCATATCAGGACAATCTGGAAACTCTCCTTTATTTATATCTAATGTATAATAACCATAATCATTTATAACTTCTATATACTTAGACTTTCTTTTCGGAACATCCCATAGTAAATAACCATGCGATAGTCCTTCACCGTGATTCTGTTGAACCAATGAGCCACAGTAAGATATAGTTTCTTCCTTATTAAGATGCTGTCTTTTATGTATATCACCAAGCAATCCTAAATCATAACCTTTGAATTTAGCAATCTTTACATCTGATGGAAGAAAGAATCCCAAATCTGTTTCCGACTTATCTACTGTTCCGTGAAATAGGACTACTTTAGTTCCATCGCCTTCAACATCCTTAGCCTCAATGTAATCATCTTCTTTTTCCCACACATCCCAAACAACAAACTTTACATCAGCACATTTATACACACCACTATCTTTTAGATAATGTAAGTTAGGATGTTTTAGATTATTTACGATTGGAGTTAGAACATCCATACGAGAAAGATTATTTAGGTTACAATCGTGATTACCTGCAATAATTATCGTAGGACATATATCCGCCAGATTCTTAAATAAACGAGACAACTGATCGACTAATTCAGGCGACATCTCTGTTTTTGAATGAGCAATATCACCACCGATATAAGCTACAGCATTGTTTTTATGTTTTCTTACTTCTTCGTAAGTTCTTTCAAACACTTCTTCATATTCTACGTGTCGCTTTAGATTTCTGATTTGAATATCAGAAATATGATGTATGTGTTTTAGTTTACGAAAAGGCACTTTTACAACATTTTCTTTAATCAAGTATTATCCTTTAAGAATTTCTTCACTTTGTTTATTTGTTTATTCGGAACAATGAAATCCCAAGCCGTTTCTTCATCCAATCTGCCAGTTTCATAATATATAGTAGAGTATACCAAACCAAAGCTACTAATAAGTTTTTTACTGATTCCAGCATCATTGATATGAACTTTCCACTCGTCATCATTAAATTTCCAAATATTTTCTTTGCTTAACATCTAATCTCATCCTTATTAAATCGGAAAATGAAGTCTCTTCTGATTTTTTGATAAGAGTAGTTACTTTCTCAAATCCCATATCAGAAGGATCTTCTTCTTTTAGTCTTACAAAATAGACATTGATACCATTCTTCATTAACTTATCAGTTAATTTTATCGCATCATTAATCGCGTCATTGTCTAATAATATATATATAGTTCTAACCTGTTTTTCATATATTTTTTTCATCAATTTTTTAGGTATTGTTTTACCAAATAATGGAATGGCATTTCTTTTTATAGCCATCGCATCAAAAACACCTTCACATAGAACAATCGGCTCGTCCCAATTGATGAATAAATCAAATCCAATAACATCCTTTGATATCGGAGGATTCTTATATTTCATTCCGCCGCTGTAAATATCCCTTCCAACAAAATAATTAATATTACCATCAGAATCATACGATGGCACTATGATACGATTGGTGTATAAACCCTCAGAACAATACCCTATATTGTATCTTATAATGTCAGCCATACTCATACCCCTCTTGGCAATATAACTCAAAGCATGCCGTTTAATAATACTATCTCCGCCGTTCCAAAGAGGATGAAATTCTTTTGGTAAATGTAATGTTTTTTTCTTGACTTTTGAGTTAAATGATGATAGTGATTTTGACTCTCCGACAATATCTTTTAGTTCATCATATTGTTCTTTATTAGCATTTAGCTTTCTAAATAACTGAAATAATTTATGACCACCTTGATTAGATATCCAACAATGCCATTTTTGTGTCTGTATGTTTATTTGAAGTTTAGGTTTATGATGAGATGTAAAAGGAGACCAATACATATATTCATTGGCTTTCTTTAGTTGTCTGCCTCTATTTCCAATTACCCTATTCAGTAGATTTACAATATCACTCATTGATTAATTCTATAAATTTCTCTATGTTAATAACTGCATAAGTTTTAGTTCTATTTCTTTTAAATATCAAAACAGGATCGTAATCACCACTATTTTCTTCAGCTTGTTGTAAAGATGACCATATATTTAATGATTCTTGATTTTTACACTCAAACGAATAAGGTATTAGTTTTCGAGCTGCTGGTGATAACTTTATATCTTCGCCAGATTCACCCATTATAGCAGATTTAATATCATCGGGCTCTAACTGATTAAATGTTTCTAACAAAAGATCTCTTACATTATTTTGAAGTCTTTTGCCTTTATTCTTAGCGCTTCTTGATTTCATAAGTTATTACTTTATACTTGTTATACTTGTTACTTGTTATACTTGTTACTTGTTAATAGTTAATTACAAATTTAAAAAACAAGGCATAGTAATTTAATTAAAAAACTATTCAGAATTTTTTAAAGGAATTGTATGTTAACATTATTAATATATATAAGACTAAAACCTGTTATTCAAATATTTTTTTACTTCTTTTTGAGCCCACCTTTCAGCTCGTTCTTCCCACTTATTATCATCGTGCGGATCTAATCCATCATACTGAGCCATTGTTCCTGCTTGAGCGTATTTCTTTATAAATTTTCTTTTACCTAAGTTCTGAGCATCTAATGCATGTTTTATCTCATGCAATACAGTTATCAAAAATTCCTTTACTGATTTATAAGATGGTCTTAAAGTTATTGTATCCGTTTCAGGTATATATTCACCAAAGTTCTTACCACTACCTATTTTCACTTTAGATTTCAGTTTATACTTCTTAATCATTCTCTGTGCAGTATCTAAGTAGTCTATTCTCTCTACTAATAAATACCCCATAGCTTTTTTATAAAAGGAAGCCATTGATTTATTTCTTTCCTTAAATTCATCAGGATCTTTTATGAAAGCTGCATATCCTTTTGGACCAGGCGAGTTTGTTGAAGCAGTGCTTTCTTCTATAGAAGTAACTTCCATCATTTTTTTAAATTTACCCATATACTATCTCCGTTGAGTAAATATACAAACATTTAAGATAAAAGTCAAGATATTTTTTCATTATGCGTCAAACCTAACTACAAACCCCAATGATAAATTTTTATCATTTTTAATTGGAGCAGATAATTGTCCTACCGCTAAAAGTTCATCAAAGTCATTATACAAACCTATTTTAGTAACATATGGCGCAAAATCAGAATGAGTAACGAATGCTTCATATTTAGTAGCAGCATTAAAAGAACTACCATATGAGCCTGATTTTGTTACAGCATCACCTATTGGAAAGAATTTCCAAGACTCATCTCCGGTTGAAGTTATACTACCACTTCTTTCAAACGTAGCTGAAATATTGGTTGTAGAGTTGAATTCATTTTCACCAGACACACATGTGTATGAGTATTCATTTATTGTAACCTGTGCCTTATATTTCAAAGAAAATCCATCAGAACCTTTTCCTGTTCCCACATCTACAAAGTTAGAACCTGTATTTGTAAATACAAACACTCCCTCTTCATAAAAAACATTACCAGCGAAACTAGCGGTAGCGTGAATTTTATCATCATCAGCAAATCCACCCGAAGCAAATAATGCAAAGCTAGAGGAAAGGCTTGAATCATACAAGTTACCTTTTCCATCATCCACTATAGTAATTGTTGCTGATGTGCTATCATCTTTTAATTCGATTGATCTTGGCTTTATTCGCTCGCCATATAAATTATCAGGCACAGATATTATAGATGCTGATTTATGTAGTAATCTATATTGTTCTGTTCCATTAGAAGCAAAATTATTGAATGGGTTTATAGTAGAGAAATCTCTTTTTAATCCAGGACCTCTTTGTCTGTAATATCTATTATTAATCATAAAGTATGATGGAATATGATAAAAATGTTGAGGTGAATCAGTTTCTGTGTGATATGAGGTTTTCTGAGCCAATGCAGTTGTAAATCCCCTATGGCTTCCACTTATAGCTCTAAAGTTGTATACATAACTACCACTATCAGCTTCGGTTAAAGTAAATTGTTTATAAACTTTAAACGGTGTTTTATCTACATCTGTCGGGTCGAGCCTTTTAAACATGACCTTTGTCTCCCAATCTTAGAAGTCTAATTTGACTTTGATAATCGCTTCTCTCGAATAAGATTTCAGTAATGGTTTACTCAACTTAGCAACTGCCAGTAATTCACCATCATCATTATATAATCCAACTTGCGTAATAAATGTTTTTGGATTCTTAAAGAACGTTGGTTGAGTTAGAGATCCATCAGACGCAGTAGCAAATGTTGGATTAGAACTAAAGTTAAATTCTTTGTTTGGTATTCTACAAAAGTAATGCTGTGATGTAATTACTTCTTCTCTTCTTGCCTGAAACTTAGCACCACCGACAAATTTCTTAAAAAACTTATCATTATTTCCACCTAAATCATTAGATGTAGTATTTGTTCCTATTGAAGCAGAAGCATTTAATACAGGACCATTTAAAATTATAATACCTAAGTCGGGATAAAATAATCCATATGAACCTCCTGGCTGATTGACAGCAGTTGTATTAGTAACTGCAGTTCCTGTTGCAATAGAACCACTAACGACATTAAATACTCTACCACCTTGATTTACAGTAGGATTAGTAGTAGCACCACTGTCGTCAATTAATTTAATTCTAGCATCAGTTGATCCCAACAGAGTATCACTACCACTTAATTCTAATTCCCAGTTACCGGGATCCATCTTTTCTCTAAGTTGTTGTCTAGCAACTGATATAGCATATACATATTTTGGTTTTACATGAGTTCCACTTCCAGCAAACGTAAATTGACTAATATTTGGACCTAAAAGTGTTTGAGATAATTGTCTATAAATAGCGGCTGATGCCCTATTCCCAGCAACTCCAGCTTTTCCCAAAGAACCACTTCCATTAAAATGAGCGTATGCAATTGAAAATTGTGGTTTAGCAGTAGGTGTTGTAACTGGATGTTCAGAATAAACATCTAAATAATGATCTCCAGAACTTCCTGATTGTGTAGATGATGTGTAATAAGCAGTTATTGTAGCTGCACCATTACCCCACATTCCAGAAGAAACTATATCTTTCGCATTTGATACCACATCACCTGATTCAGGACTTGCATCTGAAACTATATTAAACTCCTTATAAATAGACATAAATTACTCCTTTAACCAAATGAACCAGCATTAAAGCCAGCGGTTAATATTACTTTATTAGTAACTGTTATAGATATTGTAGCACCTGTATCGTTACCAATTATTGTTAATTGTGTTGATTTTCCTGTTGCAGTAGATCCTACTGATAGAGGAATCACACCAATTCTAACAGAGGATGCAACCAATGTTTTACTATTTGGAACATCGTCATCGCCTAAGAAAAATGGTGTAGTTGCTCCTGCACCACCTGCGCCTGCTGCATTTACAACTGTCATTGTAGCTACTGATTGATTATGTAAAATAAATGTATAAGATGTATCAGAGACATTAGCAGTTGTAGGTGTAATTACTGTAGCAGGTTGGTTTAAACCACCACCAGCATTAAATGTTACACTCTCTGGCTGAACACTAATAATAGGCATCTTTCTAGTGCTTTTTGGTAATGTTACCAACTTATATCTCATAATATGATTTTCATCAGGAAAAGCTTCTAATAATGGCATATTTTCAATTACAGCTCCATAAAAATCAGAACCGTTTGGATGAGATACATCAAAAAGTCTATAATCAACCTCATCATCTGCCAAAGCGAATTTTGTTATGTTAAAAGCGTTAGTTCCTTGTGCTAATAATTCCCTACCTTTTTTGGTAAGAATAGCATCAACGGTAACTGTTGTGTTATTTAGAAATCCCATAAGATAACTCCTAATTTAAATGTTTGGATTTTGTATAATTTGATTCATATATATATATACTAATATCAAATTTTTATTAATTAATATTCTATTTTCTAACCTTTTCTTCTATCTTCTAAAAAATTTCTTCTTTCTTTTCTTCTTTCTCTTCTTACTATTCTTTTTACCTGTAATACCAGCACCAAGCTTAAACCTGTCTATTGCTGTTGTAAATTGTGCTGGAGTAAGTTGTCCTCCACTTTGTTCTCTAGCTTCTTCAATTGCTTGTTCAGCATTTCTTGGTTTTACATTTACTCTACTAAAGAAAACTTTTTTATTTTTCTTACGCCTTTTTGGTTTAAATTTAGCAACTGTTCCTTCTCCGGTATCTAATGATGATTCTCCCGGAGCTTTCTTTACGAGCTTCGTTGGTGAAGTAAGTGTAATCTCAATTGGAGGACCTCCATCAAATGTAGTTAATGCAGTATTTTTTACACCTTCAAAGTAAGAACGTATTCTAGCTTCTACATCATTCAGTAAATAATCAGTATCGACATTGTAAAAGGATGAAGAGAAAAAGTTATCAATCGAAGCACTATTTGCTGTTGTATAATATTTTTCCATCCGTTGATTATTACCTCTCACAACTGATCCCGAAAGCACAGGTTGTAAGGTTTCAAAATACTTTGTATCCCCATAAGTTACCGAAGCTGTAGCATAAAATTTATCAGGCCTATTCAATCTCTGCCATAAAGATAGTTCATAACTACTATCTAAAAATTCTGAAGATGAACCTTCAAAATTAGGAGCTGATCCTGAAATATTATAAACCGAAGAGCCGGATTCATAACTATACATATCTATTCTTCCATCATATGCAGAAAATTTTGTTACTTCGTATCTATTATCGTGATTGTATGAGGATGATATCGTAATTAAATCAGTTCCTATATCTATAGATGAGCTATAGTAAAAATCTTCAAACTTAGGAGCCTTACCTATTACTACTTTTGTTCTTTCAAATATATTTGGTTCTACCAAAATACCTAAATTTGATTTAGCTCTAGCAGGAATCATTTTTCTTATCTGACCAAATAAAGATTGATCGTAAAATTTTATTAATCTAATGTAATCCCAAAAATTATTTGGAGACTTATACTTTTTCCAATAATTATCAGCAGCATGCTTTAATCCTCTATATTCTAATTCTTGCAAGTCTCTAGGATCACCTAAAAAGTTATCAAAATTTAAATTAGCTACAGATTCTATTATATCCGTATTTATTACATCTGTTGGTGCGAAATATACACCGACTTTGTTTGAATCATTCGGAGCGGTATCATACGCACTTACTGTAGCTCTATGCTTAGCATTCAAATTAAATCCAGCCTTAATTGGGTTTGCTTCAATTCTTATTTTATTAGTAGTTCTTCTCAAAGCACCAATGCTTGGAACATTACTTTTTGTCTCATCTACAACATTACTGAAAAAGTTTCCTGTAAATCCACTATGAGATCCTGAATACGCATTGGTTGAATTAGCGCTGATGTCTCTAATACCCTCTGTATCAGTTGCTAAGCTTTTATTATCATCAAATGAATATCTTAATATTAAATTACTGTAAGAAGATGAAATAGAATTTCCGTTATAAGCCTTTGGATTTCCTACGTGATTTCTAAAGGAGCCGGTGTTCAATACCTCTGTCCAATGTCTGTATTCCATAATCGAGCCACTAAATTGTGCCCCTACTGTTGAAGTTACAGCAGCACTTCCACTACCACCTATATAAATTTCCCCATCATTATTCCAACTTTGGTTATATGATGATGATGCGGCTATATCAGTTGTCATCGTAGATTTAGAATATAAATTTATTTTACTTCTGCTAGCATCATATTTACTTACATGCAGTTCAAATGATTGAGATACATTTGGATTATCGCTTCCAGAAGTTCTTCTAACCATTACAGAAAAGAAATCTTTATCATATACAGGAAAGTTAGACGATGACATTTCCTTTAATCCATCAGAACCACTAATTTGAAAGGAAACGTAGCCGTAGTTATCTATTGAATTATTATCTTTTAGTCTAATGAAAAAACTGGAAGATACATTAGGGCTAGTTGGAGCCTTTTCAACTAATATTTGATTTGAACCCGTAGGAGTTCTGAATCTAAATTCTATAGTATCAGGCTTTCTTCCCGTTGAAGAGTCGTCAACCCAAGGAGTTTTAACAAATTGAGCACCTCTAAAATCTAAAGCCTTTGTAAATTTTCTTCCAATTTCAAACTGAGGAGAAGCATTATCCGGCAAATCAGGTCCACCATATTCCTTTACCCTCAAAATAGTTGATGGTATACCATATGCACTTATCAAACCTTTAATAGCTCTAACACTTCCTTTATTCTTTAAGTAGTATGGCATGTTATTAACAATACGACTCATTATTTCTCTCGAAACATCCCTTTCCGGAACACTTGACAAGTTTGAAAATGAAGAACCAGTAACCTCTTTACCCAATGCAAATCTAGCAAGAGAAATTGTATCTTTACCATCATTCAATTGCCATCCTAATGATTTAGCAACACTCATAAATAATTCTTTAGACATACCTTCTGTTAACTTCTCTCTTCTGTCGTGTATATCACCCATAGCTTTGATATAAATCCATATATTATCAAAATGGCGAGCTACCATATTTACTAAATCTACATAGGTTTTATTAGCTGGATCAAATTTTATATGCTGTGGTATGATACTACTTAGCTTATTAAAGCTATTTTCATCATATAAAGAGCCGCTTTTATGTTGTGTATTATACCAAGCAGTTGCTTGTGATGATGTGGTATGTGCTAAGACATACTCATCTCCTACGGTTCCTGTTCCGGAAACTTTTGGATATGCGTTACTAAAGAACTCTCCAAGAGAACTTGAAACATACGATGATGATTCAAAATACATATACTTTTCAAATCCATCAAAATTATTTTTTAATTCATCAATAGATGATAAAGCTAATTTAACATCAGCTGTAGACCCACTAACTCCATTGTAAGATGAACTTATTGCAGTATACCTTTCGATTTCTGTTAATTTATATTTAAAATTCTGAATCCTCTTTGTTACTGAACTAAAATTTATAAAATTCTTAAAATTGCTATAGTCTACATTTATTTCAACACTATCCATACTCTGACTTAAAAATTCATCTCTTAATAAACCTGATACAGTTGTATCTTCGCTTAGAATTTCAGTCTGACTTACATAATCGGTAGTTCTTCTTTGTATAGGACTTTCAGCATTCATCATATCCGGAGACTTTAAAACTACATCGCCAATTTCCGTATCAACAAAATCTATAATTTCAATATCTTCTTCAATAACATCAGCCATTTCTTTGACAACAACGACCTCATCTAATCTTTCAATATCAGTTGGTAATGGTTCATATAACTTATAAACAACTGAATATGGATACGGCATTGTTACAAAATCTTTTTTGAAATTGGTAGTTAAAAGCATCCTATTTCCAAATTTTAGATAAGTTCTCATATCATATGGATTATATACAAGATAAGAAACTGAAAAGTTTGAAAAATTTATTGGATTGCTGTCCTCTTCATAATCAGTAACATTTTCATTTGTATTAATTAATTCTCTACCAGCATTATTCCAATGCTTGTCTACCATTACTTGAGTTCCTTCTTGCTGAACTTGAACTATATTAGCTTCATAATCTGCGTATATTGGTAAGTTTGTTTCTTGTGAATTTAATGTAAAATCCATAAATAAATTATCAACCCACGATATTCCATATGAGTTATCTATAGTCAATCCTTTCGCAGTATCCCAAGCATTATCTCCTCTTATCTGTAAGAAAAATTCAGCAGTTGTAAACCAATCAGATGGTATATCCATCTCCACCTCTACTGTATTCCACCCACCAGCATTTGGAGCATATGCAGGTTCACTTATAGTTTTATAAACATAGCTTATCGCAACATTATCTCTTGAACTCCAAACAGCTGCTTGTCCGTCCCAAATCCATTGTTCTCCTACACTCAAAGCTCCATCTTTAGTCGGATTTAAATCATAACTAAATTCACTACTACCATCATCATATAATGCAAATTGATTATAATTATCAGCGCCTGGATTTCTACTACCAAATACTATTTCTTCACCTGTAGTCCCCTTAACACCAGCATTGTAAAACACATCCTGTAAAGACAATGTTTTATCAACACCATCTTTTGTATCATTCTTTGAAAAATATACTTGATCTCCTACTATACCAATATATTTTGAACTAAATCCTGAATTCTTAGCAAATGCAACTTCATATTCTGCTGGAATATCTGAAGAAAATCCTTCTGCAAAAGGTTTTGGATCTTGAGCAAAGAAACTATCTTCATCAGACGAAGCTTCATAGTAATCTCCATCTCCATCATCCATTCTGTAATATAATCCGGTGCCAGATATTGTAAAGTAATGTTTAATTTGGTTATCTTTTTTAAACCAAGTCTCAAACTTACCATCGCCTTCATTTAATCTATTATTAAAGCCTTCATCAAGATCTATCCAATAATTTACACCTCTATTTACCTCATTTATATCATCAAAATTGTCTTTAAATTTTCTTGCAATAAACATTCTATTTTGATCTTCGGTGCCAGTTCCATTACTATAGAATATTATAAAACGTTCTGACCAAACACCATTACTGCTACCCGGTTTCCTAACTCTAGAAACACTCTGTATAAATCCATATCTAAAAATATCATCAAATAAGGAAACTGTAGAAGCTTGTCCGTCTACTACTTGAGTTATAGTTTCATTTCTAACTACAGGAAAGTAATCTTCAAATTTATGTAATACTAATTTATTTGAATTTACTGTAAATTCAGGCTCTTTAACTTCCCAAATTAAATCATCCTTAAATAGTAGAGCACCATCTCCATCTGTTGTTCCTGTTTGCCAACCTAAATTTTGGCCTTGATTATTTATCCTTTGATACTTAGGCTGTCCAGCATTTTCTGTTTGATACGGATGACCATTAACAACATTCTCTCCAGAATACTGAACACTACTGACAGTCCCATCAGGAGCACTAGGACTATTTGCTGCACCTTTTGTTACCCATTGAGCACCTGACCATTCCCATTCACCATCTTCGCTTAACGTTCCCTTTTTCCAATATGGGTCTTTTGCAATATTTGGAAGCCATCCCCATTTTCGAGGAATAATAGTTGTTCCTGCATTGACTCTTGGCATTATGATTCCGATTACCCAAGCTCCCTCTCCACCAAAATCTGCTGTAGTTTGACCTACTTCTCCGGAGAATGCTGTTACACCAAAATGCGTTATGAGTTCTTCTTCTGTTTCTGGAGGTTTACTTTCTACATTTGATGCATTAGAATCATTATTTTCTAAATAACCTTCAGGTATATTTGTCGGCTTTGTTTCTGCTGGTGGTGGTGCAAATGGATTAAAATATCCATCTGGTGGAGAAATTGGCTCAGGCTCAATAAATCTTTCTGTGGGATATTTTAATTGAACATTAACCCCTTTTCCAGCTACACTACTCTTTAAATCTAATCTAAAATTTATTGTATCGCCTATTCCAGCACCAAAATTAATCAATGATGGCATAGTTTGTCCAATCTGCATAAGTCTATGACCACTAGCACCATCCCAAGCTTCAAAGTCTTGATATAAATTATTTTGATCTATGAATTTTATGCAATTACCACCACTATTGCCTTCACCCTTTACAATTTTTGCGTGATATCCAATAGCACTACTTCCAGCATGAGGTTCACCATAATTAAAATATCCAGTAGTCCAATCATCTAATACAATAGCATCGCTGTGTAGACTACTATCCCAACCAACATTTATAGTAGCGGGAGTTCCTGTGTTTGTATCTATTGTAACATTTTCTAATTCTGCATTTTTTATTGCATTTAAATTTGTGCGAACTTTACTATTTTGATAACCTGTAAGATAAGCATTTGGAAGTTTAATAGTTCCACCTACCATATTTTCTGTGAATATAAACCCACCATCCGTTGGAGTAATTCTTATTATTTGAGAGTTATCATATTCAATTTTTGTTTCGGGAGGACTTAGTGCACTTGCGCCTGGTCCAGGAGGTCCTATTACCTCATATCCTTTAAACCCTATCTCAGCATCTATGTTTTCTGTTCTAATAGATTCCTGTAATTTTAAAAAATCTGTTTGATAGTTATATCCACCCAAAGAACTATCTGAAATATTCTTAGCCGATAACCTAACTTCTTTTCTTGTTGGAGAAATTGTTTCAATTTTATACTTATAATCTTCTATTAATAGTTGTTCAGCCGCATCTGGATTTTTTTCATATTCTGCTTTATTCTTATTGAATATCTTACCTTCATCATTTACATATATATTTTCCGGAGCAGGAAATTGTGCAATTGGATATATCTCATTTTCAAATCCATTTTTAGTTCTGAGTAAAACAGGATCTTCTTTACCAGCTAAATTTCTTACAAATCTATATCTAATTTTAAATTTACCAGTTTCGTAACCAAATAATTTTAGGTGAGATGATGGACTTAATTTTATGAAATTTTCATTTATACCTTCAATAGCATCATACTTTACTATGTCTCTATATTCAATTAAGTTGCCAGCTTCATCCAATAGTTCTACAAGAACATAATCTCTATCTGCATTACCACCTTCACCCCAATATCCATTTTCATAAGGTTTATCTCCAATCTTTTTGGTAATGCCACGAAGTAATCGTTGTTTATCTATATCATTTAGTTGGCTTGACATTATAACTCCCTTAACTCTCTATCGATAATACCATTAATCTCATCAGTATCTTTTAATTGTTCAACTGTCCTACTGACATAAAGAACTGTGCTTGCATCCTCATATAATTCGCCTGTATAAGGATTTTCAAACGCTTGAATTACTCCGTTTTTATCTCTAGTCAAAAGACTACCATCATAAGCAGAACCTGAAATCTCCATTCTGTTCATCATCACTTCTCTTTTTACTAAATATTCTTGTTCATCAGCGTTAGCTAAATTTTGATAAAAGGCTAAATCTTCAAGTTCTTTTTTTGTATATGGCATTTTTACCTCACAACTTTAAATGTAAAATTATCATCAAAATATTGAATAGTTTCTTCTGATGTTCCACTACCGCTGACTACTTTAAATTCAAACTTATAAAATCTTTCTGCCTGAAAAGCATCTAGCCACACATTAAAATAGTTACCTTTAGAGTCACAGCTTACAAGTGAGCCTGTTCCAAATGGAACAATAACATCAGCAGTATCATCGTCTATTATAGAGTAGTAAACTCCATCGCCTCCGATATTTTCTACGCTTCCACTTGGTAAATACTTTGATGTCAAATAAGCTGAAGAAGTATTTGAATAAGACTTAGTAGGATATCTTCCTCTACCACTAACTCTAAACTTAATTTTAGATTTCTCTTTATAGCTATCCCTCATATTCTTCATATAAAAAACCAAATCATCTAACTCGTCGCTATCTAAAGCACTTAAACTACCAGTAGACCATTTAGTATCAAACCACTCCACTTCTAATTTTGGCGGATAGATTGTATTTGTTTGTCGTGAGAAGAATGAAAAATTACCATATTTTTTCTTATTTCCCTCTTCGCCTGAGCCAGATATAAACGCATCTGCTTCAGCCGCACCATTACCTAAACTTCCACTTCTTTTAATAATAAATCCTTCATTAGCATAAGTTCCATCAAGCCATTTATTTATAATAGGAGTAACATCCATCCTCATATCTTGTGAACCATAACTAAATGATTGTGAACCATATACATTAGTATGAAAAGTTCCACCCTGCGCAACAGAACCTGATAAACTAGCAGAAGCTTCTAACCACCAATCTGCGGTGTCTGCGCTAGTTCTGTAATTCCAACTTGCACCCTCTGTTGTTCCAGGACTATCAAATCTAAACCCTTCTCCGACATCCCAACTTTGACTTACTGGATAAGCCCATAATGATTGACTAATAGATAAATCAGTTGGATTAGCATCATAAAGATTTAAATAATATTTTGGGTTTGTAATTAATCCTCTGACTATAGATGATGAAATATAAGCCAAATCAAATTTCATAAGTATTCGAGAAACTTTAGTTTTAACTCCGCTATCATCAACATCTTTTCTTATTTCTAATATCTCATCTAAGCCAGTATTCATACTTCCCGAAGCTGAATATAATGTTGTATCCGATTCTGGATAAATAAAGTAATGCATTATTAACCTCCCGCTGAATCGCCAACTACTTTACCTTCAATATCAGTAGTTGGAAATTTTAGTTGAAAACAACTTGGGTCCATAGACGGATAAATAACTCCTTCCTTAGTAGCCGTTTTTATGTCATACAAGTTACCAGAGTAACCAGCAGATGTAGCAAATTTGTTTACGATTGTAACCGGTGGTCTGTCATTAGTGCTTGAAAAAGGATCTGTATCTTCAGGCGGAACGACTGCTGAAACTCCATCAACCAGCGATATCTGATAAGCTAAGTCTGCCAATACTATAGGCTGTCCAATTTGCCACTTATCAATATCAAAAAATTCCTTAACTCTTTCAATAGCCTGTAGAACAACTTGTTCTTTATTATATCCTGACTTTGCAAGTATATTGAATTTAACTCCTATATTAATAACATAAGCATCCTTTATATTTACAGCATCGGTAATCATTCTGAACTGAGTTAGATAGGTTTGTATATTTGATTTAACTGCTTGATTTACAGATGTTAAACTTTTGTTGGCATCATAACCTAAAATATACATATTAAGTGCCAATGGATTTTCAATTCTTTTAGCAGCTACTCCTGTGTTTCCTATTGTTCCGGCAGAAGGATCAATTTGTGAGTCTTGCACTATATAAGCCTTTGCTATATTACCATACTTAGGTGGCATAGCATACACTCTTGTTATGTAATCAGCTTTAGTGACTGCTCTTTGTTGTGTTTGAAAGTAAGCTAAAGTATTCTGTTTAACTTCAATTACGCTTTCAGCACCCTTACCACCAGATGTAGGATCGGGATTAGTAACAGCTAAAGAATTTTTTGATGTAGTAACTAGTCCAGCATTTAATCCAGTTTCATCAAGCGTAAGATTAAAAGAAGTTAGACTTTGTATAGAATTTGCTGGAACATTATGATTTACACCACCTCCGTATCTATAAGTTATAGTTAATGTAGTATTGGATGGTGCCTGACCATAAGTCTTTGTATTTAAAAAGTTAGATGGATCAAATGAAGTATTCAGATATGATGGCGATCCGGGCAAACTAGATCCTACATTATTTGGATTAGGAACTATCTCTTCATCAGGAGAATCTGATATACCAGCCCCAAAACGAATCTCAGTTCTATTATCAGTAGCTACAAATGTTACAAATCTTCTAGAAGTTTTTAGTAACTTCATTAAATAAGGTGCTTGGTCAGCGTAAGAAGATAGTTCGGGATCATTAAGTTCTGTATTTTCCATATCTTGAAATACGGTGTCTTGTGCTAAAAAATCAACTTCATACCAATCATTACCATCATCATCCTTACAAGAAATAACTTCAGTAACTCCGGCATTGGCTAATTTAATTCTAGAATATTTTTCAGCAGCATTGAAACTAAAAAATTCTGTAACTGTATTTCCACTTTCTATTTTTACTGATTTTTTAAGTAAATATGTAGTGGGAACATTGTTAGCACTTTCGTATACAGAAGTTTCCATTGGATCGTAAGAGCTAGAAAATTTAAAATTAATATCCTCTACTGTTCTAAAATTTATTCCCGTATTAGATCCCATAGTTCCACCAGCATTGACTTTTACAGCATATCTTAAATCAGGCTTTACTGTATAGTTTGCTCCTGTTCCCGATGATATAGCAGGCACTGTTTGAAATACTTCTACTATACCTGAAGATGGAGAAGCTACCTTTGGTTTATATCCAAATGATTGTGCCATATTGTATACGGTTTTCTTTTCTTCAGCAAAAGCCAATAAACTTTCTTTAAATTGATTATCTATATAGTATGATAAAACATCTCCTACATAAGATGCCATTTCTATAAACATCATTCCAGGAGATGATTCGTTAAAGTCATTATATGTATTTGGAAAATAAACTTTAGCAAATTCAATTAGATTAGCTTTAAATGAAGAAAAGTCTTTATTTAAATATCTAACTTCTTTTACTGATTTTTTAGGTGTAGAATATGGCATTACTCATCTCCATTAAAGTAGTTGTACTGATTCGTAGTTTCCAAAATCTAATGCC
>Ga0181395_1000372_pt1 | contig 18896 bp, 34 predicted proteins | sample 18SPOviralmetaG_FD_130124 | JGI IMG/M metagenome (GOLD analysis project Ga0181395, IMG submission 130124) | Marine viral communities from the oligotrophic San Pedro Time Series (SPOT) site, San Pedro Channel, CA, USA - 18 SPOT_SRF_2010-12-16 | ecosystem: Environmental > Aquatic > Marine > Strait...
GAAGCACGACATGGATACGTCTGTTTATCAGAATGATGATGTTATTAAGTTTTGGATTACAAAATCACCTTACAACTGGATCAAGTCTGTCGTTTACAGACATCGTGTAGATATTCTAGGAAAGTACAGAAAATATAAACTGAAATCTAAAGATACTATGGTCGTCCGAGATTTAAACATTCAAGCCTTGATGAATGTTTATAATGACTATCATAAATCTTGGATAGATTCAGGGGCCGAAAACGTTAAGTACGAAGAATTGCTCAACGATTGTTTTTGGTTTTTTAAGCAACAATACAAGTTAGGCGAATATAAAGTTAATATTCCGCCTATTAAGAACGTCAATAATTCTAAGTTTTATATTAAGGCTGAAGTAAAGGAAGAATATCTTTCTGTTCCACGTCATAATGATCCACTTGTTCTTGAGATAAATAGACATGTAGATAAAGATATTCTAAGAAAGCTCAAGTACGAGGTAGCATAATGTCTAAAAAGAAAGAGTCGAAAAAGGTCAATCCAAAAGTCTTAGAAAAAATTAAGGCTATGTTGACCCCTTCTGGCAACCCAAAAGATATTATCGATACAAAACCTCAGTATAAGCTGAGACTTGATGATCCTAATTCAAACACCGTTGTTACAGAATCCTATGGCACACAGTCTACTATTGCATCCGGAAATGCTGGTAAAATGAGTCTTTCAAGAGGTGCATCCAAACGTAAAGCAGCTTTATCTAGGGCTTCTGCGCACGCAAAGATTGCCAATCCAACGTCTAAAGAAAATGATGATGAAGCCGAAGGTCGGGCTATGGGCGCTGTTATGATGGATGTCGCAAAGGAAGCTGGTGTCAAAGATCCACAATCTATGACTGATTCTGAATATGAATATGTAATGAACGTTACTATGCAAAAGCAAGACTCTATCAGACAATATAAAGACAAAGCACTGAGAGGAATTCTTGACCGTCAGAATGACCGTGGTGGCCTTAACTCCAGTTTCGATCCTTTAGCTGCTTTGGCAGGTGATGTTCTTTTTGAGAAAACTGAGGTTGAACAAGATCCTGACGTTAAGGATAAGCCGGGTACACAGCCAAAGAAATACTACAAAGGCGTAAAAGACAAAGAAGCACGGGCCAAGCAATTCAGAAAAGGCTCTAAATCTAAAGATGATGATAAAGATGCATATAAGCAAGCACCCGGTGACAAAGGCGCTAAGACGAAAGAAAGTGAGCACACTAAAAAGTATAAAGAAAGATTTGAGTCTACAGAAATTGTAGAAGTCTTTAACAAAGGTGTTCGTAAAAAGTCTAAAGAAACAGGAATCCCATACTCTATCCTGAATCAAGTGTTTAAACGGGGTAAGGCAGCATGGAAGACAGGTCATAGACCCGGAACAACACCTGATCAGTGGGCGTTTGCACGTATTAACTCCTTTGCTACAGGTGGTAAAACAAGAACTACCGCAGATAAGGATCTTTGGAAAAAGTACCAAGAGTATAAAAAGAAAAAGAAAAAGAAGACAAAGAGTGAAGAGAACCTGCAAGAGGCAACTTATCAGGGTAAGACTGTGAAGCTCGGAGACCCTATTAGAAACTCCTCTGGCAGCAAGAAGAAGTTCCGTGTGTACGTGACTCACCCAAAAACAGGAAACGTTGTTAAAGTAGAATTTGGCGACCCTAATATGGAGATTAAACGGGATGACCCGAAAAGGAGAGCATCCTTTAGAGCCAGACACGGTTGTGATGCTGTGACATACGAAGATGACCGTCACACACCTAAATATTGGTCATGTTACCAATGGAGATCAGACGCAAAGGTAGATAGCTAATGTCAACAAGAATGACTTTTGGAAACCAAAAAAGTGGCGAGCAAAATTTGCTTAAAACAAGTTTATCATTAGTTAAAAACCCAAAAACGGCTGTTCTTGGGTTAACGGGTTTGGGCGCTCTTTACTTGATTCCAAAAGGAAGGCGCTATCTTGAAAGAAAAGCTAGTGAAACCTTAGATAAACTCAGACCGTAAAAATATAAATAGTAAAAGAATTTTTAACAGGAGATTAAAATGCCTTTATGGGGAAGAAACGATCAAGCAAGCAATGCTCCGTCTAATCAGATCATTTCTGGTAACGCTGCCAATGGCTATGTAATGTTTGCTAACACCACAGCAAACTCTTTTATTTACAACCACACTTCTGATGGTGTTAATCCAGCACAATCCAATGTTGCAATTGGCGTGTTTGGCGTTTCCGAAGCAGAGGCACAGGTAACGTCTAACTCTACTATCACTACTCCAGATCATGCTGGTTGGGTGACAAGAAAGACATATACCGACACACACGGCAATACTAGGGTTAAGAATGAAGTTTTAGTTGCAATGAGTTCTGTCGCAAATGATGCAACTGGATTTACTACTGCGGCTAATACTACTGGTTCTCTGGATGATAGCATTTTACCGGATAGTTAATGAACGATAAAATTGATGAATCTAACGTGCTGCTCTATGCAGCACGTTTTTATGATAATCCCAATTGTTATGATACTGTTGAATTTTATGATGATCTTAAAAGAGTTTCGTACATAAAACGTCTTTTCAACAAGTACAAAGAAACAGGAGAACTAAAGGATAGGCTTGTTTTAAACCATCTATTAGTTCTCTTTAACGTTTTTGGTGAGTTTTCTAATAAAATTCTTTTCTTAAAATTATCAAATTATTTGGATATTCTTGTTCCGTTTTTAATTTGTATTAACAGATGTCCAAAAGAAATTAAAAATATAGGAATTGAAAATAAGACTGTACACACTTCGTCCATAAATATGGATAACTATGTAATTGAACTGTTAAGAAAAAAGCATGATAGATCCTAAACAGAACATCAGAAGATACTTTCTTAAAGAAGAAGCGCCTACTGTATCTGCAGGGTCCGGAGCAGTTGCAGGTATTGGTGTTGGTCCTGATGGTGAACCCGGTGTAACACCAGCAGCAGCTAAAAGGTACAAATACAGTAACAACATAATGGACTATCTTCTCGATAAAGACGAGGAAGAAGACGAGGATCCTATCGAACTTAAAAGAAGTGATAAGTTCCATAACCTCACACAAGCAGACCAGCAAAAATTAATCATGATGAAAATGACTAGGAGATAGCTCATGATTATGACTCTGGTTGGAACTCTCGGCGGATCCTTAGTAAATTCGATACCAACTCTTATCGGTCTCGCTAAAAATTCCCAAGACAATAAAGCTAAAGAGTTAGAGCATAAGCTATCTTTAGAAAAGCTTCAGTTACAGCAAACTATGCAACTTGAAGCAATGAAGATTGGAAAGCAAATTGACGCCACTATTGAAGACACTAGAGCTACTATTTCAGAGGGACAATCTCTTCGTGATCATGATCTTCAGCTTAACACTGGTGGCATCCTCGGAGCATTCAAGTCTGCTGTCCGACCTTTTATCACCTATGTTTTCTTTCTTACCTTTATAGGAATCAAGGCTTATGCATTCTGGTACGCTTTAAGTACGGGAATGGATGTAACCATAGCGTTACAATTTATTTGGGATGAAAACACTCAAGCTATATTTGGAGCCATTATGGGCTTTTGGTTTGGTGCAAGAACAATAGAAAAATTCTCAAAGAAGGCGTAAGATGGATCCTGAATCTAAGCTGGCCGTTTTAGAGCAGCAAGTAAATAACTTCTCACGGTATTTCGAAAAGATGGATGCTACATTAGACAAGCTCACAGAGTTGTCGGCATCTATCGAGAAAATTGTTGCTGTCCACGACCAGAGATTAAACGTACAGGAAGACGCTAAAGAGACCCTCACAGAGGGTCAAAAGCTTGTTCATCGTAGGATTGATAGGCTGAAGGAAGATATTAATTTAAAACTAGATTCTTTTGATAAAAAACTTGATGGAATAGAAAGGTGGAGATGGATCTTTCTAGGAGCAATGACAGGTATAATGTTTGTGATAACAAACATGGAAACTATAGCTAAGTTTATTATGGGTTGACGGTTCTAAAAGCCTCTGTATAATCCCTTGTGGAGGTTTTATGAAAAACAATTTCTTAATAGAAGCTAAGTACATTAGTCTTCTCTCTAACACCTTAACTCTCTTCAAAAATAAAGGTAATAACACCTATAACTTTAGATGTCCTATTTGTGGTGACTCAAAGAAGGATAAGCTAAAGACTAGAGGTTATATTATCCACAAAGAGGGTACTCACTTCTTCAAATGCCATAACTGTTCTTCAAGTATGCATTTTGATAACTTTCTAAAAGAAGTTAACTCTCTTCTTTATGGAGAGTTTATGTTAGAAAGTATTTCAGGTAAGGAACCTGCTGAAGAGAAACAGCGATTCAAAACTGATATCACTAAGTTTTCTAAGAGAAGGAATGATAAGTTTGTTCCGCTTAAAGAACTAAAAAAGATATCACAATTGCGTTATGACCATAAAGCTAAAATTTATGTGGACAAACGTAAGATAGAGAACAAGTTTCATCATAAGCTCTATTATGTACCTAAGTTTAAGGAGTGGGTGAACAAACATGTTCCGGGTAAATTTGCAAATACAACTCATGATGAAGGTAGGTTACTCATACCTTTTTTCGATGAGAACGGCTATGTCTTTGCAGTACAAGGAAGATCTCTTAAACCGGACTCAAAGTTACGGTATATTACGATAATGTTTAAGGAACAGGATAAAATCTTTGGTTTAGAAAGGCTGAATTCTAACCGGACATTTTATATCTGTGAGGGGCCGATTGATTCGTTCTTTCTTGGTAATTGTGTCGCTATGGCTGGCGCAGACACTTCCTCTAAATATTCCACCAACTCAAATGCGGTCTTCATCTATGACAACGAACCTCGGAATACTGAGATCGTTAAGAAGATGGAGAAATGTATTTCTGAAGATAAAAAGATTGTCATCTGGCCTGAATATATTGTCGAAAAAGACATGAATGATATGGTTCTGGGCGGAATTGACAGCAATGACCTGAAGTTTATAATCAAAAGTCACACCTTTTCAGGGTTAAAGGCTAAACTGGAGTTTACAAAATGGAAAAAGAGCTAAAGCAGCATGTGGGTATGGTAGTAGAAGAAGGTGGTCAGATTTTGATCGCATTCAGACCCGAAACAATCAAATTTATATCGGACACGTTAGACATAAACGAGGGCGATGTTGTGATGATTGAGGGGGGTAAGGATGCAGAATCAAATGAACCAAACATCTTTATCAATAAACTAAAGTAAAAATAGGAGTCTCTTAGATGAGTAATTACCTGCCTACTCTGTATCAGCAGTATATACACCTGTCCCGTTATTCCAGATGGCTTTACGAAGAGAACCGTAGAGAGACTTGGGAAGAAACTGTGTCTCGATATTTTGATTTTTTTGAACAGCACCTCAAAGAGAATAACGGGTATACTCTACAAAAAGATCTTCGTGATGAGCTTGAGCAAGCTGTTCTGGGTCTGGATGTAATGCCTTCGATGAGAGCTATGATGACTGCAGGTGAGGCTCTTAGAAAAGATAACATTGCAGGTTATAACTGTGCTTTCTTGTCTATCGACAAAGCTGTTTCTTTTGATGAAGCTATGTACATTCTTATGAATGGTACGGGTGTAGGTTTCTCTGTAGAAGAAGAGTTTACTAACAAACTTGGCGTAGTGGCAGATGAGTTTAACGATACAGACACCACCATTGTTGTTGCTGATTCTAAGTTAGGTTGGGCAAAGGCTCTAAAAGAGCTTGTTGGTATGTTGTATGTCGGTCAAATTCCAAAGTGGGATGTCACAAAGGTAAGACCAGCAGGTATGCCACTTAAAACGTTTGGTGGCCGTGCATCTGGTCCAGAACCTTTAGAGGATCTGTTTAGGTTTTGCGTACATATTTTCCGCCATGCTGCAGGTAGAAAGCTCACTACACTAGAGTGCCACGATATCATGTGTAAGATCGCTGAGATCGTCGTTGTAGGCGGTGTAAGACGATCCGCACTGATTTCCCTGTCGGATCTTTTTGATGACCGTATGCGGTCTGCTAAGTCCGGTGAGTGGTATAAGCATGACCTTCAAAGAGCTTTGGCTAATAATTCTGCTGCTTACAAGGAAAAGCCAGACATTGGTATTTTTATGGATGAGTGGAAGTCTCTTTACGATTCTAAGTCTGGTGAACGGGGTATCTTTAGCAGACAGGCTGCTAAGAAGATTGTTGAGAAGAATGGCCGTAGAGATCCAAATTATGAATTTGGTACAAATCCATGCTCAGAGATCATTTTACGATCAAGAGAATTTTGCAATCTCTCTGAGGTTGTAGTAAGACCACAAGATAATGAAGAGACCTTGGCAAAGAAAGTTCGTTTGGCGACAATCCTTGGTACTTTTCAGTCCACTTTGACGAACTTTAAATACATTTCGAAAGAGTGGAAGAAAAACTGTGAAGAAGAAAGACTTCTCGGTGTTTCTTTGACAGGCATTGTAGATAATCCTATGATGACTCATAAGAACGATAACTTAGGAGAATTACTTGAAGGTCTTAAAGGGGTTGCTGTACAAGTTAACGAAAAGTATTCAAGTGATATTGGCATCAATCGTTCTGCTGCTATTACTTGTGTTAAACCTTCTGGTACTGTGTCTCAGTTGGTCGATTCTGCATCTGGTATTCATGCCCGTCATAATCCTTATTACATTCGTACAGTACGTGGTGACAAGAAAGACCCGTTAACTAAGATGATGGTTGAAGCAGGTTTCCATGTTGAAGACGATGTGACAAAGCCAGATTCTACATCTGTGTTTTCATTCCCTATTAAGTGTAGTGCTGATTCTGTTTTCAGAACCGATATGACTGCAATTGAACAGTTGGAACTTTGGAAAACGTATCAGGAACATTGGTGTGAACACAAGCCTTCAGTTACTATTTCTGTTAAAGAACATGAATGGTTAGAAGTAGGTTCTTGGGTCTATGAAAACTTTGACACTATGTCTGGCGTTTCATTCCTTCCATTCTCGGACTTTGTATACAAGCAAGCTCCTTATCAGGATTGTTCTAAAGAAGAATATGAAGAGCTTTTGGCTAAAATGCCGAAAGATGTTGACTGGAAAAAACTTTCAGAGTATGAAAAAGATGATCATACAGTAGGCTCACAGGAGCTTGCATGTAGTGGATCGTCAGGATGTGAGATAATCTAGCATAAGGGAATAAAATGGATCTTAGTCTTAATTTGAAAATTTCTAAAGATTTTAGAAAGCTTCTTGGTAAAGTGAGAAAATGGAGAAAGAATAAAAATCCTTCTATCACTGTTCCGACATCGGATCCAAGCAAACCGTTTAGAAAGGTGAAGATGAATGAGGTTTGGGGAAAGCCAACCTCATTCATTATGAAGAAGAATGATAGTTGAAAAGTGCTTAATCATTCGCCGTGAAGGGAATCAGCTTAGTCAAGAGTATGCTAAAGTCTGTGCTGATTCCGTTGAACGGTGTAATATGCAGTCTGAGTATATTAAAGCCGTTGAGAATCTTGGTATTGAAGATGCTGCCAAATCTGTTGGTATGAAGGTTGATTGGGAGATGGCCGAGACTCTAGACAACACCATTACTGATCATAAAGAATGTCAGGAAATGGGAAATGCTTGTTGTACGGCTAGTCATATCAAAGCAATGAGACGTGTTGTTGAGATTGATAAGCCGTGTGCGATTCTGGAGCATGATGCATATGTTATGAGAAACTTTAGGAATTTTGAGATTCCTGATGATTATCTTGTATTTCTTGGTCCTAGAATGAGAGATAATAAAACGTATATTCCCAAGTCTAGAGTTAGAAGACTCCTCACAATTCCACAGGCAATTGGAACACATGCTTATGCTTTAACACCAGATACTGCAAAAAAGATGTTAAGTCATCTTGATGATGTTGGTTTGGTTTACGGTATTGATCATTATCTGTTTATGAACAATGAGTCTAAAGTTCCGATTGTTGCGGCGGATCCTTATCCTACTATCTGTTGGTCTAGAAGAAGTACGATGAATGATGTTAAAGAAGAAGTTGATGGCCCAAGAGGTGTCTGGGGAGGAGAAAACGATAAAAACGTTGTTGGTATTACGACACCGGGTCTTTTAGAAGGACTTGGTTGTCCAATTTATGTCTAGTGGTGGTTCAGCTTCAAAACGAAAAGGATCTTCTTTCGAAAGAGAGATTGCAAATGACCTGACTAAAAGATTAGGGGAGACGTTTATTCGTGTCCCTTACTCTGGTGCCTTTATTGGAGGTTCTAATTCTAAGAAGAAAGAGATTCTTCATGAAGGGCAGATTAGAACATTTAAAGGGGATATTATTCCCGGCCCTTCGTATTCCAAATGGAACGTTGAGTGTAAATCGTACAAAGAATTTGCATTCCATAGGTTGTTTCTAAACACAAAGATACCGCAATTGGATCAGTGGATAGAACAACTTCTCGATGTTGCAGATGAAGGAGATGTTAATCTTCTTTTTATGAAGTTCAACCGTAAAGGTAGGTTTGTTTTACACAACCTTAAGGACTTTGATTGTTTCGGAATTACCTACAATGACGTTTGGAATTTCACTTCTTACGACTTATTTTTAGAGGTTCTTTGCAAATAGCGCAAAGGTTATTCCTTAATCTGACACTGAAAATACAACCCTTTGTATACTAAGTAATAACGTATTCAAAGGAGAGTGACATGTTCGGATTCATAAAAACAATTAAAAATAAGATTCACAATAGAGATAATGTTTTTGATCATTTTCTTAGAGTGGAATACAAAAACGATATTCAAGCTATCAAGAAAATGGGTTTGTCTGATAATCAGGCGGTTGAAGAAATTAGGAGAAGAATGGGTGTTTAAATCTATTAGTAACAAGCTAAAAGATATTAGAGAAAGAATGTCTATGTCGGATGAGGAATACTACCTCTCCAAAAGCACAGATCTTGTAGACTGTGAACACAGACAAAGACAGATTATGTACGGTAAATTTAGAAGAGATGGTTTCCTTCACAGCAGGTATTAGAATATGCTGCATATTACTTTCAATGTTACAAGGAGCAAAACCTGTGAGAGGTTTTAACGAGTGGGCAGAACGTCGTGGCCGTTCTGCTATCATCAGAGAATGGGGCATGATTAGTCCTGATTCTAAGAATAACATCATTGACATGTGGGTTGATAATGGTAGTATCTCGAAATCCGAAGCAAAGCTCCTTCGGAAGAGATAACCACCCTTAGCTCAACTGGATAGAGCAATCGCCTTCTAAGCGATAGGTTTCAGGTTCGAGTCCTGAAGGGTGGGCCATTCCTTCAAATTTGACAAATAAATAGTATTCAAGTAAATAAATACAATTGATGTATTTTTAGGAGACTTGAATGATAATTGGTTTGTCTGTTGGTGTTGCTGCCCTTGTTACGGGATATTCAATGTGGCGTGTATATGATATCTTTTTTAATGATAAAGAAGAAGAAGTACCGTCCATTACATATCTTCATGATTCAGAAATTTTTCAAGATCCTCAGATGGGGATTGATTATAGAATCGAAGACACTCAAGGTGTCGATGCTGATAAAACACTAGAAGCAATTAATGAATGGATTCAGGAAGACGAACCTAATCTAATCACTGGTGATTACGATATTAAAGTATCCACACTTAGTAACATTGCTCTGGTAGAAATTTCTGGTGATGCCTCTTCGCTATTGCTAGATTCATATAACGACGTAGAAATCCCTTACGTTGATGGTGAGAATAATCTCGAATGGGTTAAGGTAGATATGGATTTCACATGATTAAGAATTTGTTAATCGGTTCTGTTTTTTTGCTTACACCCATTAGTGCTGTAGCAGATACAGCTATGGCTACGGTAACAAACGTAATTCCTAATTGGGTAGAGGTGGTATCTTCTACTCCACAAAATGTATGTACCCTTCAAAAGGTTCCTGTTTACCAAGAAGTTCGTAAAGACGGTGCAACAGGACTTGAAGTTCTTGGTGGTGCTTTGCTTGGAGGATTTCTAGGAAAGGCAGTTACCAAAAAGGATGAAGGTGCAATCGTTGGTGGTGTTCTTGGTGGTGTTGCTGTAGCTGAAGCAAACAGAGGAACGAAAACTAGGATTATTGGCTATAAAGATGAAAAAGTTTGCAATATAGCTTACGTTGATCGTGTCAATTCTGTTATTAGCGACTACACAATTTACTACGAGTGGAATGGTTATTACGGTTCTTCTGTTGTAGGTGGTATCTATGACGTTGGTGATAATATTAAAGTTAATGTAACTTTAAGTCATTGACCTAATTAAAATAGTGCCGCTATAGCTCAGTTGGTAGAGCAGTTGATTTGTAATCATCAGGTCCGGAGTTCGAGTCCCCGTGGCGGCACCATTCTATAAATAATAAATATAATAAACATTCGGAGATAAAAAAATGGCTGATAGATTTGAAAGATTTTATACTAATCTTGAATCTCCAGTGAGGGATGCTTTTTCTATTACTCCTAACGATGGTTCAGATCTTACCACGTCTTCTAGAGCAATTTACATTGGTGGATCTGGAGACCTTAAAGTTACTACTGTTGCTAATACTATAGTAACTTTCTCTAGTACTATAGGTGGATCTATTTTACCAATCAGAGTAAAAAAAGTTTTTTCTACTGGAACAACTGCAACGAATCTTATTGGGTTGATTTAAATGTTAGCATTAGGTTTAGGTGTTACGTCAAGTTTAACTTCCATTGACGGTCTGGTTAGAGGACCATACAGCGAAGGTGGACTATTTCCTAGACTAGTATTAGACTTTGATGATAATAAGTATGTTACTGATGTTGGTTCTGTCACGTTTGCTGATGCTTTTACGGCAGCAAGCCCAAAGCTAACGTATACATGTGCTTCTACCAGTACCATGGTCAACTCCTCGGGCAACATCGTTTCTGTAGCAGCAGGAACACCTCGGGTTGGTCATCATGTTTACAGTGGTAGTGCTTGGGTCAACGAGGGGCTGCTCATTGAGAGTGAAGCAAGGACCAACTTGGTGACGTACAGCGAGGACTTTGCAAATGCTGCGTGGCTGAAAACGGATGCAACCATATCAGGTACATTAACTTCGTCGCCTGACGGTCAGACCAATGGCAGAACAGTTACATTTGCTGGAACCAATGATCTTTTACGATTTATCGGGCCAAGCTGCTCTGTGGGTGAGTCTTATACCGCCTCTATATGGGCAAAGGCAGGTACGTCAAGTTCCGTCAAGTTTTCTGTTTTGTTTAGCGGCAGTGGTCTTGGTTCAGTTGAGGAAACTATTACGCTCACGTCCGAATGGCAGAGATTTACTATAAGTGGCACTGTTCCATCTGGAACACCGGATACGGCTCGTATGCGTTTCACAAGTCTAGAAGCTGGATCGATTCAAGTTTTTGGCGCTCAACTAGAAGAAAATTCAACTGCAAGCTCTTACATTCCCACTTCAGGCGCTACAGTGACTAGAGCAGCACAAACACTTGCAGTTCCTCCAGCAGCATTTGGTTGGAATAACTCTGCTGTTTCGATTCAGATGGATGGCCGCATGACGTATGCGAATGAAGGTGTCACGACAACGGCAAGATTTACTTCGTGGAATGCTGGCGGCGGGGTGTACATTGAACAGCGTCTTGATACTGCATCGACGGACACTGGCCGTGTGTCATTTGCCCAACAAACGGGCGGTGTGTATGACAGCAAAAGCGTTAACATCTACTCCCCCGGCACCTTAGTCCGGTTCAACATTGCATCCCGCCACGGTTCCACCTACATCAACGGCGCAGTGGACGGTGTGGCACTGACTGCCGACACAACCCCCACGGCACTCCCAGACCTCTCCGGCACGAACATTGAGATCGCCCATGACTTCATGGGAACAATTCGAACCTTCCGGCAATTTGCAGGTGATATTGGAGATGCTGGTTTGGTGACTGCGACTAGCTAACTAATGCACAACTACAGGAGCTAACCAGCTAATGTCAGAAGAAGTAATCAAAACTGATTTTAACTTTAAATTTACAAATGAAGCTGCTATGAATACTGCATTGGCACCTTTCTTTTATCAGCCAAGTGATGGTGATGCATATTTGGTTATGCATTCAGAAAGTTATTCGTTTGATATTATAGGCACTATTTACAAACCAACAGGTGCTACTCTTACTGATTCTGAGGGTAATGAATATCCTGAAACGGCTGCTGAATCAGGTTGGCATGTAAATCTTCGCATTGTTGGTGATGCAAGAAGAGTAGATGCTGAAGCACTTGATACTACATATGGTGTTAATCCTGCTACACCATATAGAGTATGGGCATAATGTCAGAAAATAATTCTTTATTCTATCCAACTGACGATACGAAACTTAACATAGCAAGAGGGCTTGTTAGAAAGACTAGTTCACTTTTCAAGTTTGGGTTTAACGATACTGTTGGGACGACATACGAAACAATATGGGATGGTGGTGGAACATACTCCTATCCCACAGTAGCTAATACTGTTGTAGTTACATCAGATGGCACATCCAATGATTCTGGCATCAAGGTAACTGTAACTGGATTAGATGATAACTATGCTGATCTTTCAGAAGAAGTAACGTTAAATGCTTCTGGTACAGCTACTACTGGCAATACTTTTATTAGAGTGTTTAGATCCTTTAATAGTGGCAGCACAGAAATGAATTCTGATTCTGATGACATGGTTCTCACTCATAGTGGAACTACTGTAGCGCAATTCAAAGGTGAAAATAATCAAACACTTATGGCTGTGTATACAGTTCCTGCTGGTAAAACATTTTATATGAAAAAGTTCATGGCCTCAAGTCATGTAGGAACTGGCAATGTCTTCAACACGATTAAAATAATTGCAAAGAAACCTGATGGTGTTTTTAGAACCCAGTTTATTTTTGGGATGAAGGATCAGTTTGATGTTCAAGAGTTTGACGTGCCTTTAAAGTTTACAGAAAAAACAGATATAGAAATTAGAGCTAAAACGTCTTCATCTGATACTGATGTGTCTGCTTCTTTTGAGGGAATAATCTACGACGATCCGGAGTACATGTAATGTCTAATGATTTCTTTGACTTTGGATTCAGTGCGGTAGACGAATCTGAACTAGAATCATTTCAGAAGGCAACTGCTGAAGCTGAAGAAGCATCATCTGCAGCTTCGACGTATGAAGAAAAGCTAAACAAATTATACAACGCTATATCTCCTTTACTCTCTAATCTAAAAAAGAATCCTGAAAAAGATTATATCTATTGGCCTGATAGATTAGATAAAGTAGAGAAGTTCGAAGATCATATTAATAAGATTATTAGTTAGAAAGTGGATTGTCTAACGATATCTGTATTTTATCGTTCATTCTTCTTTCTAATTCTCTCATTTCTCTATCTGTGTCTTGATATAACTGATCTCGTTTGTTGTCGAATCTTTGATCCGCCAAGTCGATCATTTCTCTAATTTCTTTTTCGGATGATCTAACGTCATCTTTGAGACGGTCAACCAAGTCTTCTACTCTGATAACATCGCCCTTTAAATCATTTCTAATATCTCTGGCATAGTCAGTAGCCTGAAGAACTGCATCTTCAGTTGCATTCATTTGTTCTTGAATAACAGAAAGCTGCTCTTCGATACCTGAAAGATCTGGTGCAACATATGTTGTTATCATATCTTTCATATCCATGTAATCGTTGTAAACAGTGAATGCGCCATAAAGACCACCAATAACAGTACTGAGAACACCAAATGCTGCACCCGCAGTAATTGCAGTAACCTTTATTCCGAGAATTTTAAACTGTTTGTTTTTAAGATTCTCAATACCGTCTTCTAATTTTTCTAATTCGTCACCTAAATCTTTTTCTGCCATTTCACAAATGCTCCTATTCTATCATGAATGTCAGGGTCTTCTATGTAATCATACCCATTTGGAGGAGATGTTTGTTGTTCTTTCCAGACAGGAATAAATTCTGAGATGTTTTTGCGAAAATCAGGATTAGATCTAAAATGTACCTCAATTAGTTTTCCGCCAATAAATTCGCAGTTTATTTTGGGCTTATCTTTAAACTCTTCTAATAGTTCAGGAAAAGGTACTTGATCGTCTGTCTTTACCCATCGATCCCATTTAACAAATGTATCTTCTGACTTAATTCCTTCTACGCAAAGAGACTGTTGGCCGTACTCATAATCTACTGATAGATGTCTACCCTCAAACCACTCACACCAAAAGTGGCCAACATTTAAGTTTAACGTATACTTTTCAATCCAAAGTTTTTTAGCACCAAGACCAAGACCGAGTGCGTTAACACATGGTCTAACAATATAATGATTTGGCTCTGGAACATCAGTTCCTACCGGACCACAGATGTAACCAAGTTTACGTGATAGGATAAGTTTATCCACCACCCACAGTTCATCTGGGTCCGCAGTTTTCCAATATAGATCTTCTTCTGTATCTTCGTAAATTGAAATCATTTTTTGTTTGCTGTTAAAGCCTCTTTACCATAGAAAGCAGCAACAATAGCTGCAACAGATACAAAGTATGTAGGTGCAATATCTTTCAAAAGACCAGATGCACCTTCAAATCCAAGGACACTAGCTAAGATAATTGCAAATGGATAAAGTAACATTCCACCCAATGCAAACCATGCCATGTTTCTTTGTGCGTCTTGTCTCTTATCTTCATTCTCAATCTGAATAAGTTTCTCACCTCTAGCCATTTCTTCGTCGGTTAGTACACCGTCACCATCAACATCGAATTGATTATATATCGAATCTTGTTGTAATGTTTTACCGGCCATACTAGCCTCCTAATCCTGTGCTACTAAAGGCAGAAGTGAGTTGTGGACCAAATGCTGCTGCTGCCCAAAGCATTGCACCAATAGCACCGACTCCGATAATAACCCATTTCATTTTCATATCATCGACAGACATCTTGATACCAATTAGTTCATTGCTCAGAACTCTAAGCGAAAGCTCCATCTTGCCCTCTGGCATATCGATAGGCTGTTGAATTTCTTTCTTATCTTCCATTATTTTTCTCCTTCAAGAGTTATTTTACCTTCGTTTATAAGACGCTCTCTGTTAGCCATATGCTGTACATGAACGTCATCCTTGCTCTGACCATGATAAGGAACGGCATGACCCTCTTCGATAAGGATTTCTGTAGCTCTTTTTTCTTCAATCAAAAAGTCGCCAAGGATACGACCAAACTTACCTTTTGCGTCTTCTCCACTTCTATCAATTTCAGTCTTTAGAATTTGAGAAGATCCAACAGGAAGAATTTCTTTTAGTCTATCTTTACTAGCTAGACCAAATTGTTTTTCTACTAAGTCTCTTGTTCTAGATTCTGGGGTATCAATACCCATCATTCTAACTCTTTCTTTGTGCATCCACACACCAAATCCAAGATCTATATCAATATCTACAGTATCACCGTCAACCACTTTAAGAATTTTGCATTTATATTCGTACATAGTTATCTCCATTAGCCCTGAAATTGTAAGGCTCTAAGTTGTTGAATTTCTTGTTCTAGTCTCATTACTTCAAGCTGCTTTTTTCGCAGTTCAAGTTCATATAGCCTGTTACAATCCACTCTAGACTTAGGTTTTTTGCCTAAAGGAATAATAATTCGAGCAAAGACACCAACGTCACCTACCCGTGAGTCAACGTAACCATTCAGAGGATCTGTATATCCTCTACCAATAATTCCTGTTACGCCAAATTCTAAATTAGTAGCAGAACCAATTGCGTTAGTGCAGTCTAGATCACCAGCTTTAAATCTGTCTGATTGGTAACTTCCCGGAGCAGTCGGTATCGATAGATTTAAAGAACTACTTGATTGTCCAAATGAGACAGAAGACCAAAACAAAATAATTATTAGAGACAATAAAATTAGTTTAATAAAATTATATCTGTTCATAACTACACCTTTGAACATATTCTAGAATCAATTCCAGATGAAACGCTGTCTTCTAAAACTCTTTTAGAAGACGTACATATGTATTCAATACGATCACAATCTATCTCTCTTAAGTAAATTTTAATAGTTTTACGACCTAAGTATGGTACGTTCACTATTTTATAATTTGTGGCAAAAGGAATTGTTTTCCAGTCTTTGTCAAATACAGAAACCTCATAATATTCTATGTCTTTTCTTTTATTAAAAAGAGTCATAGTTGTTGTAACCACGCCTTCTAGGAAGGATGGACTAAATTTAGGATAAGTGGGTGTCCATTCATGGGCATTAGCGGTAGTAGACATCAATAATGTCACCACTGCTACAATGAAGGTCTTCATTACTTTGCAATACACTCTGCGGTTATATTTGCAGAGTACTGACCGCCCGGAAAAGACTTTCCTGCACCGTAGGATACTTCCGAATCGATCTGAAACCATACAGCACCAGACTGCGTTAGATCATATTCAGTTACGTTTTCATATTCAACTTTATCAGTTTCGTAACCAGATTGTGCTGCATTAGATGTCTGTGATACTGTTACTTCTCCGTCCCAATTAAGAGCATCAGTTAAAGTTGGGGAAGACGCAAACGATTGTGGCCAAGAAACTTTAGCCTTATAATAGTCTGCTGATGTAACGTCGAAACGAACGACAGGGAATATTCCTCCATCCACAGGATCTGTGCTTAACGAATCGGGAGTTGGGTTTCCATATACGCCAGCAGTATCCGTGTAAATGCTACATTTTGAGGACACGTTTCCTGTAATCGGAACATTTTCTGCACTAGAAATTCCTGCTATAAAAATAGCAGATAGCATGAAAGTAGTTCTTAACATTTTTTATTCTCCGGTTAATTCTTCTCTATCATATTGAGAGCGTACCATAGAATAATATTTGGCACTTCGTGCCAGTTGCCTCAACGCCCTGTTATTATCAGGTAATTGTTCATCTTCGATTTCATATTTATCAGAATATTCATTACTATCAAACTCAACATCATAATATGGATTAATTAGAGTAATATTAGAAAGTTCTTTAAAGGTGTTATTCTGTTGTTTTAGGTCAATCAATCCACCAACAGAAGGGTCTGTCATTAAAAGTGTTTGAAGTTCATCGTTCGATTCTTCTAAAACAACTAAGTTTTCACTTTCGTTTTTAATACGTTTTTCTTCTTGTAATTCTAGCCAGTATTCGTAAAGGTCATTGTCGGCGTTTAACTCAGTAATACTGTTTAGGTATTTATAAACAGCATCCAAAAAACCGGGACATGATGGATTTGAAAGAGGATTAATACATATTAATGAATCTTCTGCGATATCCATTCTGTATGAATACGTCATAGAAGTATCAGTGACAGTTCCATCACCTTCTACAGTAATACTACCCTGACCCCATTGCTCACCCGGTATTCCAGTAAACCTAAAATTCTTTTGAATTGAGTTGCTTGGTAATCCTGACCAATCATCAACCTCTTCAAAAATGTAGCCACCGTTGACCGCATCTACGTTACGCACATAGACTTTAGCATCATCATTCGTCTCTTTTGTCATAACGTAGTAGTAGACAACACCATTTACTTGCAATGTAACTGTTGGTGCTGAAAAGTCTGGTAGCACTCCAGCCATTGACCAAGAAAGTGCATTTTGTGCGGCGTTGTTTGTTACACCATATATACTATCCGCCCAAGAGCAACGCCAAGATGCCAACAACAACAGCACTGCCGATGAGAGTAGTACGAGTGTCCGGGTCAACATTAATGCCTCCACTATTTCGTGCGTCTGGTCTACGTTCTTGGTTAATGGGCTTATCCCATTCATTTCTTGCCTGTTCTCCAATCATTCCATCGATAGGACATGGTGTACCTGCATCCATCATGGCTGTAAAAATTCTAGGATCTTGGCACATTACTGATACTGCTGCCACTTTCATTCCCATATCATATAGTGTCTTAGCATTTTTAAGCTTTTCGCAGTTCATGTCTCTGATGGTGGATCCAGCAGATATACCAAGAATCTGTGTTTGCACAGCACCCGAAATTCCGATTGTGCATAAGTCTGAATTTGAAGAATTTATACTTGGTGAAATAGCAGAAGGTGGTGCTGAAATTATAGTAGATGTAGATTCTGATGTTGTATCAACAGTACTCTCTGTGTAATTTTCAGTTACTATTGGATCAGTTTGTGAAAATGAAATGTTAGGAAACATGAAGAACGCTATTACAAATAGAATCTTTTTAATCATTTTATATCCTCAAATATCAAAAAGTTTGCGTGAGGAAATAACTTCGAAAAATGTCTTACTTTTCTGATTATTAAGAGTGTTATAATTCTTAAGGGTTATTTCAGAATAAGTTGGGCGATAATGAAGGGTTCTTTCTTTAGGAATACACAGCAATTGACCTGTAGTCTTCATTGCCTTTCTTTTTTCATCCATACGAATAGGGTTCATCTGAGGATCTTTTTCGGGTCTGGAAGAAAGCACTTGTAGCATGTCTTCTGGTGTCTTGATCGATTTTAATTGTTTTAAGACAATTGCCATACGAGTTTCCGAAGACTTACGAGAAGCTTTTTCGTGCGGATTATCTTTATTGTTCTGATAACCAGCCCAAGGCATATCGATACCATGATTGGTTCTTACGATACCGTCTGTCTTTTTTAGTTTTTTGAAGGTGTACTCATACTTCTTATTTGTTGTGTGATAATCTTTAAATGCTCCTTCAAGAATGTAGCATTCGTTATCATCCGCAATAAGTGTATTGCCGGGAATCTGTAGTTTAATAAGAGTATTCAAAGCAGATTTTGCGGTCTTTCTAAAGAGAGCAGTTCTTATTCTGATACCATCGGGTGCATAATATGTTCTTTCGGATTGATCGTCAGAGCCAGCAGCAACACCTTCTTTCTCATCTTTCTTGACCATGATGGATGCAGAAAGTCTCTAC
>Ga0181395_1000373_pt1 | contig 18886 bp, 19 predicted proteins | sample 18SPOviralmetaG_FD_130124 | JGI IMG/M metagenome (GOLD analysis project Ga0181395, IMG submission 130124) | Marine viral communities from the oligotrophic San Pedro Time Series (SPOT) site, San Pedro Channel, CA, USA - 18 SPOT_SRF_2010-12-16 | ecosystem: Environmental > Aquatic > Marine > Strait...
CAAACGTTGCACACGATAGGTTTAAGGAACCTCAGAAGCCCAGAGGATATTTAAGTTTATCCTCTGTGGGTTCACCCTGTAAAAGAAAGACTTGGTATAGAATAAATAAAACAGAAGAAGCTGCACCATTAAAGCCTCAGTTATTAGGTCTTTTCTTTTACGGGGATCTTTTAGAAACCCTTGTTCTTGCCCTTGCAAAAGCTGCAGGGCATGATGTTCAAGGTGAGCAGGATCGTTTGTCTGTTCACGGCATCAAGGGCCACAGAGATGCAGTCATTGACGGTATGACAATAGATGTTAAGTCTGCATCACGGTATGGAATGCAGAAGTTTAAAAACCATGTGCTAAGGGATGATGATCCTTATGGTTACATAAGTCAGTTAAGTTCGTATGTATATGCAGGTAAAGATGATCCACTTGTAACAGATAAAAAACGTGGTGCTTTTCTTGTCGTACAAAAAGACAGCTTTGAATTAGTCTTAGATACATACGACTTTACTAACGAACTAGAAAATAAAGAACAAGAGGTTAAGAAAGTACAAGAGGTGGTATCTGGTGAAATACCAGAGGAAAGGATAGCACCCATCCCTCAGTCAGACACATCTGAAAATACTAAATTAACATTTACTTGTTCGGGTTGTGAGTATCGTAAGACATGTTGGCCTGAAGCTAGGGTCTTTCAATACTCTGGTGGACGTAAGGAGTACTTGATTGATGTGGTTAAGAAACCCAAAGTACCTGAGTTAATAGATTGAGTAAGCAGGGTAAACAAAAAGGCAGGTTAGGCCAACAAGAGATCAGGGATGCTTTACTAGAAGCCTTCCCTGAGCTTGAGCCTGATGATATTAAATCAACTGTCATGGGTGATACTGGTGCCGATATACAATTATCACCAGCAGCACGTAAACTAATACCAATATCAATAGAAGTTAAAAGAAGAAAGTCAGCACTTAAAACTGTGTATGCTTGGATGTCACAAGCAGACAACCACACAGATAATCCACCTGTAGTTTTCTATCGTTCAGATAGACAGAAATGGTTAGTAGTAACTGAGCTAGATCACTACATAAAATTGCTTAGGAATAAAGATGGTAAACAGTGACCTTAAAGACAAGCCAGTTAAGATTTGGGATGTTATATCAGGGCCATATCCTTTTGATCATCCTGACATAGATGGAATACATTTTAATTTATGTAAGGTAGAGGTGGATGGTAAGGTAGAAGATGTAGAATACTTCTTTGATAGCTTTAACGATGCTTATGAAATGGTAAAATATTTTTCAAAAAATATTGAACCCATAGAAATTGAAATGGAAGATTGACATGGTGTTTTAGATGAGTATAACTAGGGGTTTCCGATATGAGGTTACTGTCAATATAAAGGTAGAACCAGATGCAAATTTTTTTGAGTCAGATCCAAGATACAATTTGAATGTGATTCAAGAACTAATACAGGATGTCCTGTATGACTTAGACGATATAACTGTAACAAACTGCGAGGTAAAAACAGATGACTAAACTAACATTAAATGATAAAGAATATGAAATTGATGACATGAATGATGAGCAGAAAGAGGTTCTAAACATTTTGAATCTTGGTTCTAACTCTGCGAATCTATTGAATCACATACTCCAATGTGTAAATGCAATTCAACAAATTAAAACAAATGAATTGAAACAATCATTGGAAGGTGATAAGGATGATCAATCGGAGTGATCTAGAAGCGTTTGGTTATTTTGATATGTTTCAGAATAGTCCAGACTATGAAGAAGATCCTGTCCGTTTCTATAGCCAGTTTGTAGAGGACAAAGTATTAACTAAAGGACGTGAGCGTCTAGTAGAAAATACTTTGGGCCTCTCTGGTGAAGCAGGTGAGGTATCTGAAAAAGTAAAGAAACTCTTTCGGGATAAAGATAAGTTCAAAGATGAAGATATTCTGAAAGAGTTAGGTGATGTGTTGTTTTATACAGTAGCCTTGGCAAACATCTTCGGGGGTAACCTACGTAAGGTTATGGAGATGAACATGGCAAAGCTAGATGACAGAGAGCAACGTGGTGTTCTAAAGGGAAGCGGAGATAATAGATGAGTAACTACCTACCAACAGACTATCAATCCTTCATTCATACTTCACGGTATGCACGGTGGCTTGAAGAGGAAGGGCGAAGAGAGTCATGGGATGAAACAGTAGGGCGTTACATGGATAACATTGTAGAGCCTGTAGTTGACAGTGGTGCTAGTGAAGACAACATGGAGATAGCACAACAAATAGAACAAGCCATCTTAGGCTTAGAGGTTATGCCCAGTATGAGGGCAATGATGACTGCTGGTCCTGCTGCTAATCGTGATAACACTTGTATGTATAACTGTAGCTACTTACCCGTAGATGACCCTAAGTCCTTCGATGAGGCTATGTTTGTTCTCTTGTGTGGTACTGGTGTCGGGTTTAGTGTTGAGAGGCAGTTCATTAGTAAGCTTCCAGAAGTTCCTGAGTTGTTCGACAGTGACACAACTGTTGTCGTTGGTGACTCCAAGGAAGCTTGGGCTAAGGGTCTTCGACAATTGATTGCACTCCTTTACAGTGGTGAGATTCCCAAGTGGGATGTATCTAAAGTTCGACCTGCTGGTGCTAAACTAAAGACGTTTGGTGGTAGAGCATCTGGCCCTGCACCTTTGGTGGATCTGTTTAACTTTGTAATTAATAGCTTCAAATCTTCACAAGGACGTAAGCTATCTAGCATTGAGTGTCATGACATTATGTGTAAGATTGGTGAGGTAGTAGTTGTAGGTGGGGTACGTAGGTCAGCTATGATCTCTTTGAGTAACCTTAGTGATGATCGTATGCGTCATGCTAAGTCAGGTGCATGGTGGGAGAATGATCCACAACGTGCCTTAGCTAATAACAGTGTTAGTTATACAGAAAAACCAGATGCTGTATCATTCATGCGAGAGTGGATGGCACTAGTAGAATCAGGAAGTGGAGAACGTGGTGTATTTAATCGTCAAGCAAGTAAAGTACAGGCTGCTAAAAATGGTAGGCGTAATGCAGACTTTGAGTTTGGAACTAATCCTTGCAGTGAAATTATCCTGCGTCCATATCAGTTCTGTAATCTTACAGAAGTTGTTGTCCGTGCAACAGACAGTGTTGACGATCTTGAACGAAAAGTCCGTCTGGCAACAATTTTGGGAACTATCCAATCCACATACACTAAGTTCCCCTACTTGCGAAAGGTGTGGTCTAGAAATACAGAAGAAGAACGACTGCTTGGTGTGTCACTCACAGGGATAATGGACAACCCTCTTATGACCAAGAAGAATAAAGGACTGGAGGATACTCTTGAACATCTTCGTAGGATTTGTGTATCTACTAATGCTGAATGGGCTGATCGTCTTGATATACCTGTTGCTACTGCAATTACATGCTGTAAACCTTCGGGAACAGTCTCACAACTGGTGGATAGTGCCAGTGGCATACATGCTCGCCATAGCCCCTATTATATCCGCACTGTGCGTGGTGATAATAAAGATCCGTTGACACAGTTTATGATTGATCAGAAAATACCAAGTGAACCTTGTGTGATGAAGCCAGACCAAACAACAGTATTTAGCTTCCCTATTCAATCACCTAAAGGTTCTGTCGTTACATCAGACATGACTGCTATTGAGCAATTAGAGATGTGGCTGACCTATCAACGATCATGGTGTGAGCATAAGCCAAGTGTGACAATCAATGTTAAGAAGGATGAATGGTTTGAAGTAGGTGCATTTGTTTACAAATACTTTGATGAAATGTCAGGTGTATCCTTCTTGCCTTACAACGAACACACATACCAACAAGCACCCTATCAAGAAATAGGTAAGCATGATTACAAAACTTTATTATCTTGTATGCCAGAAACTATTGATTGGACTAAGCTTGCATCATACGAAAATGAAGACAACACTGTAGCAATGCAAACTATGGCATGTACTGGTGATGTTTGTGAAATAGTAGATCTAACATAAAGGAGAATCACATGTATGTTTTAGTACTCATTATGACTTTTCAAGGTAATATGAAAGTTCAAGCTTTCCATTCACTGTTCCCCGATTGGAAGACTTGTAATCAAGTTTCAACTACAATGCGAGAACGATTAGTGAGTACTAAACCATCAGCAGATGCGACTGCAAATACCTATTGCTTTCAAATACCAGAGAGTATATAATTCAAATCTCACCACAAAGGAGCACATCAATGTTGCAACCGATTAAAGGATCATACTACAGAAAATTTCAACCTCAGTCATACAAGGAAAATGACAGTAAAGCTAAGAATGCAATAACAAGTTACTTAAAAAGTAATGGACATAACATACTTGATACAGAGGAAGACTTTTCCTTTGACATAAAAAGCAAGAAAAAAGATGGTATGTACTTTTCTGAAGTAGAAATGAAAAACCAATGGACAAGTGATTGGAACCCTAAATGGAAAGAGATACGTATACCTTACAGAAAGTACAGGCTTATAAATAAATATAAAAATGTAGAAGGTGACAACACTTACTGTAATTTTTACGTAATACGTGGTGACTGTAAACAAGCATGGAGAATCAAAGACTTTCAACTTACTAAAGAGTGTGCTAAAGAAGTATGGTTAACTAATGCTAGACGGTATGAACACTTCTTTCACATCCCTTACACAGAAGCAGAGCTAGTGGAAATCAAATGAGTTATGATCCGGTAAACAATCCAGCCCATTACAAATTAGGTGATGGGGTTGAGTGTATTAATTACATTAAACAAGTGTTAACACCAGAGGAGTTCAAAGGTTACTGTCATGGTAACCTAATTAAATATCAACATCGACATGGATACAAAGGTAATCCTGTTGAGGACATAGAAAAAGCTGAATGGTACTTACGTAAGATGATAGAAACTATGAAGGAGATTCATAAATGAAACCATACGATGAAGGTATGAAGGCTTTTAAAACTGGTAGGTTAGGTAACCCCTACTCTAAAAACACAAAACAAAACAGGGATTGGGAGATGGGCTTTAATAAAGCCTACTTCTACAACCTTGAGAAGGTGAAACTAAATGAGCAGAAATTCAAAGCTAGAAGAGGAAGCTAAAAACTATAGGCAACAAAAAAGAAAACCGCCAATAAAGACTAAGCCACTAACTGCACGTAGGTTTATGGCTGGTCAAGCATTGGCGGCATTGCTGTCTAGATCTTCGGGTCATGTACACAGGGCTGACATAAAACGTGAAGCATATGATTGGGCAGACTATATGCTAGATGATGATTCAGAATAATTAAAGGGGGCTTATGCCCCCTTCTTTATTGTGTCATCTTTTGGAATCGGGATAGATCCCTTAACGACTGCTCAGTATTTAAATACTGTTGTAAAATAAATAACTCGTTTTGTTCTAAGTATTCTACCCCTTCTAAGTCTAGTTCTTTCGTAGCTTTCTGAATATCTTTTTTAGGGTACTTAGATGTTATGTCGTACTGTAAAGATATGATTTCATTAGGGCCAGAATACTGCATCCTTAAAAATGTTTTAGCTAATTCTTTAGATCTTTTTACAACATCATCATTCCAATGATCTCGTTTTTGTTGTTGAGTTAAATTATCCCACCAACTACTTTCTAAAAGTAAGCTAGACTCTGCTTCAATAATATCAAACACAATACCATTTAAAGCATTAGCTGCTTCTGGAGCTTGATCCCTTATCTTTTTAGCAGTATTTAAATCAAAGTCTCTAAGACCTATACTGTTCATTACACGTTGTGTATCAGTAAGCCTAATAACTCTAGCACCTAGTATCTTTGTGGATTGTATATCAGATGTACCACCTGCTGCAGTTTCTCTAGGATCTGCCAGTGGTTTACCTGTAAACAAAGGAATGATATTATCTATGTAACGAAAAGCATTATTAACCATTCTGTTATTTTGTGCTCTGTCAATAGGTGCTGCATCTTCACCCCTAGCTAAACCAGCAACAACATTTAAAGGTTCAAGAGGACGCATAAGAGGATTTACATATTGAGTTGCTACAGTATTTTTTACTATTTCCATAGCTTTTATAACATCTCTTCTTTCAGGATCTATCATTAATTTTAAAGATTCTAGAGTGTCACGTTGTGTTCTGTCTAGGTTTCTAAGTACACCAGAAACACCAAAATCTAAACCAAATTGTTTATAAGCTTTTCCAGCTTCTTCGTACCTATCCATTCTTACTAAGGCTAGAACTCTTGCTGCACCCCTATAGGCTGACACAGGAAAGTCATACTGTTGACTAATTAATTCTTCCCCTGTAATAGGATCTCTAGTTGCATACATAGGCAAACCATTTTTTACATTTTCTATTTCTTGTTCAGTTAGTGTATATAAAATACCTAAAGAAACTAATGACCTAGAAAATGCTTCTGTTTTTGACATGTTATCGTAGTAACCTGATGCCTTCAAAGCTATATTAACACCGGGTGTATTTTTACCCATAAAAGCTACAGTGTTATTGAAAAATCTACCGAAAGGAATTAGCATACCAAGACCCGGAATATTTCTAGCATTTTCAGCAAGACCTGCAAGTGTACCTAAATAACCTTTACTTTTATATGACTTAGAAAAGACTGCCTCTAATGTATCTTCTACAGCACTGGCTTCTATAGCACGATAGTTTTTAGTAGCCATATAAGCTTGAAGTGTCATGTCTCCAATGTTTTTTGATCTGTAAAACTCATTCCAACCTTTACCTGTGGTAGCTCTTAGTTTTTTATCCATTTGAAATAGAAACTCTTGCGACTTAGTAAACGAATCCTGTGCTTGGACAAAGGTTAGCTTTTGAATTAAATCAATTCCTTGATCAGCTTTTAATCCAGCAAGTTTTGTACTAGGACTGAAGTTACCTTCAGTTAAAAGTTTAGTAGTATTTTCTACACCACCGGGAAGAACACTGTTTAATTTTTGTAATGCCTCTGAGTTTCTTTGAAGTGCTGATTCAAAAACAGTGTAGGTCATGTCAGCATCAAATAAAAATTTAATTCTTTGAGCATTAGATTCAATTAATATTTTAGCAAGTCTTTGAGTGTTAGCACCTTTTTCTACTTCACCAGAAAGCTTTTGAAGTGTACCCTTTCCAGCATATATTAAAGCTGTACTCATGTCTGATACAGATTGTAATGCTGTATTAGCACCCCAACCAATTACATTTAAAGCACTGGTAGATGGATGTGAAACAAGTAACCTAATTAATCTATTCTGAACACTAGCAAAAGATTCTAGTCCGACACTCAAACTTTTTTTAAACTTTCCCGGTTCTTCAAGTTCTGCTTTAGATTTACCTTTAGGATCTTTTACAAATCCAGCATCTAAAGCAGAGTCAAATAAATCTTTTAGTTCTTGATCACTAAGAGATATACCTAGCTGTCTAGCTGAAAGACCTGATGCACCTAAAGTAGTACCAGCTTCTGACATTTTATAAGCAAGAATATCACCAATATCACGACCAGTAACTTTAGAACGAGGTATAAGTTTACCATCAGCATCTTTAACTTTTAATTTATTACCTGTTGATTTTTCTATAGCACGTAATAAATCTTGTGCTTCTTTGTCACTTACTTCAGCAATAAGATCTGCCATCCAGTTAGTAAACTTATCTTCTTCAAAACGTTTAGCCCAAACAAAACCACGTTCATATGCTACTTGAGTCATACCTTTTAATATAACATTACCTTCATCATCTGCATGACCAAACAACAATCTTTGTACAAACTCTACACCAAAGTCTTTACTACTATTTGATAATACTGCACCACCTTTTACTTTTGTTTTCCACTCCCTACCTATTTCAACTTTATTTTGCTTTACATAAGCATCAATAGTTTTAGAAACCTCAGAGACAAAGCCTTCAGTTTTTGGCTCAGGAATTACTGTACTAGGTAATGCTGTATCTGATACACCCCGTTTAGCAATTAATCCTGCTTGCACACCACCAAGAATAATACCACCAAGTAGAGCTATCCCAACAGACATCCCATTAATTTCTTCTTGTGCTTCTACTTTTACCATACCTGTTTGATAAAGGTATTCCATACCTGCACCAATCATAGCATCAACACTAGTGGTTACACCTATCTCTGTAATAGCTGCCCTAGTAGCTAGTCTTTGTGCTGCAGTTTTACCTAAAACATTTTGTGAATATGCTGCTACATTAGCTGCAGTTTTAACAGAAGCTTCTTTTACTCCTTTATTAAAAACCTTAGTTACTGTTTTTTTAGCAGCTTCTTTTGTACCTTCTTTCATTGCTGCTTCAAGAGCAACTTTTTGTGCTGCTTTAGTGCCGACACGGAGTGATCCACCAGCAACAGCTTTACCAAGAAAACCACCAACAAGATTAACTGGATCAAGTAATACACTTCTAGTGAAGTCCATAAGACCTTCAGCTTTTTCAGAGAACGATGTCTCTTTACTAAAAATACCAGCCATATTTTCATACAACTGGTATGCCTTAGCAGCACGAACTTTTTTATCTTGATCATCTTTTATGTCGTTAATATAATCTATTTCAGCTAAACCCCCTATAGAGTTTCCTGATACTACAGCCCTACGATTGTTTAAAAAACTATCTACAATAGATTCTCTAGTTTTACCATCTACAAAATCATTTCCATACCTATCACGCATATACCCCTCAGCAATAGAGTAAGCATAGTCATTTTCTGCTATATCATCTTGAGTGTACGTACCAGCTTCTGGCAATGCAGGACTTAGCACATCAGTTTTACTAGAGAAATCGTAAGGTTCTGTAGCTAAAGTAACATCATTAAAAGCATTATAAGGTTCAGTAGCTAAGGTTACTCCAGCAAAAGGGTCACTATCGTTTTGGTTTTCCATCCGGGCCATATAATATTCCACCTTCATTTGTCTGTAAGAATTGATCTCCCGGTTGAGCACCAATGTTCTTTAATGACGGATAACCGTCAATCATTTCTTGAGTTAAAACTGTTGCATTAGGAATTATTCTAATGTTATTATTATTAGGTAACTCTGGTTCTTGAATTGCTTTTAACGATGGGGGTAAATAGTAATTATTTTCCCAACCTTTAAATTGATTTGGAAAGTTTTCTACAAAATCTGTCATAAAGTTTTCAGGAGTTAGATACTCTTCCATTAATATTTCTCTACCAACTTGAATAGATTCTTTATTACCACTTTCAATCAGGTTAATTGCATTTTGTATTTTTCTAACTTGGGGATTTCCACTATCAGCATCACTACTTTTAACAAAAGCTTTAGCTCTACCAACAAGTTGACCGCCAATAATACCTAGCATTAAATCATTACGATCTTCTTCAAGTTTAGATGATACTCTTGTGCTAGGTTTTACATCAGTAATAACTGTACGACCCGGAGCAGTGGTTATGCTACTTAATTGTTGAGCTATCTCATAATACTTACTACTGTCAGTAAGATCTGCACCAGTAATTAAACTCATGTAATCTATTTTTTCTTCTGTAGATGCTGGAGATTGTATCACATTTATCATAGAAGGTATATCAGATAGTTGAACTCTCATACCATATTCAGTTGCTTGAGAATCTATAAAGTTTAATACTTCTTCTGCAGCAAAAGGATCTTCAATAATATTATTAAAAAAAGCTAAGTCTTCTTCCTCAAGATCTGCGCCACTAATTCTTTTTTGTAATCTTAATGAGGCTTGTGCAGCATTACGATACTTATCACCAGTCTTAGCTGTTGATTGTTTTTCTAGTTTAGCAAGGTACAGACCAAGCAAACTTTTTTCACGTTCATTAGACATTTCTTCTTCTTTTAAAGCTTTAGCTTGCATCTTATCAATGCCACTTAAAGCTCCTGCCCAACTCCATCCCATCTATTATCTCCTTGCCATCAAGCCTTGAGGGGCTGGTTGCTCAACCTCTACTTTTGGTTCTTCCATCATAGGTTCTTCCATCGTAGGTTCTTCTGGAGCAACACCCTCTGATATTGTTTTAGGCAACTCACCAGTTTCCTTACGTAATTCATTTAGCATATCTCTAGCACGAGCACGATCCCTCTCATAGCTCATAGCCTTTTTAGCTTCTGGGTTTTCAAATCCTTCGTCAAACTCTACACCAGACTCAAGGGCTAAACCTTTAATGTACTCATGTAATACTGGTGCAATAATAAGGCTTACATCTATGCTATGCATACCTTCCATTACTGCACTACGAAGTACACCCTCAACTAAGGCAGTAAGTGTTAACCCTTTTTCAAGAAAGTACAAAGCATCTTCCATTGCATCTTGATTAGTAATATTTTCAATGTGCATATCAAGAGCTTCAATAGGATCAACTATTTCTGGTGGTCTTTCAAAAGGCATGTTCTTTGGTTCAGTAGTTAGTGACTGACCGGGAATAGGTGCTGCAAATATAATACTCATTATTGTGCTCCGATATAATAGTTAGCTCTATCTACCCTACTACTCATCATAGGTTTACCCGGTCTTAAATATGATTTAGAAAATATACGTGCTGCTTCTTCTGCTGTTTCAGCCTCTTGTATTTCTTCTATAAACCTTCCTTCAGAAGTAGTTTGAACTTCATGTATAAAGAAACCAAAAGAAGCTTCATATGAATCAGGATTTAAATTATTTTCTTTTGACCAAGATTCAAATTGTTTTCGTCTTGGACCTGTCCACATAGCAAAGCCTCGACCCCCCTTAGATCCGGGAACTGTAGGTTTTATCTCTTGTAAAAATTTAAAGTCCATAGTTTCGTGTGCAAAATTACCTACAATGCCAGCAGCTTGTGCATCTGTTAAACCTAAAGCTTCTGATATATCTCCCATTAATCTTTTACCGATATCTTCTTTACCTGTAGGAGTCATAAGACCATTAGACTCTCCCTCTACTTCAGAAGTTTCTTCTGATGATCCTTTTTCTTTTTTAATCTTATCTATCATTTCTTGTCTAGACTGTTCAGCATTATTTGAATAGCTTTTATATTTTTCCATCCTTTTAATTAACTCTGGTGCAGGACTTAATCCTAATGAAGGATCTTCAACTTCTAAATCTCTTGAAGCAGAAACAGTTTTAAGTCTAGATGCTAATCCACCCTCATTAATTTTACTTTTAGATATAGATCTTAAAATATTTGGATCTTCTAAAACTTTAGTCATATCATTATAAGATTTAGTGTACATTGATAACATTGTTTATTTCCTTATTTAAAAAGATCTTCAAAATCACCGAATAGAAATCTCATAAAAAATTCTGACTCTGCACTATCTTCTGCGTAACCAATTTTTTCTTTTAGTGCAGTAAGGGTTTGCTCACCTAATAGGATTTGCATTGCACGATCTTTACCAGATTCTATTGATGTAATATTGTAACTCATTAGATCACGTTCACGTTGCCATATAGAATCAATGTTCTTTGAAGTCATACCATTAATAGCTGCAGCAAAAGCCATGTTACTATCATTAGCAGCAGCAGTGTTTAGTGTAGCAAGATTTTGTCTCCATTGAGCATTAGCTTGTGATACGACCAAACCATTAGTAGCATTAAACGTATCTCGTTGTTGCTGCAAGTTAGCATTAAATTCACTGATAGCATTAACAGAGTTTACATTAAACTGATTCACTGCGTTAGTCTGTGCTGCATTAAACTGTGAAGTCTGACTAGATAGTGAAGCAAAAAATTGTTTAGTTTGATTTTCACTTGAAGCATTAAACTGTAGTGCAGCATTTTCAGCAGCTTGATCAGTAAACAAAGCTTGGATGTTTTGCTGTGATCTAAACAGTGCAGTTTGCTGTGCTCTATCAAGGTTAGACATGTCCATTGCCATAAAATTTTGAGCATTTTGTACCGCAGCCTGTTGACGGTTATTAAGATTAGCCATGTCCATGTTAGCAATAGCTGCAGCTTCTGCCATTACACCAGCTTGACGATTAGACAAGTTAGCTAGGTTCATGGTATTAGCAGCACGAGAGTTTTCTAATGCAACCTGTTGCTCTGCAGTAAAGTTCATGTTAGCTATGTCAGCAATACGAGAAGAGTTCTGTACTCTAGCTTGGAATGCTTGGTCAAACTCTTGACCCATAAACTGTGCACGTTGCTGTGCCGCAAGCATAGCACGTTGTTGACGGTTTGACAAGTTCTGTGCTTCAAAAGATGCAATTGTTTGTGCATCAGCAGATGCTATAGGCAGTGCTGATTCCATTGCTGCTTGTACAGCAGCTTGACCAGCAAGGCTACTAGCACCTAAGCCACGAGCAGCCATAGCACCTAGAGCATTACGCATTGCACCAGCAGCCCATGCAGGTGTATCACCACCTTCAAACTGCTGCATAAGACCCTCTAATTGGCCCTGTACAGTGGCTTGTTTACTTGGGGTAGCTTGAGCAGCCTGAATTTGTTCAGTGAACTTAGCAGCCTTCTGTGCGTCTGCAGCACCACTAATGAGTTCACCTTCCTGTATTTCTCTGGTTACAGGATTAGTCATCATTGTCGCAGTACCTTGAGCCGCATCAATGTTTAAACTAGAAGTACCTTGTGCTGCATCTACTTGAGCTTGATCACTTACCTGACCTGTAACAGGTTGTAAACGACCAGTCTCATCTCTTACTTGATCTGCAGTACCAGTTGCACCATAGGTAGCTGAAGGAGTATACGTAGGTGTAGTGGCTTGAGAAGTAGTTCCTACTTGTGCTGCACCCACTGTAGGAGCATAAGTTCCTACTTGACCTGCATCACCTGATATAAATTGACTTGAGTCAGGTGCAATAGTGGAGTAGGTAGATTGCATCGGCTGCATAGTTTGACTGACAGCATCAAAAAACATTGGTAATGTTTCATCATAATATTGATCACCTTCACCAGATATACTACCATCTGCTGCACCACCATCAGTAAGTCCTACGTCAGTACCATCATTAGCATATACAACCCCACCTTTATACATGCCCCTCATAGCTTGCTGATACTTACCCATACGAGCAGCAGCACCGGGGCTTGCTTTCATAAAGTCATTAAGTGCAGGTCTAGACTTTGGTCCTTTATAACCAAGAAACTTAGTTGCTAAATTATATTCTGCATCAAGACTAGTATCTCCACCTTCTGCATAACCAACTACCCCACCTTGATTAAAAGGTTGAGGTGTAGACATTCTTGTATATCCGGGGGGTACATAGGTCATAGGTTTTCCATCTACTTCTGTAACTGGTATTTGTTGCCCACGTTGATTCCTATACATAACTGTTTGAGTTTGACCTGCTTGCATAGTTGTAGAAGGTAAAGTCAATGTTTGTTGCACAGGACCAGCTACATACTGAGGGTTAAACTGTGTAGGAGTTGTTGTTACTTGAGCAGGGGTTGTGTATGTAGGAGCAGAGGGATCATAAGGGGTGGGAGTATATGTACTGCTATCTGTTTGAGGTATAGGTTTATAAACAGCATCAGTGCCTTGTACGACAGGTTGAGTTACTATTTCAGGTTGAACTACTGTTTCAGGTTCTATTACTGTTTCTGTATCATCCTCATAAAGATTTTCATCTACTTCTTCTACAATAGTAGGAGTTCTAAAACTAAAACGTTGATTTAAAAAATTATTTATTTCTTCATCATTATAACCAAGTTGTTTGTATAAAGTTATTTCTTTTATTTCCTCATCACCTACCTGATAAGTTTCACCATCTTTAACATATTGATACGGAGTATAGTCAGTGGTATCTTCATTTGGTGGGTCTGGTTCAGTTGTAGTAGTGCCTTCTAAATCAGTAGGATCAGGCTCATAAACTGGGCCAAACTCTTCTAATGCATCTGCAGGATTATTAAGACTGGTATCATTTGCGTAAACAGTAGCATCTTCATCACGTAAACCTTGTTGTGTAGCTGCATTATATCTAGCAAAAGTATTAGCTGGATCACCATTAAACCTATCTAACATAATAAAGGCTTCATCTAATGTATCAAAGTCTGTTGCAGCTACACCTAATTCTTCAGCAATATATTGATTAGGATTTAATCTAAACTTACCTTCAGGAGTAACAATAATAGAGGAACCTGCAGCATTACCATATTTAGAATAACCTACCGTATTACCATCTTGACTTAAATCATAAGCTTGAAAACGATTATTATTTAAACTAGTGTAATCTTTTAATTGACCACCAAACATTGTTGATCTATCTGTTTGTCCTGCACTAGTACTATCATCAGATGTACTAGAAATATTATTTGAATTAGATGTAGAAGAGGATGTTGTTGATGCTGGTGCTACTTTGTTATCGTCATTATCATTAAATTGATTCACAACAGCTTTAGATCCTTCACTAGCAGTGTAGTTATTTTCAAAGTTTTGACCTGTGTTTTCATTGACTTTATTAGTCATTTGATTTGAATAAGTAGAAGCAGCATTAGAGCCTTGATTGTTTTCAATTGTTTGTGCTGTACGATCTACAAAATCTTGAGTCTTTGGTGTAGCACCAAGACCCATACTTAAATCACTCCAAAATCCCATTATATTCTATCCATTCACTACTTCGTTAAGACCCCAGATCATTGCACCTGTACCACCTAAAAATAATAACACACCTATTGTTAAAGATATACCCCAGAATAATCTGTCTCTTGCTTTAGCTTGTGCTTCTAGTGCTTCTTTCTGTCTAACTCTAGCAGCAGCTTGTTCCTTGACTACTAAATCCCACATACCGGGAGGGCCATATAGTCTGCACACTTCACGTAATTCGTTCTGTGCTTCTTTGTGTTTCATCTTGGCTTGTGCAATTGCAAAGCCTTCTTCTTCAGATGAACTTAACCTACCTAGTGGGCCTTTGTGTCTACCTTGTTCAGCTAAACTAATGTCAGCTTCTAGTTTTGCTAACTTACCAAAGTGAGGAAGTAAACTTGCTACATCACCACCAGCCTTGATAGACGAGCTAACTGCACCAGCTATCTTAGTAACTGCACCTGCTAAAGCTAATACTTCTATCATTATGGCAAACCTTATTATTCATTTCTGTCTGCCATCTTTTCTACTGATGATCTTATTGCTTTTATATTTTCGTCAATACGTGCTAGTGATATTGCTTGGCTTTGTACGGACACTTCTATGCGTCCAATACGTTTTTCTAGTATGATGATTTCTTCTCTGTTATTTTCTATATCAGACATCATCATTGATACTGTCCATACGATAGCTGCCCCTTGAACAAGTAAGCCAAAGATCAGTGTAATCGGTACAGACTTGCTCAAGTGCCAGTTATCATTGTCCATTATCCCGTGAACGCATCTGCTGCAGAGATAGCTGCATCAATGTCAGTAAAGCTTTCTGAACCCCAATCGGTTAAAGCTTTCTGATATTTCAAGTAGCCTACGCTACGTTCCACACGTTCTTTCTTTTCGTCATGTGTTAGGTCATGCCCAAAGTCTTCACTTGTGGCACCTGCACCTTTATTATGTGTAGCAATAACACTGTTGATAGTGCTTGCTCCACCTAGACAAGCTGCGTGTGCTTGTGCGATTTCTTCTGCTGTACGGCTCATTGTAGTTCTCCTATATTAATGTTGCCTGAGATTGATATACGTTCCCCATCATTTTCATAGAATGGGAACACTTGATGAAGCATTGCTGATGGGAACATAACCATATATCCTTCTGCTTCTTTTTCCATGTTATACGCAAAGGTACTTACTCTGCCTAACGTATTGGTGTAGCTAAATGCAAAGTTACTGATGTGGTTATCTGCATTTGATTCTACAGCAATTGGAAGCTTACGTTGCTCTTCATAGGATGTAGGTATCTGCATCCAGATTACAAAGCTGTACACACCAGCATGATCATGCGGTGGATTAAACTCATGTTGCCTTTGAAAGTTTACCCATAGACTTTCTAGGTAGAACTGCTCACCTTCCTTCATAGCCATTCTGTATGGTGGGCCATAGGCTTCCATATGCTGCTTCATAAAGGCTGGTACTGTCTCACCTGTAAAGTCTTTAAGCAGTTCAGAGTTACGATCTAGTTTAATAGATGAACTGATGTTACCTGCCAGTTCAGGCTTAGAGTCCACAGGGTTATCCCTTGCTTCATCTATGGCAGACCATATATTAGTGACCGTATCTGTTGGTAGCTGTCCTTCAACTACACCTATGTTTGGAAAGTTTCGTGCTAGTAGTTCCATTGTTTACCCTTCTAATGTGGCTATGCGAGCTTCAAGTGCATCGTTCTTTGCGGATAGTTCTTGTATTGCTTTAACTAGGATTGGTATAAGTGCTCCTGAACCAAGCCTTTGTCTGCCATCTGTAGGATCAGCAGACCACATATCAAACCCATCCTTTATTTCTGAATGAGCATCAATAGCAGTTTTGACTTCTTGAGCAATAAAACCGTGATTTGTTTCACCTTGGCTTTGCATCACTCTATTGTCTGAATCTGCCACATATGATCTGTGATCTGATGGTACGTCTTTTTCTTTTTTCCATTTAAAAGTTACTGGCCTTAGATCATTTACAAAAGAAAGACCTGCCGTGGCATCTGCTATATCTTCTTTGTAGCGTTCATCAGATGGAGCAGTAATAGATGTTGCACCAAAAGCTATGGCACTATCTGTTGTTCCAGTACCAAAACAAAGAGTGCTGTCTCCATTACCTAAAACATCGTGACCTAAAACAATCTGGTTATTTGAGTCTGTTGCCGAGGTGTGACTAAAAGAACCTACAATAGTATTCCTAGTTCCAGTTTCTGTATCTACACTATGCCCACCAGCAAGATGACCAACCATCACATTAAAACTACCAGTTGTTAAAGATTCACCAGATCTACCACCTAAAAGGGTGTTCTGTATACTATTTGTGATTGTTTTACCTGCGTGATGCCCTACTGCTACGTTGAAAGCATCTGTTGCAGTTGTAAAGTTTTGATTTTGTAAGGCTGCCGTTCCTACTGCAATTGATCTACTACCCATTGTGTCTGCTGATAAAGAGAAAGTACCAATTGCCACATTAGAATCAGCATCTGTAAGAGCATCACCTGCATCACCACCAATTAAAGTATTATATATACCCGTTGTAACGTGTGAACCTGCTTCATGTCCTACTGCTACATTAAGGGGATTTTCAGCACTAGCAAAGTTTTGAACAGTTAAAGCATTATGCCCTATTGCAATTGATTTACTACCTTTAGTATCCCCAGACAAAGCACTCTTACCAACAGCTACGTTAAAGTCTGCATCAGAAAGTGCATCACCAGCTAGTGCTCCAATCAAGGTGTTTTCTAAACCTGTTGTGATTGCTGCTCCTGCGTTTGCACCCACTGCTACATTGTAAGTGATAGTAGCTGTAGCAAAGTTCTGATTAAAAAGAGCATCCCAACCTATTGCTACACTTCTGCTACCTTTGGTATCTGTTGTTAATGCGCCTTGACCAATAACTACATTTTTTTCTCCAACTGTAAGAGCATCACCAGCTTCTGCACCAATAAGGGTATTGTCTACACCTGTTGTGACTGCTTCACCCGTTTTAAAACCAATTGCTACATTGTGACTATCTGTAGCTGTTGTAAAGTTTTGCGATTGCAGTGCACCATATCCTATGCCTACTGATCTACTACCCATTGTGTCTGCTGTTAATGCTAAATAACCCAGCGCTACATTAAAGTCAGCATCATTAAATGCATCACCAGCTAGTCCACCTATTAAGGTATTTTGTACACCTGTTGTGACTTGCGCCCCAGCACTATAACCAACAACAGTATTGTATGTATCTGTAGCTGTAGTGAAGTTTTGACTACTTAAAACTGATCGTCCTATTGCAACAGTTTTACTACCTAAAGTGTCAGAGGTTAATGCGTTGTATCCAAGTACAGTGTTGTCACCACCAGTTGTTAGTGCATCACCTGCAATACCACCTACTAAGGTAATCCTTACACCTGTTGTGATTACACTAGCTGCCCCCAAACCAAATGCTGTATTATAACTATCTGTAGCTGTAGTGAAGTTTTGATTTTGTAAAACAAAAGAACCAATTGCAACAGATCTACTTCCTAAAGTATCTGCTCCTAAAGCACTTTTTCCAACTGCAATATTATAATCAGCATCAGTTAAAGCATCACCAGCAAGACCACCTATGAGGGTGTTCTGTACACCTGTTGTGACTCTTATTCCTGCTCCATGTCCAACTGCTGTATTGTAGCTATCAGTAGCAGTAGAAAAATTCATATCAGATAGTGTGTGTGCTCCGATTGCTACGTTGTAAGAACCTAAGTCATCCGTTGATAAAGCCTGATATCCAACAGCAATATTTTGACTTCCTGTGGTTAAAGCATCTCCTGCTAGACCACCAATAAGAGTGTTTTGTGTACCTGTTGTGACTTGAAGTCCAGCTTCATGTCCTATAGCAATATTATAACTATCGGTAGCTGTAGTGAAGTTTTGATTAAATAAAGATCCTTGACCTATTGCTATAGATTTACTACCCAAAGTGTCTGCTCCAAGGGCATTTGTACCCACTGCAACATTTGAATCAGCGTCAGTTAGTGCATCTCCAGCTAAAGAACCAATAAGAGTATTTCTTACACCTGTTGTGACTGATAGTCCTGCGTTCATGCCTACGGCTGTGTTGTAAGAGTCTGTGCTTGTTGTAAAGTTTTGATTGGCTAAAGCATCAACACCAATAGCAACATTTCTATCACCTTTAGTATCTGCGCTTAAAGTATTATAACCAAGGGCTACATTTTTATTACCCGTATTAAGTGCATCTCCTGATAATCCACCAATTAAAGTATTAAATGTACCTGTTGTGACTGCTGATCCTGAACCATGTCCAACTGCTGTATTATAGCTATCTGTAGCTGTAGTAAAGTTTTGTGAAGCTAATGCCTCAAATCCAATAGCAACAGACCTACTACCTAA
>Ga0181395_1000378_pt1 | contig 18758 bp, 16 predicted proteins | sample 18SPOviralmetaG_FD_130124 | JGI IMG/M metagenome (GOLD analysis project Ga0181395, IMG submission 130124) | Marine viral communities from the oligotrophic San Pedro Time Series (SPOT) site, San Pedro Channel, CA, USA - 18 SPOT_SRF_2010-12-16 | ecosystem: Environmental > Aquatic > Marine > Strait...
TAGTCCCATAGGCATACATATGTATGCCTATGGGACTAATAGGGGGCTAATGTGACGCTAATACTCCCAAGCCATTAAGAGTCTGCGAGTGACACAAAATGCCTCAAAATGTCAGTATAAACCGGAACACCACCGGACAAATTCCCGGCAAATTCCCGGTGAATAAACGTAATTGCGAGTGTCCGTACATTTCCGCGTATCACTAAAAAAACTAGGGAATATCGCTGAGGGACGCCCCCTATTAGTCCCATAGGCATACATATACTTCGTCATTCACGACTGCGTCGTGGGGGTGGCTTCTATCGGACGGTTTCGCTCGGTCGATCGCGGGTGCTACGCACCATCGGGTGGGGCAGGCGGTGCCCCACATTAGATTATAAAACAGAGTGGGCGTGTGGTGTCGTAACCCAGCCCCCCCTCCATCAGACGATCCTTTCCTAAAAATAGAGGTTACAAGACTAAGGTAACTACCCCCTTTCCTACTACTAGGGGTCAGGTAATACTAGAGCTGACCCCGTAGTCAAATTTGACATCCAGCCGGTCCCGGGGTACCCGGTCCCGGGGTACTTAGTATGTAAAAACTTTAACTCTGTATACTATACCCCTATATGCCTTCCTTTTTTTTTGTACTTTATAGTACATACTTTGTATTTTCAACTAAGTACCAGATACTAAGTACCTATACAATAATAATATATAATAATAATAATAATAAGAAAAGAATAAGAAAATGATATAAGAGGGATGGCTAAGTAGTAGGAAGCTGCCTCGACGCTGCAGACGAAAAAAAAGAAGAAAAAAAAATAAAAAATGAAAAATTAAAAAAAAAGTTTGTTAATCCAACTGCGTACTAAGTACTCTAGTTTTGGGAAATAGTACTTATTAAAAAGCCAAAACCTCGACACCCCTCGACACCCCTCGACACCTTTAATGATAATTACATACCCCCCGCATATTTACATACCACCCTGTTGTGTATAATGTCACCTCAATACGATGCCTTGGTATAGTGGTAGAGCGTTCGGTTCACTCGACACAGGTCGCGGGTTCAATCCCCGCTGAATGCCAAAAAACACGACCTCCGAATAGGCAAATACCAAGGGGTAGGGTCGTGAGGTTTCTGTTAAAAATAGCACTAACCGTGGCTGTGGCTTGCAGATGGATTCTATCTTCGCCGCCATTCAAGAGCGAATGCCTATGTTGCCAGTGGAGCTGCAACTACGGATATATGAAGAGTCCAGGGTGGTCATAGACCTGACCCAACCGGAGATTGTAGATCTGACAATAGAGTATGTAGATCTTAGTGAAACTGACAATATACTAGAATAAAAATAACTTGTAATTTTATGTAAACCAAGCCGCCACGATGCCTTCACGCCGCCACAATACCTTCACGCCGCCACGATGCCTTCACGCCGCCACGAAAAAATAATTTGTATAATATTATATAATGAGTTACATTCCATACCATCATCACTTTCACAAATCACGAGTGCCGTATACAAATGATTTATATCATTCATCGGACCCTTCATATAATACATCTGATGATACAGAAAATCCTCAAATTGATTATAATATAACTGCTACTCCATCAACTAACGAATTGTTAGTTTCAATTACAAACTTTAACGACAATATAAATAGTGGCTTTACATACAATATTTTAGTTGAAGCAATTTAAATTGTGCTAACTGGATTTTGATATAAACCTATGACTTCATTATCCCAGCTATTAGTTAGGAACTATTAATTTGTATAAAATCAATAGCCACCTGCTCGTAGCCCGACTGAGTACGATAACCATCTGGGTTAATTATACATTTATTCAGAAATATTTTTATAAATCTTGCGTTTACAGTTGACCCAGCTGATGGAGTATGTGTAATAACTGTGTTAGAAACTTGATCGTTCTGTGTTGAATGTTGAATCAAATCTGTATACGAACTAAACTCATTATCTAAAGGATAATCGTTAGTCGAGTTACTATAATATATCTTATATAACCTTATCCAGGTGTAATAATGGGTAAGTCCATGTGTATGCCAACCATAATAACTGTTGGGACCTTCCGAAAATTTTATAATCACTTCACTAATAGGTGTATCGTTTGTACCTAAATCAATATATACAGAATGGGCTAACGCGGGAGTAAAAAGCAAACTATTACCCTGTAAATCATTAGGAACAAACAATGGCTGCGAAATAATTGGGTTGCCATAAAATCCATATACTTTTCCATTAATCAGAGGTAATCCGTTTTGTGTATGATCCAAAATTTCCCATAAGTGTTTAGACTGAATAGGATTTTCAAAAGTACCCTGTGTCAAGTCTTTAATATCAGTATATATTCTGATATTTGTTGCCGAGTTTTGAAATCCATTGTATGTTTTCGTACTGTTCAAACTATCGTCGTGATTAAAAAATGACCAATTTAATCCTGGATTGCTTAAAGTAGTAAAATTATTGCTATAAATAACAACAGACTGATTTGTTATGTCGTCAGTGACCGTAGATTTTAACCTATATTCAGTATTTTCGGTTAAACCAGAGATTGTTTGATTATTGATATTTGTTAAAATGGTATTGTTGTTGATATTTGTAAATGATATTGACATAATTTATTGTATTATTATATATTGAATATATTTTATACTTGATATCCAAAAATTCTTAATTCCCGCATGTCACTTCGGACTGCAGTAGTAAAAATGAGTTTGTTAAATGCATTGTTGTTGGTTATTTCAAAATCGTAATAATAAGCGTCATATAACGGGTCTGTTGTTATAATGAAATCATCTGAAGTAAAATCGTTTTTCGTAATTCCAAAATCATTGCTGGAATCTGCTGTATTTTGAATGTTTAGCGTAACATCACTTAGGAAATGTTGTATTTGATGATTGTATCTTGAAACAAATCTAATTTTACTAATTTGAACATTGACCGGTAATGTCAAATCAAATGAACCGTTTTCCTCAAGCTGACCAAAAGTACCTATGTGATAATCAAATAGATTGATCCCTTGGTATCTGTTATCAACGTTTGTGGAAGTGACAGTATAAATACCATCATCTGTATTTATTGAATGCGTATTTGTTGCTGAATAAGTGCTATCGCTACCAGACCACATATTATTAGTTTGATTAGCATACGTAGTCAGTGCTGGACTAATTTCGTATGTATTATTTGTCAGAGAGCCATTATTCGTTGTTGGCAATGGTGGAAATGTTCTTTCAACGGGAGGCTCAACTGCTTCTACAACAACAGTGTGGTCTGATGCCAGACTGCTCGTAAAACCGGTAATAGAAACCTCTACCGAATCATTTGTTATGTTATTTGTTGTTAACGTGTAAGTATTTATTACATATTGTACCGACGTTGTGAACGTACCGACCAAAACTTCAAAGTACAAATTTGTAAATGCGGTCATATCATTCAGGGCATTTGACATTTTGTTTCTCAAATCTGTATCAAAAAATCTTACATATAAATCGTAGCTGGTTTGGTTTATCAATGATTCAAACAATACAATTCCGTTATCAATAGTTCCTTCAATTGAATTTATCAAGAAACTTTTGACGTAATTTTTAGAAGTATCACTTGCATCCTGTGTACCTAAAGTAAAAGACATACTATTTTCTGTAATAACATTGGATTGCACGCCAACTGGAGCTACTGTATCAAATGTATGTGTAAATATTTGTTGGGTAATTTCTGTATAATTAATGTAAACTTTTACACAATAATCAACACCAACGGTTACATCACTATTATCGAAAATAAGGTAAACGTGTGCGTTAGAATTAATAGTACTGTCCGAAAATATGTGAGTGTTATTACTTACTTCCAATTCAGTGTCACCATTTTGATTGTATATTGTTGCGGTAACCATATCATTTGTTTGAATGTTTTCAAATCCTGTAAGTTCAAGAAATTTATCACCATTTCCGTAATATATTTCCAATCCTTGCATCATATTAGCTGTTAATCCTTTTGTGATATAACTTCCAAAATTTTGTTTATAACTGAAATTTGATTCGTGATACTTCAAAAAATCTAAAGAAGTACTGTTCAAAGCAGCACTTACACCAGCAGTTAACGAATCATCGGAAAACACACCAAACAGGGAATATGTTTTAGTAGAATCTAAAGAAGTAAACTGAACAGCTCCTGATGGAAATGTATTAATATCAACGATTTGTGAATTCTGATTTTCGTCAATAACAAAAGCACCTCGCAATGTATATAATTTGTCTTGATCAGATTGAGTCATTATATCAAAGCTGTATGTCAAACTATCAATTGATATCTGTGTATTTGAACCCGTTACACTGACTGTATCTATCTCATATACAAAAGATTCACTCTTTATTTCATTTACATCATTATTTACAAAAACTTTTACAGTATAATTAGTACCTGCCACAATACCTGTCGGCGACATGGCATATAAATAGATATAATCATTTGCAGTTGTTGGGAGAGATGCAAACGTATACGAATTTGATCCAGATTGAATTAAAGTTGTACCTGCAGCATCGTATATGTCTAAATGGATATTATCGTTTGATTGAAAATTAGTAATATTGTCTACTTTAAATAGCCAAATTATACTGTCAAAATCTACACTGTCTCCCAACATCTTTTGAAAAGTTATATCAACGTACCTTCCTGTAACAGCCTGCGTTTGAAATATTTCAGAACTTGTTATAATTTGTGTTTCGTTAGTTACATTATTTGTAATCGTAGACTTCAATCTATATGATGTGTTTGGACTCAGTCCGGATATGATTTGAGAATCTGTCGGAAATGAAGTCGTATTTGAAATATTATTAAATGTTGTTGATGTCATACTTTGTTTTTAATATGTACAAAATATTTAAATTTTTAAGGATAATCGTTTAATAAATCTTCCAATTCACCTAATGAATGAATTTGATTAAAATCAGTAAACCAGTGTTTTTCTGTGGTAAAATCTAAGTGTGCCAAAGCAGATATAGGGTCCAATTCATTCAATTCTTCATGATGTTTTTCGCAATTTTGAAATAAAGCACAATGAATATTATATCTGATTTGCTCTAAAAAATTGAAATCCGCAGCCCCGTGCCCAGTATTTAAACTAAAAGATTCGATATTGTGATGTTTCGCCACTTCCAAAGCTGATCGCGAGCCAAGACTATGCCCCACTATAAGATGTTTGCCGTCATATTTGTCAAGAATTTGTTGATAATGTTTTTTATACTCTACCGGGTCATAGGTTCCTAATAGAATTTGATAATCTTCGTATAAATCGTGTATCATATCTGCGTAGGTCTGTGTAAGTTCAGTACCTCTGTATGCTGTAATGGTGTGTTTTGTTGTTGGATTGTGAAAAACTGAGATGTAACGAGTAGATAAATCCTTGTCTAATTCATAACCGCCAGGTATCAACTTTGGATCTTTGGTATATGCATGTTTACTTGTTAGTCTTGCCAAAACATGTTTTTCATGGTCTGTTTCAGGTTGCTTTGAAAGCCCAATGTCTATTGCGTGTAGCTTTGTATGTTCTATGTCCTTTTGGGTTTTTATTGTTGGTCTAATTTGTAAATGTGAATTACGAATTTTTTTAATATCTGAGTCATTGGTTTTTTTGATTTCATTGGGTTTTTTGATTTCATTGGGTTTTTTGATTTCATTGGTTTTTTCAATATCTTTTTGGGTTTTTATTACTGGTCTAACTTGTAAATGTGAATTACGAAAATTTTTTATACTTGGGTCATTTTTTTTTTTCATTTCATTTGTTTTATTTGTTTCACTTGTTTCTTCTTTTGTTTGCCTGACACGCCTAATTTGTAAATGAGATTTTCTGCAACCAATGTTAGTTGGGTCCAGTAAACAATTAACTTCTGATTTTTTCATACTATTTATATTATATAACTATAATGGGTCGAAAAATTTTGACAGATGCATATGTTCGTGCTCAATGTACGTATTACAATAACAATAATTTTAAACATCTAAAAAAACAATACAAGGAGAACAAAATAACAAAAACTGAATATCTTCAACATAAAAAAAGACTTTTTGACAAGTTCAATTCATTATATTTTCCATCGCTTATTCCTAATTTTTTAACCAACGTAACAAATAATTATTCTGATAATTTAATTAATGTAGTACCAACAAAAAGAATTAACAATTTGACAGATATGTCTACATATGATTCAGAAACCGATGAAGATGATGATATTGTAAATAATAATATAGACAGGGATGTACATTTGGACACTAATAAAAATGACAATGACAATGAAAATTCAAGTGTAGACGATAACGCATATTCAGCACATATTCAAGAAAATATGCAAGATAGTTTTTCTGACACTGACACTTCTGACACCTCTGACACATCAACAGCTGATGGTGATATTAGAACAATTTACTCGGATGACAACTTAGATGACAATTTAGATGACAATTTAGATGCCAATTCTCATATGGCTGAATCTTTTGCAAGTAACGAAAACGACGCAGATAGTATACAAGAAGATGGCAATGATGAAATACCTTCAATGTATAACAATGAAATAATTAGTATGTATGAAGAATTTGTATTAGAATATAACACAAATGCAGCAACGTCAGCAACTAATACATACCAAGGATTTGATGACCCTCATAAGTACGCATTACATAGGTTAAATATGAGTGAAGACGACTGGCAATGGGTTGTTATGAGTAATTTTATATCAAATGAGTATTCTGAGTATATAATTGATTATAACGAAAATTCAGCAAATTCTCCAACAAATACATATGAAGGATTTGACAATGCCCATGATTATGCATTACACAAATTAAATATAACTGAGGAAAACTGGGGCGAGGTAGTAAAAAATACACAAGACCATCAAACACACCAAGTTGACCAACCTACACAATCAGATGAACAGCATACGCAACCTACACATAGTCATTTGCATCGTCCGTATGAACATCACGTACAACCAGATGAAGAACAGACGCAACAAACACAAAGTCAACGTAGACAACGAACACAGCCAGATGAACCTGTACAAGATGATTTGTTTGATGACGAAATTCAACCTAACGACCCTGAAGATGATTACAATGCAAAACAAAGAGACATTCGTCAAAAAATTACCAATTATGAATACTTAAAAAAGCAATATGAAACGTTATCTAAACAAAATCATCACCAATACGGAGGCTACGAAAATGGTCAAGATTATGCTTTAGCTACCATGGGTATATCTGAGGACGAATATTACTACACAATTCAAGATCTTAATTTAAATTGGGTAGATACAGAACAACCTACTGCTATGGACACAGATAATGAGCAACCTACTGTTATGGGCACAGATAATGAACAACCTACTGTTATGGACACAGATAATGAGCAACCTACTGCTATGGACACAGATAATGAACAACCTACTGCTATGGACACAGATGATGACTTGATTTACCAAGAAAATTTACGTGTATATCAAAATCACACTACTCAATTTAGAACTCATAAAATACACGACAAATATACTGATTTTGTACAAAAATTTGAAAATGATGCTCATATGGATCGCGGAGGAACAAAGAAATTAGAAGGGTATTATAATGCACATGAATATGCTTTAGGCAAATTAAATATGGATGAAGGTGATTGGCAAAGATTAATACAGGTATATGACCCTGAATGGATAAATCCTATAGATGATACAGAAAATAGGGCAAAAAAACAAAAAACAGAACATGCAGATGACGATGTGGTCTACATTTCAGAAGCCGATATGGATAAAGCACATCAAAATCAAAGCACAAAAATTGATTATTATAATGGCACAATGTCTTGGGATGACTTTCAAGAATTTCAAAAAGCAAAAGAAAATTATGAAGAATACAATAATTTTAATCTTGGTCTAATTTCAATGTATAAGATATTTGATGATGATCAAATTAATATGACAGCGGAAACTGACTATTACACAATGTCTATAAATGACACCTTAGGTCAACCCTAAACCCTACGTCAACAAAGTTAAACTGTGTTAAAATTAATATATCTATACTTATCTATAAAAATATTATAAATAAATATATAGATGATGAATTTAGAAGACAAAGTTTTAAAAGAACAAATTAAACAAGCGTACCCCACATTAAATGACTGGTTTATTGACCTGGCAATAGATTATTGCAAAAATAATTCTGAAGAAGAAATTATGGAGTTATTGAATAATACAAGTTCCGAACCTACACGTAATAATATAGAAGAAACACATTTTTCTGTTCATTAATAGTAAAACATTAACAATGAGCAATATTTTACAATCAAAAAACTTATATATAGACTCTAGCTTTGGTGTAAAAGGCACAGGAGATGATTTTGAAATTTATCTTCCAGCTTTACCGTTTACTGTTGGTGACAGACAATATCTTAGATGTACAGTTCAAAGTATGTTAGGTTACAAAAACTTTACAGACGTAAATGTACATAATGGTGTTTTTATATATGAAATTTATGACGCAAACGGTGTAAATTTTTTTAATCAAACCTCCGATTCAGATACAGTGCATGTTGGAGGTTCTACGCTATGTGAATTGCCGTTTAAAAATCACAGTAATATACAAACTATAGTAAAAGATTTTGGTGCAACAATTATAAGTAATTTAACAAACTTAGGTTTTGAAGTAACCAATAAAACAGTTGTAACACAATCAGAAAATACAAGTGATGCAAATGATAAAAAATGTAACTTGCACTTTGATGTAAAACCGGGCACTACTAATTTTGAGATAGCCGAAATGAAGGTATTCTTTTTTCGGGCACCACATGATAAGACGGCGTCAGATCCAAATGATGCTTTACGTGATGATGACCCGCTTTTAGAGACCGCAGGATTAACGTGGCATTTTAATGACGTTCACCTGTTAATGGGTGGTAAAGTAATTCAAGTAAGTGGATATGAAAACTTTATAAATTGTATGGACACTAAAGTTGATGATATTACTGATGCTAAAAGAATAACCATAAAAAGTTTTTATCCAATGCAACGTACAACACAGACACACGTGTTTTTGCGTAGTAGCTTAGTAAATGATTCTTTTCAAAATCACCATTTTGACAGCTCACATACTAGACACGAAAATTTGATTACCGAAAGTACAATTTTATGTAAAGCTCCAATACACGATGAATTCTTTTCGTATGACGAATATACAGGACACGCATCAGGATACTTTGTAAATTGTTCATCTCGAAGTGTTACATCTATTAGGTTTAAATTAACTGATGATAAAGACAGATCTATTCCTTGTATAGATAAACATCAAAAATTAAATGGAAATTTGTCGTGTCAGTTAGTTTTACGTTTTGATGTCATTGGTACATAAAAAAAAAATATTTTGTTACAAACTATAAAACAACTATGCAATTTCCAAAAAAACTATCAAATTTGCTCAACCGAATGGAAGGTTATAACCAAAACACATATAAAGTGATGCCGTTAAACGCCGACACCGTTTCTGCCGGAAAAATTATTTCTATGAGACTACCCACGAACTGTCTCTTTGATCTTTCTCAGTTTACTATGGTTTTTGACCTATCAACTTCAAATAAATCTTCGGGTGGAACAACACATGCCCGATTTCCTAACAATTTGTCATCTTTTATTTATCGCTATGAAGTATTAGCTGGGTCTCAGACTATATCTCAAGGATTCAATGATTACGGAACTGGTCGTATTATTAAAAACATTGTGGACGGATCCAGTACTCACCGTGAATCACGCTCAGTTATAAATCATGAATTTGTAACACCACAAGCAACAGATAAAATTGAAGATGATTATGGTCATGACATACACGCTGCAGCAGAAGGTAGTGTTAAAACAAAAGGAAATACATATTTTATTGACGACTTTTTGGGTTTGTTTGAATTGAAAAAAGTTCTTGATTTGGGTGCATTGCCTGAAATAAGCATTCGTATTACTATGGCAAATGATAATGTATTAAGTGGTGAAGACGGGTGTAAATGGACAATGGAAAACGTGCACTTTATGTGCACTACCGTTGGTGTTGACGGGGTATATGAACAAATAGTTGAACGTAAAATTAAAGAAGACAAAGTTATTGAAATTCCATTTAAACAATATTATTCAATTAGTCAACGACATTCCAATTCTACACGCTTTAGTGTCAGTTCTCAAAGCGTTGATCGCATTTTTGGAGTATTTAGGGACAGTGCGTATGCAACTATAGGTTTAGCTGTAGATTATGATGGTTTCGCTGGTTACAAACTTAGTAAATACAATAACTTTGTGAGTGGAACAAGTAAAGATTTGAAAACCCAGTATTCAATAAACCACATTTTGTACCCACAATATCAAGCATCTAAAGTTGCAAATTTGAAATTGTTAAAACAAGCAAGCATGAAAGAAACAAATGAAGTATATAGCTTACGAACTTTTTTGAATAATCAGTTTATTGTACCCCTTACTTTGTGTGCAACTCCTGACACTGACAATATTGATGGTTTTGATTCACGTAACACTGCGTCAATTTGTGAATTGAACACTATTGATTTAGTACCTGAAACTAATAAAGCATTTGACAGTTATATTCTTATTGAAACTACGTCCAGTCTACTTATAGGTGCTGGTAAAGCTCTAGAAGTTCGCCTTTAAAACAAAAAAAAAACTAACGTAATTAATATATACAAACGATGTCAAGTAATTTAAATCACGGAAAGCCTTTAGAAGAAAACATTAAAGTTTTTACTCAAAAATTTGACGAGCAAGCCCCAATGAACCGAGACCAGTCAATGCAAATGTTACCTTGTCGTCCCATTAGCGACAATTTAGATATAAATGCACCTCGAAGCAGTGATGGCAATATGCGTCCTAGTTTTGGAAGTCAGAGAGGTTCGTCATGGGGATTAGCAAGGTCAAAAGAACATCCCACCAACCTTCCGTTATTACCTAGATGGAACGGATTTGAATATAAATAGATATGTATAGGAAACAATAGAAAAGTATAGGTAATGATACAAATTTATAGATAATAATTTTCTATAGTTTAGTACAAATGACTAAAAAAACTCAAACGAAAAAACAAGAAGTAGAAGAAGAAGAAGTACCAAAAGAAGAAACAAAAAAACCTTTAGATGAAAAACGTTTGGAAAATTTAGCCAAAGCCAGAAAACGGGCAATGGAGGTACGTCAAGAAAAAGCAAAGATGAAACAGGATTTAAAATTAGCAGAAAAACTAGAATTTGAAAAACAACATCAAGAAGCTAGAAAGAAAATTGATGCCTCCGTTACAAATGCTAAAGACGTTGAAAAGAAAAAAGTTGTAAAAATGGTTGAAAATAGTGATTCTGAACAAGAACCTGAAACGCCAAAAAAAGTAGCACCTCCAATTCGTTCACCTCAACCTGTACGACCGTCAGTTCAACCACAATTTCGACCGCCTATGCGACCTCCGAGTCGACCACCAATGCCTTCTGCAGAAGAAATAAAATTTATGAAAAGTTATAAGTCAGTATTTAATTAGTTGCAAAAATAGTATAAATGCAGCTGAGAACGTCAAAAATTACAGTTAATGTTCCAAAATTAAAGTTACCAAAACAGGAACACAGAGTAGTGCCAGATTCGTTACCTTCGATTGATAACGGAGGGTTTATCGGGGGCATTATAGGCAGTCGTGGATCTAGCAAAACAACAAAAATGGTTGAATTGTTACTTATGTATGATAAAACCGAGTCATTTGATTACGTCATTATTTTTAGTCCCACATTTAATGCAGACCCCAAATACAAATATTTGGAAGATAATTTACATTACGCAAATATAGACACGTATCACGATTTTGACACTGCAACCTTTCATGATTTAAAAGAACAAATTCAAAAACGATTGGATGAATACAAAAAATATGAAAATTATAAAAAAGTGTATAACAAATTTATGAAATATAAAGGAAAAAGTTTAAAAAACTTTCCTCAATATGATTTAATGCTATTATATGAACATGATTTCGAAGAACCACAAACAAAATATAAAAATGGAGTTCCAACAACATTAATGGTTTTTGATGATTTAAATTATTGTCGCGAATTGTACTCAAATTCCAACACAGGTAAAAATGATGTAAAACGAACAATGATATTACATAGACATATAAAAACCAGTATGTTGTTTCTTTGCCAAACATATCACAATGGTATACCAAAAGCAATTCGAAATAATTTAAGTCTACTTATATTGTTTAAAAATAAATCTCCTCAAATGGTAAAAGACATATCTATGGAATTATCAAGTCATATTTCACCGGACAAATTTGCTGAACTATTTCAAAATGCTACACAGGAGCCCTATTCGTTTTTTATGATTGATTATGATGCACCCAAAGAATTAAAATTTAGAAAAAACTGGAACGAACTGTACAATTTAGAAGATTAATTTTATTATAATTATTATTATTATTATTATATAGTACTTAGTATTTAGTACTTAGTTTGTTTTATAAAGTATGTACTATAAACTACTAAAAAAAAGGAAGGTATATAGGGGGGGTAGTATACAGAGTTAAACTTCTCACAGGGTAGGTACCTCAGAACAAAGTACCTATAAGGTGGCAACATCTTTTGGTTTTTAATCTCGATCAGGTTTTCTTAATCCGACCCAAATATTTATTTTTCGCCCATCAATTTTTTTTTGAGCACTTATAAAACCCATTTTTTTCAATTCCTTTCCAAATTTTGTGCTGCTGCACGTTCGTACATCATTGCAATAGAACTGATAAATGATACTTGCTTGTACGTAGTTATCTTTTACTTTTGTCCAATTAAACAGATATGCTGTTTGAGAGTAATTGTGCTGAGCTTCAAAGTCTTTTATTATATTACCAGGATATATTTCGTATTTGCTATTAACCCATTCACTTATCCCATCTTTTCCTCCAAAATTACCACCTGCACGTTCTTCAACTTCTTGTTTTACATAATCTGGAATTTTTTTTCTACCAAATAAAGTACTTGCTTCATAATAATCACATAAAACATTTATAAATGCGTCGATTGTTTCTTTTTGTGCAAGATATTTGTTAAGAACATTACCATCTTCTTGGGGGAAATAATAGGTATCTGATGTACTTACATCTTTTGAACTAGTACGGTCAAATGATATGTATCTTGCTCTTTCGGGAATGCCATCCATGCCGTCCATTTCTGGTGTATCGTTTACCATAATAACTAATTTTGCAACAACCGGGATTTTTAAACTTTCTGAATGTTTTTGATGTAAGTCTCTTACTGATAATTTGTCACCTCCAGACACTAGACATTTAATTGTATTTGCGTTAAATTTTTTGGTCACTGTATTAAATCCACCAAAATTGTTTGCTTTTTGTTCACTGCCCATTTCGACTTCGTTTACAAATGCCAAACGCTTGTTAAATATTGGTACTAACCAAGCATTATTTTTTTCATTTTCTGCACCATTCCGTGCACCTATTAAATTCTTTCCGTCAAAAGATGTCACAAAAGATCCAAGAGCATTTTGACAAAGCCTGGTTATCATTCCTTTTCCACAATTTGACTCTCCAATCATTAATAAAAATTCTTTATCTGTTATCTCACCAGCGACTCCTCGTGCCAAAACTTCAAGCATGTAATCACGCTTTCCTTTTTCTGTGATTGGGTTATCAAAAAGTTTTTCAATAACTTTTTGCTTCCATAAAATTCTACCACATTTAATACCGCAGATATCTAGAGGTAAATATTCTCTTTCGATCCTGAACATAAAAAAATAACTTGGTTTCCAAGGCAAAATTTTGTGATTTTTCATATCTAATACTCCGTTTTGAAATAATAAAAATCCTTTATTTGATGCATAGATATCGATGTTTGCGTCTAACATTTCGACTCCATTTTTGGCTAGTTTAAAAGCTGGTACAAAACATTGCATAAAAGTTTTATATTTGTCGCGTTTCGTCACATTTACAAAAATTTCTGATGAATGAGCTGCGATTTCTGTCATCATATCATCTTCGCTATTTGTCCAGTGACCTTTGTTTTCCAAATACATAATAAGACCCATATCGGTTTTGTAAAATTTATTTTGAAAACATTGTAATATATTTTCACAATGAATTTCATCTGTTCGACGAGTGTCACGAGCTACTTCAAATGCCTTATGTTTTTCCAACCATTCGTCATCTTCAATTGTTGGTGCGATATATTCCATTTTTAAACCAACATTGTATCCCAGACTGACATTTATATGTTTTTTCAAACATACAACAAAATCTTCATTTATGTTTGGATGTTGATCAAAAATAATTTCATCAAATTTGTAAACTGCTGCGGTAAATTTAGTTTTTTCTTTTACATATTTCAAAATTGTCACCATAATTTCTTTTTCCACATTTTGCAAGTATAATCCCAATGCTGAACGAAACAGTTCGTGTTCTTTTTTCTTTTTTAATTTTTCACTTACATTCACACAATCAGCATATTTTTCTGGAAATTTCGAAACTGCCTGAGTCTGAATGTAATAAATATTTTCTTGAAATGCATTTACAAAACCATTTACAACAGTTTGGGAACTGTTATATTTTATTTTTTTATTTTTTAACCAATTTTTAAATGAACCTCCAAACGTTAATGCACAAAATAATTGCTTGGCATCTTTCTGTGTAATATCGTAAGCATACCCCAACATATCCCAATATTGCTGTCTGTCTGCATTGTACTGTGTTATTGTATCACAAGGTATGTTATATTTTAAACATTCTTGTTCCAATAACGAAGGCTGGCAGTTTATTATATCAACAGAAATGTAATTGTTCTCTCCCATTGTCAACCTCATAATCCTTTTGGAAACATTTTGAAAACAGCTTTTATCAGCCCAAAATCTTCCAAGAAAATATTCCTTTATTTTATATTGCACTTTGTTTTTATTTGTATTTTTTGCATCTTCAAGCATTTTTTTGACTTGCGTTTGACATTCTTTAGGCATTAAAATATTGGTGTTATAATCTGCATGGTCGGTATCTACTTGCGATAGACTTTTAAGTACATTAATATTATGATACGTTTCGGTTAAGGTGATGGATGAATGCATGATTAGAGTTTGTATACTTTTCTAATACGTATTAGTCCTTTAAGTCAAATTTCTGTCCTTAAAGAAATAAGTTATATTGTTTTTATAAATTTCCAATTTTTAATTTTGCATATATTCTTCCACATACAATCTTGTTCATATATTTTATTTCTATTTTTTAACAAAGTAAATTTTTTTATTAATATTTTTTCATTTATAAGTTCACAAAATTTATATAATATATAATTATAATTAAAAAAGTTTTTTCGTTTTTTTGGACATATATTTGTAAACGGCTCTTGAATTTCTAAAAATAAATTTATTAATTTATTATATATTTCGTTTGATATAGTGATTGCAGGATGCCCAGATAATATATTTGTTATTTGTTCACAGTGTTTACAAAATTTATTTAATTTTAATTTTTTTAATTTTTGTTTCACTTGTAAACTTTTGATTTGTGACAAATCAGTGATACGCTCTTTTGTAAACTCTTTTCGTAATTGTTCAAAAATGTGATCTGGTACCTGACAAGTCTCGTTTGCCTGAAGTTTTGACAGAATTTCTTTAAAATGTGTAATACGCTTATATTCAACGGTGTAGGGCTGCTCAAATTGACATTGCTCATCGTATGTTAATGGTGCACTCTCAAAATAATTTGTAAAATATCCACACTTTTTACAAACTATAATAGCCTCTGCAACTGATATCTTCATTTGCTGGTTGCAATGTATATATTCTAATTTCGTTTCAATTGGATTACATATTAATTCATTATTTACAATATGTAAATATTTATTATACATTTGACCTCGTGTATTTGTAATTTTAGAATCAAAAAATGAAAAATTAGTAAATTCAATATTATTTGTTTCGCAATTTTTAAATGTGTCTTTACATTTTAATAAATACTTTTCGTATGTATCTTGTTCAATTTCGTTTATTTCAATTGTAATTTTGTAAATGATATCGTCTAATTCTAATCTTTCTAATATATTATCGGTTTTTTTGTTTTTTAATTCTTTCAATAATTTATTTTTTTGTAAAATAATGTTGTTTTGGTTTTCAAATTTTATTTTACATTGTTGGTAATGTGAATATATTGACATAAACGTAATTATTATATTAAAACTTTAAAAATTTTATTATTTATTAATGATAAAAACAATACCAATAAAACAAAATAATAAAATTTGTAATTATTCCGAAGTAAATATATGTAAAAATAAATATGATTGGGACAAGTCTGTACCTGTCAAATCTCTTCGAGATTTTTTATTTCAACAATTTATTATAGATTTTCCCCTATGCAAATACAATATAATATTTTTGTTAAATCATTATTTGCTATTAATACCTTATATGAATGCTCAAGAGCGAATGGAACTTACCGGTTTTTCTTCTTACAAGGAAATTCCAATGGAGTTTAGAAATTATTGTACCGGATGCTGGTGCTGCTGTTCCAAACGCATTGACGAAAATCACGAGTGGCTTTATTACGTTGAAAAAAATTAAACATTACTGGGAAGTGCATCTTCTTGTAATTCTTCCAATGTCATTACATTTCTTTTGCATTGTATTCCACAAACGTCCATTTCAACACACCGACTCCTTCGTAGATTCCAGCATACTGCGTGTATAATAAGTACCAAAACAGTCCCACTAGATAATATTAAAGTTTCAATGTTACACTCAGAAAACATATGTTTATATTATTATAAATTTATTTTTTTTCTTTTTTTTTTTTTCTTTTTTCTTTTTCATCTGTTTTTTCAATTTGTTCCATTTCGTTTTCACTCATTTCATGTATTTTTAACTGTCGAACATAATCTATCTGAGTTATGGGTGCGTGGAGCATTTTTCTTGCTAAGTCATCTCTATTTTTAGCAGATGGGTCGTTTTCTAAATCTTCACTTACCTTGGCGTGTCGTAACAAATTTACTGAGCCTTTGTTTTCTGTTTTTACATCGTACACATCGGGATCTTTTAAACCTGATTTTTTTAATAAATTACCAATAAAACTTGATAATGAATGTATATCTGTTCCATATAAATCTTTTTCTGTTTGAGTTGGTTTGCTTTTTGCATTTAAACTTTTGTAAACGGCATCTTTCACAAATAAATATTTTCTGGGTTTTGCTTTTAAACTTTCACGTATCTTTTTTTCCATTTGTGGGCTCATTGTATGTATAATTTGTCCATATTTGCCATCAGTTTTGTAAACATTTAATATTAATTGTATTTTTTGTTTTGTAGGCACTACTAAATAATTTTGATTATTATTACTTGCACTTTTTTTGTCATTTACAATTAACAAATCTCCAAAATCATCGCGTACGGTAAGTTCCCCATACAAGTTGATTAACAAAACTTGTTGTGAATCTTTATCAAATGTTGTTTCAACTTTTTTCAATATGCTGCTAAACGTGTCAACTTTTTGTAACAATTTTACTCTACTTCGTTCAATTTCATCTAATCTTTTGTATTTATCGTATAATTTGTCAATATAATCTTTACTTTTCTGTAAATCGTAATCTTCAACAATCTTAGGATAATCAATCAATACCTTTGATACACTTTGTACATAACCATGAATCGTTCCTATTTTAATATCTCTTTGTGTTAATTTGGTCATACTTTTCGTCAAATTTTTTATTGTTAAACAAGGAATTATGTTGTCTTCTATTTTACAATTATTATATTCCAAAAATCGTCCAAAATTTCCAACATCAGTGTGGTTTCCATTTTCATCGTTTGTTCCAAAATATTTTACAATTGTTGTTTTTTTCAATTTTCCTCTACCTTCTCCAATTTTTGTAATAAAATAATTGTAAACATCGTAAAAAGTCAAAATTTTATCATTAATTTTCGGAACATCTTTTTGTGTTAAGGCAGCACTGTTTTCTATTTGCTTATGCGTCTCTTCTAATTGTCGTGTTTTATTTCTCACATCTACGGCTATTGCGTGTTCTTCGTCCAGTTTTCGTTTTAATTCTTTTTTGTGATTGATACTTGCAATTACCGCTTTTGTGGACGGTATGTCATATACATCACCTCGGAATGCAGGTAATTTAAATTTTTTTCTTATTGCATTTGCTTCGTCTAAACTAATATCGTATTTTTTAAGAGAAGATTCGTGCACCTCACCTGTTAATTCAAGTCTTCGCAATACCTTGTATTTATTTTTTTTCTTTTTGTTTTCAGGGTTTTCCATCCATTTTTTTTGTGCAGCTCTGTTATCTTCAGCAGTTTTGTAACCTGGCATTTTAACTATACTCTATAGTATTAGATAATTTTAAATGCTTTCTTATTAAATCCTATTCTTAGTAAATCTTATTAAAAATAGGCTCAGTTACTAAAAATAGGCTCAGTTACTAAAAATAGGCACAGTTACTAAAAATAGGCACAGTTACTAAAAATAGGCACAGTTACTAAAAATAGGCTTAGTTACTAAAAATAGACTTAGTTACTAAAAATAGACTTAGTTACTAAAAATAGACTTGGTTACTAAAAATACGTATTTATGGTTACTGGTGGGTACCAGAAAAAACGTCCGGCGAAAAAACGATACGGTTACCGGAAAAACGATACGGTTACTGGTGGTCACCCCCAAAAACGTCCGGCAAAAAAACGATACGGTTACCGGAAAAACGA
>Ga0181395_1000385_pt1 | contig 18681 bp, 36 predicted proteins | sample 18SPOviralmetaG_FD_130124 | JGI IMG/M metagenome (GOLD analysis project Ga0181395, IMG submission 130124) | Marine viral communities from the oligotrophic San Pedro Time Series (SPOT) site, San Pedro Channel, CA, USA - 18 SPOT_SRF_2010-12-16 | ecosystem: Environmental > Aquatic > Marine > Strait...
ACCAGAGCTTTTAGATTGGTGGATTAATCACGAAGAGAGTTTGCAAAATAAAGGTGGTGCTTTTAAAAAAGAAATAACTTATAAGCAGCTTAAAGAAAGAAGTCAAGCACAACAAGGATTATTTGATGGCGATCCGTCATTTGAATGCTTTTGTAATATAGATTAATTATGAAGATATTAAATTTATATGCTTGTCTTGGTGGTAATAGATACAAATGGAATGAAGTTAAAAATGACATTGAAGTGACTGCTATTGAGCTGGATCCCTATCTTGCAGAATTATACCAAGAACGTTTTCCAAACGACAATGTTATTATTGCTGATGCTCATCAATATTTATTAGATCATTATCAAGAATTTGATTTTATATGGAGTTCCCCACCTTGTCCAACACATAGCAGAGCAAGATATTGGGGATTTGGTGCTAATGGTAAAAAACCAATTTACCCAGACATGAAACTATACCAAGAGATAATTTTTTTACAACATCATTGTAAATCAAAATATGTTGTTGAAAATGTAATACCATATTATGATCCAATGTTTAATCCAAAAAAACGTGGCAGACATTTGTATTGGACAAACTTTAATTTGCCAAATGTTTTAAGCAATAGAGGTGGTAAGTTAAAAGAAAAAGATACTAATTCTGAAAGTTTAAATCATTATAATAGTTTTCATGATTACGATTTTAGAAAATACAAAGGTGATCAATTGATTTTAAAAATAGCACGTAACCTTGTTGACTATGAGGCCGGAAAAACAATCTTTGAAACTGCACTTGGCATAATGTCACAACCTAAAACAATTCAAAAAAGTTTACTGTAAAAAACCCTCACGCAAATCAATGGTGAGGGCTACACAATATACAACTACAAACAAGTAGAAGGATCTTTATTTTTTATTTAATTTATGTGTGTATCCTTTTTTTAACAATGCGTAATGTTGAGCTAAAGAGTTTACAACTTTTTTAGTGCCATTTTTGTACATAAAGTGTTTTTTAAATTTTTTCATAAGTTATTAATTTGATATATTTTTCCCAATCCTGTTATCTTTAATTCGTTTTTATCTACTTTAGCTGCATTACCTCCCATTACCGCAGAATAAACACGAGCCATTGCCCATTGTTCTTTTGATGTAACGTTGGGTCTAACTGATGATGGATTTGTTTTATAAGCACCTACTCCTTTATTGTATATTTTTTGTAAACCCTTTTTTGAAATTCCTGTATCTTTTGATATTTCAGTTAGTGAATGTGGTGTTCCTTTTGGATATTTATATTTATCGTTATATTTATCTTTATAAGTTTTAACAGATCCTAAACCAGTAATACTTTTTTTGCCCTTACAGCCCCATGCTTTACGTCTTACACGAACCTTTTCAGTTTGCTTTTGACCACTTGACCTAGCACAATAGTTGTCACCACGTTTTGTACCTTTAAAAGAAACACGCTCAATAGTTTTACCTTTTGAACGATACGTTGTACCATCAGCATATTTTTTAAGTGCCTCTTTGCTTATTCGCATCCTAATCCAGTAATACGCTTAATTTGTTTGTATTTTTTCTTTTTACCCTTATCGCTTGATTTCATATAACTTTTACCAAACGCAAATTCAAAAATTTGTTTTTTATCCTTTTGAGATAATTTACTAATTTCACCTTTTTTGATGATTTTCATCATTTCTTTTTCAGTAAGTGATCCTAATCCTGTAATATTTATTTTATTCTTACCTTTTTTTTCTTTATCACGTTTGCCAAACTTTCCGTAACTTTCATTACGTCTGTCTTTATAAGATTGTTTTTTGCCTCTTTCAGCACCTCTACGCATTCCTAAAGACTCATCCTCTCTATCATCGTAACCTTGTTTTTTTGAATAAAAAATTTTCCGAATTTTATTTAAATGTTTGCTATAATCTTTTACCCTTTCTTTAGCAAAGTCGCTACTATCTCTTTTAAATGCTCGTATACTTCTTTCAATGTGTGCAATCTCTCCACTTACATAATCTTTACTTTTGTTTTTATAATATTTATACTTTCCTTTATAAAGATTATCAACACCACCTAACCCTGTTATTTTTTTTCCGTACATATTACTCCATTTTTTAGCCAATTTCGGCTTATTTGCATATAAATATCTCCTTTGTTTTTCGCTTTTAAAAGGCATTATCCTATTATACTAATTTGTCCTCCAGACACATAATAGTCCATTGATGGCATATAACCTTTTTTGCCTCCAGTAGCTTGATATAGAGGTACTCTAAAATCACTAAAAAAACTGGGTCTATAAAAATCAATAATTTCTATACTTATAGGATTTTTAACAATATACTCTTCTCTAGATCCAAAAGGTGAATTTGACCTTTCTTTACCAGTAGGAGTAAAACCTAAATTATACAAATATTTAAATCCTTTTTTAATTTGATCTTGAGATAATCCTATGCCTTCTCCATCATAAATTAATTCATTATTTTGAAATTCTTCTAAAGCATCTTTAGCAGCTTGGTTATCTTGACTAATAAACTTTTTAAAAGCCATTAATTCCTTTTCAGTCCATGACTTTTTTCTAGCCAGTTTCATGTAATCGTATTTTGCCATATTTACAAATTTAATAATTATTTTTCTATTTCTTCATCTTTAGTAAATACTTCCATTTGTGCTTCTGGATTGTATCTTCCTTTCTGATTAGCTATGCCATTTTCTATTGATACAATTATATCACAATTATGAGCATATTCTTGACTACCTCTAAATTTACCGTCTTTAGTTACCTGCTTAACAGTTACAAAAGATGTTTTCGGATTAAGTTTTTTAAGCTCTTCCATCTCTTCGACTGTGATTTTCGCAAAGTCCAAAGAATCAATAAACACAAAATCGTAACCACTAATATTATCTTTAATTTGATCGTATCCTGTAAAGTTAGCGAATTTTAAATCTTTTCTGTTATTTGTCCATTCAGTAATTTTATCTTTAATAGTACCCTTAAAACCCTCTTCACTTGCGATATACAAAACCTTACCAAAATGATTTGCTAAATAATCTGCAAACTGCATAGACCAAATAGATTTACCTCCTTTAGGTAAACCAAAAACAATAGCATGAAAACCAACCGCAGGATTACCTATAAATTGACCATATTTATCATCGCCAAATACATATTTATCGTAGTCCATATTTTCAAGCTCTTCTGCTGATAATATGCCTGTTTCCTCGGCTTTTATTTCTACACCTAAATTTCTTAATTGTTGTTTGCGTATTTGTATTTGTTCGTTTACAGCGTGTTTTTGTTCTGTTGTTAAGTCTTTACCTTTAGAAAAGTTAAAAGCTGCATAGGAACTGGCTAAACTACCTAAAATAGCCACGTTGTTATCAGTAGATATTTTTTTTGTTAATAAGTAACCTAAAATACCTCCGGCAATAGCATTTTTAAACCCCATAGGATATTTAAGTGTATTTTCTAGCCTATTAATTTCTGTTTGTAATTGGTCAATTTGTTGTTCGCTATCACTAGTAACCATTGTTTCGTCTGTAAAATCTATTTGTTCGTCCATTGTGTTATTTAATTTCTTTAAGTATGTTTCTAAACATATATAGTACCATAATTATAACAATAAATATTAAAATTACAACTATTTTTTTAAAAATGTTTTCACTAATTTCGCCAAATTTTTGATTTTTATATACTTCTATTTTTTCAGTATTTATAAAAACACTATCTCTAATAGTTTCCTGTTCTAATCTTATAGTATCAAAATGCCTATAAATTTTTGTTTTAGTGTTTTGAATATAAAATGTATCTGATCTAGAGGTATTGTTAAAAACAAAAGATGTATCTACACTACTTGTTTCAAAATATATAGTAGTATCTTTAGATTGTATTAAATGAGGATTATTTTTAACTATTCTACTTAATCGTTTTGCAGGTGTGCAACCAGATATACATAATGCACAAAGTAGCATTAATAACAAATAAATTATTAAAAATCTCATTTTTTAGTTAATCTATACAAAAAAAAAGCTAAACCACCTACAGCAGCTAAAGGTAATAATTTTCCAGTTGATTTTTTAACAGGATTTTTTTTTAACCAATCTTCTGTAAATTCAAAAATAGATCCTACTCTAGATAATGCTTTAGTCATACCACCTGTATTGTCTTTTCTATTTTTAATATATGATACAGACTTACCTGTTCCTGCATTTGCATGATAAAAGGCTTCAACAGCATCGTTTGAATTGTTAAAATCATTAATATCTTTTGCATTTCCATAAGACGAAAGTTTGCCATTACTTTTTAATTGCTTAAAACCTTGTTTTGCAAATTCAGCAGCTACTTGACTAGCTACAGCAGGATTAAGAACTAAATTTGGATCAGAAACTAAATTTAATCCTATTTTATTACCGTAAAATTTATAATTATCTTTAAAAGTTAATTGATTAAATCCACGACCCCTGTATTTATAACCTTCATTTGCTGAATTACCATATCTTCCTCCGTAAGCTGCATTTAATAACTTTTCTGGATTATGTGCTAACTGGAAACGTTGTTGACATAATCTTGACCATATTTGACATATACGATCTGCTGAATAATTGCCATTTTCTTCTACAGGTATTAAATTACTTTCTTTAGATATTATTGCTATAAAGGCTGCGATAGAGTAAGGATTAACAATACCACTATCTACAGCCTCATCAATTAAATATACTAAATTATTTTGTTGCTGTGCTGAAAGACTTGTAACATAACTCATTTTTCATCTTTTTTTATCTTTATTTTTTCAACTATTTTAAGTAATATCCGTATCCTTTCATTGTTTTTAATTTAGCTTTCATTTTAGTAACATTTTTAGAATTTCTAATTCTATTTAATCCGTTTGAGGTTTTTTCTGCATTAGATTTTTTAGAATAACCTACTACTATTTTATTATTCTTTCTATCTATTACGTTAAAATGTCCAAATGCTAATTTTACAAAAAATCTTTTCATTTTTCATCTTTTTTATTTTCGTTTTTAACATCTACCTTAAAAATAGAATTAATAAATGTTCTAAAAATATTATTTGAATTAGTTAATAAATATGATACAAAACTTTCACCAAGTAAAGCTGCTATTGAAACACCAATACCTGACCAATCCTGTAGACCTTTGATAATAAGTAAGTGATTAACAATAACACCAACAAATACAGCAAACGTGAAGGTAATAATTACTCTTTTTTTATTAACTGCATTCTTTTTAGCGTAGTGCATAATTCTAACCGATGCACCGATGATGATATAAAACATCATCTTTAAAAAATCCCAAATACTATCTAATATGTCCTCCATACGTTTTTTCATTCATCTTCATTAGGTTCATCTTCATTTAAGATTACTCGTAATGCTTCGATGACTGAAGATGTTTCTTCCAAGTTATAACAACCTTTAGAGATTGCCATATTAATTGCGTTATAAATTACTTCGTTTGCTTGTTCTTTTTTCATGATATATTGTATTTAATTTTTTACCAAGGTAAAGGTGTGTTTTCTGGGCTAACAGGTGGTGTAATTTGACTATCAATCATTCCGCCAACCGATGCTTCTAAATTTGAAACTCCATCTGCTCCTAATTGATCTTTAACCCAACCAACAACAATTTCGTCTGTTAAGTCTGCATAAGGTATAAAACTCTCGCCCTGTATTACTTCAAATGTAGCTGTATCAGTTAATGTAGCTGTGTAAGTTTTACCTCCGCTTGTTTCTTCTCCGACAACATCATAAAGAGCATTTACAACATAATCTGTTTCTGTTTGTGTGTCTAACGTATATAGGTTAGTTACTGTCCATGTATAATTTTTCATATTAATTTTTATTAAATTGTTACCATCGGTATTTTATAGTTAACACCGTTTATTCTTACTGTCCAAGTTGTATTTGGAGTTATTGTTTCTGTAGTTGTAACACCCGCATTTACACTAGCACTACCTGCGACAAATTGATTATCTGCTGTTGCTGTCGCTGCTCTACCTAAAATAACACTTCCACTAAAGTCACCACTTACGGTTTCCATACCAACTGCTGTATTATTAGTACCTGTTGTGTTAGCCGATATTGCTTGATAACCTATGCCTATATTATTAGACGCTGTACTATTTAATAATGATTGGAAACCTACTGCAACATTATTAGAATCTGTAGTGTTTGCACCTAAAGCACTTAAACCCATAGCAACATTATTATTTCCTGTTGTGTTAGCATCTAATGCTTGATAACCTACTGCTAAGTTATTAGCACCTGTAGTATTTGCAAAAAGAGCTTGATAACCTACTGCCGTAAGACTACCACCTGTTGTGTTAGTTGCTAACGATGAATTTCCAACTGCTGTATTAGCATTTGCTGTAGTATTTGATTTTAATGCTTCATAACCAAACGCTGCATTATTACCTCCTGAAGTATTTAAATATAATGCCTGTCTACCAACTGCTGTATTTGTACCTCCTGTAGTATTACTATATAATGCTAAAAACCCACTAGCGGTATTATTAGAACCTGTAGTGTTTGAAAATAATGATTGATAACCTACTGCTGAATTACTTGAACCAGTTTGATTAGTATTTAATGCTTCAAATCCAACTGCAACATTATTAGTACCTGTTGTGTTACCACGTAATGATTCATAACCATATGCTGCATTAGATGAACCTGTAGTGTTAAAAACCATTGATTGATAACCACTTGCAACATTATTAGAACCTGTTGTATTAGTATATAATGCTGAAATTCCTACTGCTGTATTATTAGAACCTGTAGTGTTAAGACTTAATGCTTCAAATGCAACTGCTGTATTGCCACTTGCTGTTGTATTACTTTTTAACGCATCTTTACCAATTGCTGTATTACTAGAACCTGTGGTATTTGAAAATAATGATTGTTGACCAATGGCTGTATTACTACCACCTGTTGTATTAAAATATAATGCTTGATAACCCATTGCTGTGAGTGAATTACCTGTAGTATTAGTCCTTAATGTTTGAAATCCATTTGCGGTATTATTAACACCAGTAGTGTTTGAAAATGCTGCTTCATAACCTACTACGGTATTATTAGATGCTGTTGTATTGTTTTCTAATGTTCTATATCCTACTGCGACGTTTGAACTTGCTGTATTATTAAATAAAGAACGATAGCCTAATGCTGTATTATTTGAACCTGTATTGTTAGAATATAATGATTGTCTACCAAATGCTGTATTAGATGCACCTGTTGAGTTAGTCCTTAATGCTTGATAACCATTTGCGGTATTATCAGCTCCTGTAGTATTACTTAATAGTGCTTGATAACCAACACCTGTATTATTTGCTCCTGTGGTATTATTTTCTAAAGATGAAGTACCAAATGCAGAATTATTAGAACCTGTTGTGTTAGAAAGTAATGCCTTTGAACCAACTGCGGTATTACTAGATGCTTGATTATTGTATAATGCTTGATAACCAACTGAAACGTTATTATTTCCGCTTGTATTTAATTGTGATGCCTGTCTACCAATAGCTACATTAAATTCTCCGTTAGTATTTGCAAATGATGCTGCTGCACCTAATGCTGTATTATTTGATGCTGTATTACTATATAATGCTTGATGACCTACAGCAGTGTTACTAGCACCTACAAGATTTGCTTGTAAAGATTGTGTACCTACTGCAACGTTATTAATACCTGTTGTGTTAGAAAATAATGCTTGTTTACCACTTGCAACATTATTCGAACCTGTGGTGTTTAAAACTAATGAATCTTTACCAATTGCGGTATTGTTAGAACCCGATGTGTTTGTACTTAATGATTGATAACCAAACGCTGAATTGTTAGAACCTGTTGTATTAGCTATTAATGCGTTACTACCAAAAGCTGCGTTAGTTATTACGCTTCCTGCTCCTGTATTCCATACAGACGTACCATTGTCTGTTATAAGTCCATTACCAATGGTGTGTGTGCCTGTAAATTTAGCAACTTGATTTACCGTTCCTGTACCTGTTATGTTTGTAGCGGGAATAGTAGTACCTGCTGCTTCAAAGTGTAATCTTGCAGCCATAATTTATGATTGGTTTTTAGGTAAAATTCGAATAACTAAACAATTGCTTTCAGTACCGTCTGAATCAAAACCTACTGTATATCTAGTACGATCAATAAATGTATTGGGCTGTGCTACTTCAATAGTTTCATCTGTAGATAGTTTTAAGCCATTAATATTAACTGTGTTTGAACCTTTATTTATAAAAGTAATAGACATACAATTACTTTGTACATTTGTTGTTTTTGATATGTTTGTAAAATCTGTTATACTCTCTAAAAAAATATTACCTGTACCTAAACTTCTATTTTTCATTTTTTTTATTTTATATTTTTATATAAATAATAGGCAGCTATGCCACCTACAATTAACCAAACCAAGTTATTATTTTTTGGTGGTGGTGGTTCGTTACCTACTTCTGGCAACCATCCGCCTTCGTAAACTTCGTCCATTAATATGTAAAAGTTTGAACGTTTGCACCGTCTGGAGACGTATTTACTGTAGAATTAGCCTCAACACTAGGAGTTACATTAACTGGATTAGCAGGTACATTTGCCATATCGTCATTAGCATCATTGCCAACATCACTAGTTCCTGTAGATTCTACAACATCTTCTTTTTTAGAAAATAAATAAATTCCTAATCCTAAAAGTGCTAAATAAATTAAATTCTTATTTTTTTTCATACTTATTTTATTTGATCAAGTCTTTGAATTGCTATTTTATAGATCATTGGGTTATTCTCACATAAGTCTGCTAATTTGCTGATATTTTCTGCAAATTCTAAATCTCCTTCAATTAATCTAACTACAGCATTGTTAATTTTTTTTCTTTTGTCATCTACCATGTTATTTTCTGTTGTTGTGTGTATTTGTGTTTCTTTTATTTCTGGCGTTATTGTATCTAATCCACTAACTCCAATATTTGCACCTCCTCCAAACATTCCACTTAAAGCAGATATAGCTGTTTGCATTAGTGCATCGTTTCCATCGTCAGCTTTAGCGTATGATTGCTCTAAATTTTTAAGTTGCAATTCATGCTGTTTAGTCATAGCAGCCATCATGTTAGCGAACATTTCACTTTGTAAGCTGTCTATTTTGTCATCTTTTGCTCTTATTACAGCCATCATATCCATAGGCATTCCAGTATTACCAATTCCCGAAACATCTTGTGGATCTTGAATTATATTATCTATTGTAAATGAATAATTTTTTGTAGTAGGTGTATTATTTTTAGATCTTCTAAATTCAACACGAAAAACACCAGAATTAAATTCTAAAAATTGTTTTAAATCGTTTTTTGCATCATCTACACTATAATTTTCATTACATTGATCTCTCATTGGTGATCCTTTGTGATCATAAACTGTAAAAAATTTAAAAGATTCTTTATCCATTAAATCATACAAATATTTGATGTTTGTTAAATTCATTTATTTTTTATTTATCGTACCAAAACCTTAATGTAATAATTAAGTCTATAAAATTTCCTGCTCCGACTTGAGATACAAAACTATCACCTATTCTATGTCTACCTCGTTCTGAATCTATAAAATAAAATTTACCAGATTGAGTTGGTCTATGTAATGAAGTGAAAGGAGTTTGTGCTATTGTTTCACTATCTATAGACAAAGTAAAAGCAAAATTTGGCAAAGCTGCTAAAGTTAAATTTTCTCTAGTTGTACCATCTGGCAAATTACCAAAAAATTGCTCATTGTCTGTTACTACTTCAATAGCTCTTAATTTACTATCATCTAGCCATGAATTTTGAGGCAACATGATTGTTTGCAGTCCATTAGCAGGAATGACTAAACTTATAACTTCGCTATTATTAGCTACTTTATCTGCATATTGTCGAATCTTGCCTGTGTCAGTAAAATATTTCTCAATGTTACTTACTAATGGCATAATTATACAAAATCGTAATAAAAGTTAAACACCGCTTTATCTCCGTCAGCAAGTCCTAATGCATTATTTATTTGAACGTAGCAATCAGTAAGATTGATAATTTTTGGTTCTAATAAAATAACAAAACCTCCATTATTTGATCTAATAAGGTTAAAATATGGCATTTGGTAGATAAACTCATTGTTTTGATTATCTTTTAAAGTTACCGTAACCCCTAGAGTATCTGCTGCTGCTATAGTGTCTGATCCGTCAGCAGTTGAAACTAATTGAGCTGCTGAATAAGCCTCGATACCATACAAAATAATGTTGTTTCGAGATAAGTTAGGAATGTCATCAAATTTGTATCTTCTGTTCACAGTAGGTGTACCATTAAAAGTAGCAGTTACAAGTTGAGATTGTTTTACAATTATGTTATTCATCGTTATAATATATATTTTTTACAAATTTAGTCAAAATTAAAGCAAAAAAAAAGCTCAACAAATTAATGTTGAGCAATTTTTTAGAATTAAATAATATTTCTATTAACTTAAAGCGTTTACAATTAGGTAACCTCTAGCTTCAAATACAGCGTAATAGCTGTTAGACGAATCGTCAAAAGTAGTAGAAGATCCTAAATTAATTGATAAATCAATAGTTTGTCTACCGTCTATTTTCGTGGGTTCACTTGGAAACGTACCGTACAAACCGTTATCGTAACCATCAGTTAGAGTAATACCAGAAGATGTATAATCTGCATTAGCAGCTTGTTGTGTAGTTGGTACTCGTCTAAATGCTCTACATGGAAATTGAGGTACAAATTCTTTACGATCAATAGTAAAGCTCAAATCGCTATTGTAAATAGCTGAAACATTTGCTCCATTTGTTCCTGCAAATGCTGTTTTGTTATCATAAGTTAAAACAGGAGCTGTTAATTGTTGAAGATCAGTTGGTGTATCTGATCCAATTTGCTTTAATCCTACTGTAAAATGTGTAATAACAAATTCATCGTTAAGATCCAAAAGTCTTTCAGTTACTAATGGATTTTGTACTTTGTTAGTTTGTAATGTGAAATCAATAACTGATTGCGTTGTCAATGCAGTTTCTGATCTTAAATAAGACTGTGATAAATTTTCGTAAGGTACACCCAGTCTTTCGGAGATATACCTTTTTTCTGATACAATGCTGTTCATGATTTTTATTTATATTTATGATTTAATATACGTTTAAAAAATTAATAGTCCATTTCTCCTGCTTCACCACTAGTGTAGTCGTAACTTTCTGAATGTCCCATTAATGTGTCTTGACCATTTACACCCATCAAAACGTCACCACCATAAGCACCGACGCCCATTTGAGCTTTAAATGTAGCAGGTAAAAATTCTTTAGCTAGATTAGCTACTCCATTAGCAATCATTCCATGACCAATAGATTTTGTAACTCCTCTACCTGTCTGAATTACCATTCCTGCGAGAATTGGTACAGCAGGTGCAAACTTTTGTGCTGCCTCTGATTTTAGAATCATAGGTGTAACTTTACTACTCACAACTTCTGCTGCAATAGATCCAACACCTAGACCTGCTGCTGACATCAAGTTATCTTTTTTTAAAATGTTTTTAACTTTAATCATTTTCTCTTTTTTTATTTTTACAAATTTATAATATTTATTTAGACTAATTACAAATAACTAGAATAATTTTTTATTTCCCTTTTTTTTAGTACCTAAAAGCAATAAACCTAAAACTCCTACTCCTATAAGTCCGTAACCTGCTGTAGTAATATTTCCTTGACTATCTGTAAGTGATAAATCTAAATTGCCACTTTCTTTTACTCCTCCCCCTTGAAAATCTTCTTCAAAAATATATTCTACAGGTTCACTAGCAGCTCCTTTTTTAGCTCTGCTAACTGAAATAGTTGATAAAATTAATGGAGTTAATGCAGTTATTATAGCTGCTGCTGCTGTTAAAGCTGTTGCTGTAGCTACTTCGCCTATTGGTGAATTTTCAGCATAACCTCGAATACCTTTATCTCTTAATTTTTGCTTAATTTTAGCAGGTGCTAAAAACACAAGTGTAGGTTTTTTATTTGCACCTGCAAACACAGCATTTTTAAATTTATCCCACGAACCACCAACATTCCACCACGCATTCCGCCATCTTGCTCCAACATCCCAATAGTAATTTGGTGCAGATTGTGAATCTGTAGTAGCTTTATCAACTTCAAAAGCTGTTTTTCTTATAATAGATGCCAAACCCCATAGATTTAAACGTAATAATCCTATAAATGCACCTCTAGCGGGTGAATAAAATACTTTTCGTCTATTATGCTTTGCTGTTGGTATTTGACTATCTGTTTCTACAGCTCCTATAGCTCCAGAGTTACCTAAATATATGTTGTGATTCCTTCTCATTTCCTTGATAATAGTAAACTAAATAAAATATAAGCTGCTATTGCACCTCCTAAAGCTGTAGTTATATTTAAACCAGATTTAACAGGATTAATATCACTACTTGATCTTACAACCACTACTTTTCGTTGACCAGTACCTCCTCTTATTTGTTGGACTAAATTATATCCTTGTTGAATAAGATCAGCAAGTTTTTGTGCATTATCAATAGTAAATACTTTCTTTTTACCTGTAGTTGGTTCTATAAATTCTAGAGGCTGTGGAGGTACATAATTTGGAATTGTTACGTCAAATTGTACTCCTCTTCGTTGTGGATTTCCTAAAGCTGTCATTTTATTTAAATCTTTTATATAATAAGTAAGCTGCAACTATTCCTCCTACAGCTATTAAAGGTTTTTTATATTTCTCAAAAAAGTTTTTCATTTCAACACTAGGAGCTGTAGCTGCTCTAGGTGCATTTGGATCTACAATAGCTGTGAATGTTTCTACAGGTTGACCACTAGGAGTAGATGTTATATTAAACTTCTCCATTAATTTAGCTTGTTGTTCTGTAGATAGATTACTAGGTGTATTTTGCATAACATTACCTAATAACGTATTGCCTCCATTTAAAGGAGTATAAGTTCTACCATATTGTTGTCTTGTGGCTTTATCAAAGCCTGTTAATGCTCTTATTTCCATTTTTTTTTATTTTAAAATCTAAATTTTATTCCTTTTTGTGCATAATTTTCATTTATGCTTTTTATTCTTTTATCTGATAATTCGCCTGTTGCAATTTGACCAATTAATGTAGTTTTATCTCCGTCTGGAATGCCAAAAGCATAATGTTGTCTTAATCCATACGCCTGTGTTAACAATAAAAAATCTAAATCATTTTGTACCATTTTTAATTGTTGTTCAATGTTAGATTTGTTATCAGATAATGCACTAAATTTCATGGAATTATAAATACTATCTGCTACTAGTTTCCATTGACCTAAAGATCTACTAGATTGCACACCTTGTTTTTTTAATTCGTCAGCCTCTTCAATTACGTCTTTTATAGTTTCCTTTGCAGGTTTTTTTAAAAAATCTTTTAATTTTCTAATCACTAAAAAAGCACCAATACCTAATAAAGCGTAAACAATATATTTTTTTTGCTGTAGTGATAAATTTAAACTTTTCATCTTTTTAAATATTTGTAAGTATATGGTTTTTCATCATTAAATTTTCGCCATACAGCATCTATAATAGTACCATCATCTAATTGTACATAAACGTGCTGTGGAATTTTAGAATCTGTGTAGCTTGTATATGCAAATTTGTAAGGAATACCTAAATTGTATAAAATAGATCCAGTAAACATACTAAATGATTTGCAATCCCCTTTACGTTCTTTAATTAAACGATCTGGCAACTTTATATCTTGGAAATGTTGACTATCTTCAATATATCTTATGTTATGTTTTAGAAAAGACCAAATATTTCTAGCAGTTTCTTTGTTATCCTTGCCTTTAAACATTGACGCTCTTTTTTTAGATTGCATAATTGCATAAGGCATATATTTATGCAAAGCGTTTATTATATCTTTATTAGTACCGCTTTTTTTAACAGTAATAGTTTGATTTGGCTTTATGTGTTTACCTAACATCATATTTAAACAAACTTTTAAAACCGTCAATTATAGAATTAACTTCTCTTAATAAATTACCTGCTTGTATTGTTGTAATATTTTTAACAGAAACAGGAATACCAATTAATCCCAGTAAATGAAATTTAACAACAGAATTTGTATCCAAAGTAATATTTAATCCATTAACATTTTTACCTTCAATATTATTTAAAACTTCCTGTGCATTTATATTTGCTACTACTGGTAAAGTAGTTGTATTGTTAGGCTTGATAGTAGTAGTTTGTGTTGACCTGTAATTTCCTATAAAAACATCCCCTACATACATTTTACCAAAAACACTTTTTATTTCAATCGATTTACTTGAGGTATTTGTAATTTCTAATCCAAAACGTAATTGTAAATTAGTTCCTTCTGCTGAAAATTTTAAATTGTTAGGTTTAATAGATATAGAATCCATTAGTCTAGAGTATCTGGTATATTCAGTAACTCCTATAGCAGTAGCTAATCCTATTAACAATTTTTTATTCATTTATGCAAAAATACGAATTTAACAACATTTATTTAGAATTAATCTAATTTGAAAAAATCAAATTTTTGTGTATACTTGTATACTTGTATATATTAATCTTTAAAACCTTGTAAAATATGGATCTTTTAAAAAATCAAAAAAAACATTCTGGTAGATTTACTACACAAATAGATCAAGATACAGCTAAATTGATTAAGAAATTATCCTATAGGGAAAACGTTAGTCATATTAGAATAGTAAAAAAAGCAATGGAATTATATCAAAAGGTTACTATTTTTGATAATTTAAACGAGAGGTATTAGACCTTGAGTATATTTTTTCTGTGTTAACTCATCCTTTGTTAGCTTTGGCATACTCCGTTCAATTCTTTTTGAATTAATGACACTTATAATTCTTTTTTTACGAAGATCATGAACAGCTTTAATTGGAAGATCTAATTTTTTGCTTTGCCCTTCTTTGTTATATGTGTAGCTCATATGCGACCAAGACATTTTACCTTTAAAATTATTTAGCTCTTCGATTTTACAAGGAAAACCTGCTTTTTCAAATTGGTTAATAACGTCAAAAGCTATATATTCATTTTTGAGATAAATTCCATCAACCCAATACGCTATAAAATCTTCGGTATGATGTTTAGCAACTTTATTCATAACACTTGCAACTTCCTGTATAACAGCATTAAAAATAAATCTATTTTTTGCGTCTTCTTTTTTATCTGAAATAATTTTGGAATGATTAAATTCTAATATCTCCTTTTGTTTAGCTAACATTCCTACACATACTAATCTCTCTCGTTTGGTTAAATATTTTTCAATCCATTCTTTAGTATCTTTAGTAATTAAAGTAAGATTATACAAAGCCTGTAAATATGCAGAGTTTAAATCTACGCATACAGCATCTTTATACTCACAGTCTTGAGCTTTACCATAGTCAAAGTATGTATTGTTACTTTCTTTAATTGAATCCTTTAAATCACTTAAAACAACCTCTACTTCTGGTCTTTTCAGATCTTTTAATATTTTAACATAACCTATAAAAGTTTTTTTAGTCTGTAATTTAGTTAGGAATTTATATTTTGTATTCGAGTTCTTTGTAATTATATACGAGCTATATTTACCTAGTCCTACTTCTATAGGAGTACCTAAAGCTATAAAGCTGTCCAGTAGTTTCGGAAAATTTTTGTTGAGTTTGCACAATACTATTTTTTGTTTCTGTTTTTTAGCCATTTTTTCTGTATCTTATTTAATCTTTGGCTCTCTTTGTATCGTTTATTTTTTTTATCTAAAACTGGATTACCTGCTGTTTGATCTCCATCATCATCAAAAATTATTGTATTATTTTTATAATCAACCTGTAATGTAGCGTATGTTTTATACCAATTTAAACCCTCTAAAATAGTTTGCTCTTTTATATCGTCACTAAATTCTTGTAATATAGCTAACATTTCTTTTTTACTAACTCTTTTGTCTTTATAAAATAACTTTGTTCCCTCTGCTTCTGCTTGATTTAATCGCATATCTACAGTAGTTTCTACAGTTATAGGCAATGCTGAATCAACTAAAAACATTTCTGGAATTTCAGCAGTATATAGTGATTCACCTTGTTGTGAAAATTGTATTAGTTCATTAGGATCTAAATTTTTTAAAGTATCTCTTAAAAAGTTTGGATCATTATAATTGTCTGGCTTTTTGTCCTGTGGTATTAATTCCTTCCAATAATTTTTTATATTTTGTGCATCTTTATAACTGACTAATTGACCTTTTGAATTTCTATATCTTTTAGCTATGTTTTTTTGTGCAGGTGACAGCTTTTTTTTATTATTTTGTTTAGTCATTTATTGTAAATTTATTTAAATTATTTTTCACGATAATCTAAAAGTTCTGAGTGAGAATCATATTCTGCTAACATTTCTATTTTATATATGTCACTCGTCATGCTTCGATTATACCACATTCTAGCTGACGTATAGTCAGTAAAACTAATATTGTCGCATTCTTTTATTTCAGAATAACTTTTAATGGTGTATTTCATAAATTTTTAATTTTAAAGGTAAAAAAAGGGTAGTTTTTAGGCTACCCTTCTGAACAATAAATGAAAAGATTACCTAAAAAGGCAATTTCTGTGATGCAAATTTAGTTGATATTGCATCTATTAAAAAATTGTTTTGTGCCGTATAATCGTAAGTTGTATTACCATTTACTTCTACAGGTATAGCTATTGGACAATCGCCCATATTTTCATAAGTATAAAATCTTCTTACCCATGAATCATTTTGTTTTATAACTATTCCACTTTTAGATTTACCATCCTCTTCTTTGTATGTACAAAAAATTTCAAATGATTTTGTCACGTCTAAATTCGGGAACATTCGACTAAATGATCTGAAATAACCAGAATTTACACCAAATTGTAAATGATATGTTTCCTGCTCAAAATCTGTGATACTAATTACAATATCTTTTGAACCTTCGTATCCATCGACTATTTTGATGTCTGAAATTGTTCCTTCTAATGAATTGTAAGTTTCGTACAATTTACCATTTTTTTCAATAGTTGTACTACTTTTTTCTGTTGTCGCTGTAATTAACTTTCCTTGAAAGCAATAAACAGCATTTTTTGATTGTGTTTGTTTATTTAATCCCATTATAAATTATTTATAGGTGTATTTGTAAGCCTTTTAGCGTAGGCTTGGTAACGCTTATGTGCATAATCGTACATATTTTTAGCTTTTTTAAAATTTTCTGAATATGGTCTTAAATATTCGTTTGGATTTCCTAATTGAAAATAATTTGTTGGAAATAAATATTTATCAAACTTCCATCCATCTTGTAATTCAAAAGGTGACAACCAAAGATTAACACCCTTTGCAGTAAACCATAATTTTTTTTCCAAAGCTTCGTTGATCATATCTTGATAATCTATTTTAGCTTGTTCTATACTTATCCTTTTACTTTTATTCATTTAATAATTTTAAATTAACTTACGTTGATATGATGTTGCATAACTTGTGTCATAATAAATGTTATCACCCTTTGGGTAAGGCTTTGTTTCAAACAATTTATTATTAAATAATTCTTTTTTTTGTTTTTTCGAACCACAGAAATAAACATATCTGTTTTTTGGAAGTCTTTCCACTTGAAATAAATCATCGCCATATTTTTGTTTTAGTTTTTCTACTCTATTCTCTTCAAATGCAAACTCATCCATTAAAGTTCTGCTATGTATATGTTCTTTGCCTTTAAGTTTCCAATCTTTTTGAGTATGACTTTCGCCAGTAAAATGAAAATTAGTCGCTTGGTATATATAGCCATTATGACCAAATGACTTATCAGCATAAGACACAACTATAGTGGGTTTTGGCAACATATTCAAACATGAAGATACAAAAAAAGATGCTGCATTTTTATCTAAATTGTCATTAGTAATTAATCTATTTAATTCATAAACCAAGCCCATATATTTCTCACCACAAATAGATTTTTTCATTTGTAAAGGAATAGCATTGCCAAATGTACAAACTCCTACCAACTCATAGTCACAATATAAACCAAAAGCAAACGTAAAACTTGTCATTCTTTTTAAATAGTGTTTTTTTAATAACCACTCTTTAGTATCTGACTTATCTATTATTTGGACTTTATACTTATTTTTAATATTCATAATTCGTATATCTGTTTAATTTTTTCACATTCTACTTTAGCCTCTATCATCATGTCGTAAAAAAATTTACGATCATCATATTTTAATCCTTGATCGAACATCCAGATCATGTAACTATCGTCACAAATACCTTTGTTGTATTTATATTCTGGATCATTTTTATAACTTATATTCATAATACTACTTGATCTTTTAAAGACTCAAATATACATTCATCTATAATATACTCTTGAAGTTCTTTTGCCATTCGATACATTTCATCAACATTATTGAAAGCATAAAAGCCTCCTGTATTCGTTTCCATGTGATACCTAGTTACATAAATGTCCTCTTCTGTGCAAACTAATTCATACAAAGACATACTAAATTCTACTTGTCTATTGCTAACTTTAATAATGTCTAATATTGTTTTTTTCGTATTGTTCATGCAGCAAATATATGCTCAAAGTCTAGATTTTTAGACCTTGACAAGGATTTGTACTAATATAGAATGATTATAAATAGTTAAACCAGATAGTTTAGATCCATTCTAAATAAGGAGGAGGAGGAGGAGGA
>Ga0181395_1000387_pt1 | contig 18628 bp, 10 predicted proteins | sample 18SPOviralmetaG_FD_130124 | JGI IMG/M metagenome (GOLD analysis project Ga0181395, IMG submission 130124) | Marine viral communities from the oligotrophic San Pedro Time Series (SPOT) site, San Pedro Channel, CA, USA - 18 SPOT_SRF_2010-12-16 | ecosystem: Environmental > Aquatic > Marine > Strait...
CATAGCCTCTTGTAAAGCTGCTATAGACCTTTTTTGTATGTCCCCACTTCTTACTGTAAGATATTCAGGGTCTTCTTTTCCTTCATCAATATCTTCTTTTGGTTGTGGTATTGGTTCTACAAACTCAGGATATTTTGCTTTTGTAGGTTGTGCTATCCATCCATAGGAGAATGTATCTCCATTCCTTCTATCTTTCCATTTAAATCTTTGTAGAGGTAAATCTTTAATTAAAGACCACTGAGACGGACAGTCTGTAATGTCTTCTTTTAATCTCTCATCAGAGTCAATATCATGTACGCTACCATCTTGAGTATATAAAGTACCATTATATGTCCAGCGTCCTCTATACGCATTAGAACCAGTATCTAAACAAGCGTAGGCATAGTTACCTTGCCCTCTAGCTTGGAAACCGTAGTCAGAACTAACAGTATCTGCTTTTATACACCAATAAGTAGATCCTGGGCTTTTAACATCAAGGACTGTGCTTGGAGTATCTGTTCCTATACCAACGAGTCCATTAGACTCAAGATGCATACTTTCTGTTAAAGTACCGCCCTGATTAACAAGAAAAGATAAATATCCGTCTGTATCTCCACCCGTGGAATTTTCTTTTAGCCCTTTAATTCTAGCAAATTCTCTTTTACCATCACTTGCCCCTGCATGATAGCCAACAAATTCTATTTGTCCTCCATTACCTGCACCACCACCTGCTGTATCATCTCTTAATCTAATCCTTGGGTCAGAACTTACTATTTCTAACATTGCATCTGGATCAGTAGTTCCTATACCTACGCTTCCTTGTGCTTTAAATGTAACCCTAGTTGAATCTGTGCCTGCATCCTCATGAGCAAAATTTAAATGTCCAGTTGTATTATCTCTCCATATGTCCCAACCATAGTTAGGATAATCAGCATTTGTGATTCTTAAAGCTACTTCTTTTGCTACACCGTGTGTAGTTCCTATATCTAACCAACCTTGTGGACCTGTTTCATTAATGCCTACTTTTCCGTCATTTAGTATTGTGACTTTTTGTGAACCACCAGTGTATAATCCCATTGTATTACCATTATGATTGTATTCAATCAATCCTGAATACTGTGCTGTACCTGAAGTTCCATCTGCAAAAGATAAACTACCATAGCTACTAGTTCCTGAGTAAACAGTAATTCCAGAATGACCTGAACCAGCACCTACTTGCAGATCATCTAGATTTGCATGAGCTATGTTTGAACCTTGTCCTATAAGCACTCTACCATCAGAATCAATTGCTACTTTAACAGTACCACCAGAATTTTTAAATGTATAATTAGTTGCTCTAAGCCCCATTGCTCCGTAAGCAGAACCTGCGTTGTCATATGCTGCAATTTGTCCTACTACATCTAAATTACCAGCAATCTGTACATGAGAAGCTGCTGTGACTGTACCTGTTAATGCGGGACTTGCTAAAGTACTTGTTACTATAGAACTTATAGGTGCTTTCTTTAAATTGTTTGAATCACTTGTATCTCCAAGTAGTACAAAGTCTCCAGCTACTGCTGTAACCTCTGTAAGGTCTGAGATAATTGTTTTGTCTAAATGTTCTTCTGAGATAGCATCATCGGCTATCTTTGCGTTTGTAACTGAGTCTGCCCCCAGTTGTGTAGTTGTAACACTCCCATCAGCTATATGATGTGCTGTTACGTTGTTCTGTGCTATTTTTGCAGTAGTTACTGCATTTGCGGCTAAGTCCGCAGTTGCAACACCGCCGTCAGCAATTTTGCCTGTAACGATTGCGTCGTCTGCGACTAAGTTTGATGATATTTTTGTAAGTGCCATCTTATGCGTCCTCTAATGTTTTTATTCTAGCCTTTGCTGCATCTAATTCAGCTTTTAATTCTTGTACTGCTTTGATTAATGGATATACAAAAGCTTGAGCTCTAATTTGTTGAATACCATCGTTATCTTCACCCCAACCACCAAACCTACTAACGCCTGATGTATCTATTGCGGTTTTAACTTCTTGTGCTATTAAACCAGTCATTATTGTTTCTATATCTCTTCCGTTTTCTTCTTGATACATTGGAAATGTTTTTGGAAGTTCATTGCTTGGTTTCCACTTGTAAGTTACAGGTCTAAGATCGTTTATAAAATCTAACCCCAATGCTGAATCTTTTATGTCTTGTTTTAAGCGTTCATCTGAGCCTTGTGACCAAAGAGCATCGGTATTAAATTCATTATAAACTTTACCCATACCTGAAGTACCGATAGCTACTTGTCCTGGTGACGCGTCTATATTATATCCGATTGCAATCTGTTGAGAGTGACTTGGATGTGTTCCTTTAGTATTCTGCCCTATAAATACATTATAAACCCCACCCTCTGTTGCTTCTCCTGCTTTGTAGCCAATCATTGTATTTGATCCGCCTGTGCAGTTTTCACCTGCTTGGAATCCTACCATTGTGTTTCCAGCTGCACTTACATTTTTCATTAAACTTTCATGACCAATAGCAACATTACCGTTTGCTGAGGTAATATCGTGACCTGCATCTCTACCGATGCAAACATTCTCGCCCCCTGAAGTAATTCCTTTCATTGCTTCATACCCTAGTGCAATATTAAAGTTTCCTGTACATGTTCCCATTAGAGATCTTCTACCAATAGCTACATTATAATTACCTGAAGTAAGACCGTAACCTGCATAGTGCCCCAATACGGCATTACCCTGTCCAGTTGTTATAGCCTCCATTGCATTTGCTCCAACAGCAGCATTTTGCTCACATGAGTTAGACGATCCAAACATAGCTGCTGATCCAACAGCAACATTAGAATTTCCTGCAGTATTTGCGTGTAAGGCTCTATCTCCTATTGCTGTATTATAGCTACCGTTTTGAGCGCCTAGTGCTTCATAGCCCCAGGCAGTATTATGAATAGCATCCGTTACAGAATCTCCTGCCTGATATCCCCCAAGAGTATTATAATTACCACTATTTATGTTTGCTCCTGCTGATCTTCCAAAGAGAGAGTTAGCAGACCCTGTGTTTAGATCGTAAGCCGCTTGATTGCCTATTGCCGTATTATTATCACCTGAAGTTATTTTATCAAAAACCTCATATCCAAATCCTGTATTGTAGTAAGCATTGTTTAGAGTACCTGTTGTTCCGTCATGGTTTATAAGCAAGCTACCTGCAAAGTTGCCTGAGCCTGCTCCCATTCCTATTGTGCCTGCTGCAGTAACAGTAAAAACTTCTGTTGTGTCTGTGAGTAGATTTAAAATGTCACCTGTTCCGTCTTGACGAACATTAAGTGCTGTAAAAGGCGCAAGTTCTTGATCGGAATGAATAAATACCAACCCATCAGAAGCTGCGCTGTTTTGAGCAGAGTAAACCTTCAAAGCAGTTCCAGGTGCACTAGCTGAAGAATCAACTATCTCTAACGGACAGCTTGGACTTTGAGTTCCTATACCTACGTTTCCAGAACTAGCTATTCTCATTCTTTCCGTATTACCACCAGAAGAGAAAAGCATATTTGATTGGCTTCTAATAGCTATATCGTGTTGTGCTGTAGTTGCGATCATTTGACCGCCCCCTTCTACCGCTTGTATACCACCTCTAAATGTTCCGTCAGCATCAGTAAATCTTAGTCTTTTTTCGTCTGCTGCTGCTACATCTATACCTCTGTTGAAATAAGCATAGCCTGCATTTGACATATCAAGTGTAAGTGCTACTGTATTAGAACCGTTATCTGTTCCATGAAATTCAATATCTTTATCTGATACTTTTGACCTTATTGTTAGGTTTTGTGACCCCATATCAATGTGACCAATCTCTGTGCCACCATCTTTAAACCTTATTTGTTCTCCGTCTGCATCAAGGCTGATGTCTCCACCTGCATCTATTGTGAAATCACTTGCATGAGCAATGTTTCCTGTCATCGTGCCACCTGCTAGTGGTAATCTATTTGTTTCTCCTGCTGACCCCCATGATATATCTGTGCCATCGCTTACTAAAGCTGTACCATTTGAACCGATTGTAAGTAATTGAGGATCACCATTTGAATCTCCATAAATTATCTTACCACGTGCGATACCCGCAAGCTGGTCTGTGCCAACAGCATTATTTGCAATTTGAGTTGCAGTAATCGTTGTTCCTGCGATATGAGTTCCAGTAATTAAACCGTCAGGAATATGAGTAGCGGTTATAACATTATCAGGAAGCTTTGCAGCAGTGATAGCATTATTTGCTATTTTTGCTGTTGTAACTCCTGAGTCTGCAATGTCTGCTGTACCAATCCCACCGTCAGTTATCTCTGACCCTGTGATTGCCTCCAAAAACTCTGCTGGTATTTTAGTTGTTGTCATATTAGTCTATAGTGTTGCTTCGTTAGCAGTTCTTTTTGCAGCCTTGATATCATTTGTCCAAACTGCTGTAGCTATACCTTGTACTTCGGAAGACTCACCAGATACATCTGTGTCTGCGTGTGTCCATGAACTTCCATCATACGATGATGTTACACATTCTAGTACTTTTCTTTCAAAAGACCTTGTAAGTTCTTTACCATCTTCTTTAATTACAGTAGCCGTACGAATTTGTATATTCTTATGTTTTCCTACTATTTCTATTTTATCTTCTTCTAATGTTTTTGTTATTGCCATTTTTTTCTCCTTTGTCCGTGCCTAGAATCCACTAAGCATAATTTTTATTAAACTGTTGTATATGTACCTGATATAAACAAATACGAATTTACTGCCATTGTGACTGCACTATCATTAGATGAACCAACCCCTGTATAAGTTTGAACCTGTAGTGTAGTGCTGTTTTCACTTACAGGAGCAAAATATCCTGATGCTTGTGAGCCTGAACCTGCTGCTATTTGCACTTGAAATAGAGCTTGTCCTTCTCCTTCATCTCCATTTAGAGATGTAAATGGAAGTGTTAAATTTAATCTTCCACCATTTACACCATTGCTTTCAACTCTTAACACTCCGTTAATGTGGGCTTGGTTTCCTATTTTAGTATATGACAATCTATTATAGTTGGCATAAAAGGCTATTGATCCTGTAGCTCCTGAAATACTAGGTGTTGGTGCATAAACTCCTTCTTCATAATCGTCAAGTGCGTTAGCTGTTGCTGTGTCTGAACCAAATCTGAGTCCATCAGCATCTAGTCTTGCTACTGGTGTGCCACCAACTTCCCATTTATGATCACCAGAAGCTGCGTTAAACGCTAAATCTGAATTTTCACCACGAACCCAATTAGAATCATTATTACCTGCTGTCCCTGTAGAACCAAAAGTTACTCTTAGATCAGCAGCGCCTGTAAAGTCTACATATCCATTAGAACGAATACGTAATTTTTCTCCTGTACCTGCTGCACCAAACTTTAGAGCATCTATTGAATTATCATAAAGAATGAAACCTTGATAGTTAGAATCAGAATCGCCAAATGCCAACGTACAATTAGAACTTGTACCAGATGCCATTGTCATGCCTGGACCATTACTCCCAGTATCTTCTAAAAATATATGATGTGCTGCTGCATTAAGTGAACTTAAACCACTGTCACCTTGTTTGATGTGTAGACTAGCTAATGGAGTAGTTTCTCCTATGCCTACGTTTCCAGACGTGTCTACGACAACCTCTGCATTTCCTGATCCATTGTAATTAATCTCAAGATTGTCGTTTGTGTGTGTGTATAAAAGCCATTGATTAGCCTGATCGTCTGTTGTTTTTAAATAAAGATATTTATTTACATTTAAATTATTATCTATTGTCGTATGTTCATTACTATCAATCGTAATTGCATTTGAGCCAGGTGTTGCAGCTGAGGTAATACCAGCTACTTGGTCTGTAAGTACGTCTACACCAATCTTTGCTGCTGTTACAGCGTTGTCTGCTATTTTTGCTGTTGTTACCGCTGAAGAAGCTAATTGGTCTGCTGTTACTTGAGCATCGTCTATGTGCTTTGTTAAGATACTATTTTGTGCTATCTTTACTGATGTTACTGAGTTATCCGCTATGTATAATGTGGCTATTGCGTTGGTTGCTAGCTCTCTTGCAGTAATTGCGTTTTCTGCTATCTTCAAAGATGTTACCGCATTTACTGCGATTTTAGCTTCCGTGACTGCTGAAGATTGTAACTTCGCAGTTGAAATTGTATCATCAACTGGAACGTTTATATCCAATTGATTCATAGTCATACATTCTACTTTTGATCCATTTGGTGGTGGGAAAGAAGAACCAAAGTCAAGTGTTGTGCCACTTATTGAATAACTTGTTTTGTTTTGATATACACCATCTATGTATACCATAGTATTATTTTCGTGAACTGGAGTAATACTAAGTGTAAATTGATAAGCACTTCCGTCACCATTAAACTGGTTGTGTGATAAGTTTGTACCACTTACTGCGGACTTCACATGATATACAATTATACCACGACCATTTACTGGCGCAGTTCCAAATGTAAGCGTTGTCCCACTTACTGAGTACGCATCTTGGTCTTGGAAAACACCTTCGATAAATACAATTAAATTATTTTCACTATCGGGAGTTTGTGAAAGTGTAAAATCAGTTTCTGATCCATCCCCTGTAAAAGCTTGTCTAGCAAAGGTATTAGCACCTCCACCACCGATTTCTCCCCATGCATCAGTATAGCCTTCAAATTTTCCTAAAGTAGTATTATATCGGAACATACCTGCAGCCGCAGAACCAGGTCTTTGAGCAGTTGTTCCGTCAGGCATTCTTATTGCACCTGTACCGCTGAGTACTAAGTCGTCTGCTAATTGATCGCCTGTTATTTGATTGTCGTCTATATGTTGTGTTAAAATTGCATTATTTGCAATATCGGCTGCTACGATTGTACCATTCACAATTTTGGCAGAAGTAATAGAATTATCTGCAAGATCCGCCGCAACGATACTTCCGTTTACGATTGACGCGCTCACTACCGAGTTTGCGGCAAGTTGATCTGCTCCGACTGCGTCATCTGCTATTTTTGCTTGTGTAATTTGATCATCAGCAATATGACTTGTATCGATACTTCCATCAACTAGCTCTGCGGAATCCACAGTATTAGCAGCGAGTGCTGCTGTAATGGATATTGCTGCGGAACCATCAAAGTTAGCTGTACCTGTTACATCCCCTGCAACTGCAATTGCTCTAGCTGTTGTAAGTGTAGCCGCTGAGCCAGTAGTATTTTGATTTAATGTTCCTACTGTAAAGTCTAATGTATTGTCACTATCATCATATGTGACGGCTATACCGCTTTCAGTATTAGAGCTAACCATAGCTCCAACTGTATCACTAATTGTCTCTGCAAGTGTAGCTCCACCAATAGTAATTGCATCAGCTTCAAGAGTTCCATCAATGTCTGCATTTCCTGAGATATCAAGACTTACTGCATCTAGTTCCCCCGCGACTGTTACTACACCACTTGAAAGCGTTATTAAATCTGTATCCCCTGTATGTCCAATTACTGCACCATCAATTACAACGTTATCGACAGTAAGTGCTGTTAACGTGCCTAAGCTGGTGATGTTAGTCTGTGCCGCTGTAGTTACTGTAGCTGCGGTTCCTGATACATTACCTGTTACATTACCTTCTATATTTCCTACAAGTGTGCCTGTAGTAATTGTTAAGTCTCCTGTAGAGGCTCCTGTCGCTGTTGTAGTACCAACTACAAATTTGTCTGCGCTTTCATCCCAAACAAATATTGCGTTATCTCCTGTGCTTCCTCTTTCTATGACGATACCACTATCGTTAGAGTTTGAAGATGCTCCATTATTTAATTCGATTAAATTATCAGAAACTACCATATTGCTTGTAGCAACTGTTGTAGTAGTTCCGTTTACAGTATAGTTTCCTGTTACTGTTAGATTTCCACCTATCGTTACATTGTCGGGTAAGCCGATCTGAATTTGGTTATCTGAAACTGTTGTGTTTACCTCATTGGAAGTTCCTGCAAAAGTTAATGTATCTGTTCCAACTGTTACGGTATCATTTGATCCACTATCAGCTGCGATAGTAAGTGTTGAACTTGTTGCTGCGGTATTTGCCGCTGTTATTCTTCCGTCAGCATCTACTGTAATTACAGGAATAGCTGAACTTGAGCCATAGTTACCTGCAGTAACGGCTGTTGAGGCGAGTTGAGTTGCTCCAATAGAGCCATCAGGTATTTTTGCTGATGTAATAGCATTATTTGCTATCTTTGCTGTAGTTACATTTGCATCAGTTATTTTTGCAGTTGTAACAGCATCTGTTGCTAGTTTAGCGGTAGTTACATTTGCATCAGTAATGTTAGCTGCTACAATAGCATCTGTGGCTAACGTAGTAGTGATTGATATGCCTGCACTTCCATCAAAGTTTGCTGTACCTGTCACATCTCCTGCGACTGCTATTGCTCTCGCAGTTTCTAGTGCGCTTGCTGTTGCGGCATTACCAGTTGTATCTTGGTTTAGTGTTCCAACTACAAAGTCAAGAGTACCATCGCCATCTTCGTATGTTACAGTAATACCTGTTTCAGTATTACTAGATACCATACCGCCAACGATATCTTGCACTTCTTCTGTAGTTAATCCATCATCACTCCCAAATACTAAGTCTGTTCCGTCTGATTTCAATACTTGACCATTTGAGCCAAGAGCAAGAGCAGAAGGATTTCCTGAAGAGTCTCCTACTATTATTTTACCACGAGCAAGTCCTGCCATTTTAGCAAGCGTCACGGCATCATCTGCTATTTTAGCGGTAGTTACATTTGCATCAGTAATTTTTACTGTAGTAACAGCATCAGTAGATAACTGATCAGCAGTTACTTGACCATCATCAATATGTTTTGTAAGTACACTATTTTGTGCAAGTTTTGCTGATGTTACAGCATTTGTTGCTAATTCTGCAATACCTACTGCACCATTTGCTATTTCTGAACTTCCTACAGCATTTGCTGATATAATGCTAGATGTTACTGCATTATTTGCTGGGAAAGTATCTACTGGTCGTTTACCTATGTATGCCATTAATTACCCCTATGTTTGTTCCAGTACCGATATGATTGTATCGACTGAGCTTGCCGTGTCTGAGACTACCTTTATTATGTCCCCTGTTTCTAATACAAGTTTTTGATCGCCACCAACTGCTACTAATGCTCCTCCTTCGAATATCTCTGCATTTTTTACTATGAAAAAGTTTGCAGAGGCAGAAGAGTCATAGAATCTAATGCTAACCTTAATTGGACTTGTGCTAGTTACGTTTGCGCAAGTCAGCCCGATAACAGTACTTGTAGTACTACTACCTACGGTATAAACAGATACTTCTGAAGTACCCGTTGCAGCAGAGGCTGCGTTCTTAAATGTATTTGCCATGTTTTTATCCTAGTGCGATTGCGAGAGCTACTGCTTCATCAGTATTGGCTTGCACCGCCGTTGTTGAGTCTGTAAACGTAATTACTGTTCCATCTTGCTTTTTAGTATAAAGCTTTCCTGCAACTGCTCCGATAGCAAGTTCCCCTACATCTAAACCGTTAGCCGCAGGGTCATTAGTATTAGTTACATTTCTTTTATGTTTAATTTTGTTATCTGCCATAAGTTACCCCTATGTGAATGTTCCGCCATCTATATCTTGATACGCAAGAGCTGATCCATTAGATACTAAAATCTTGCCTGAAGTTCCTACTGCGTTTAATCCTGTTCCACCATATACTGTTCCGATTGGAGTTCCTTGCCATACACCAGTACTAATGGTACCAATGCTAGTTAGATTTGAAAGAGTGTCAATTGCAGCTTCTATAGTTGCTTCTGTTGTAGCGTCTAAAACATCTACGTTTTGAAGTGTCAAAGCTCCAGAACCGTCATCAGAGAAAGGTGTTGAACCTCCTACTGTTAGCCCTGTATTTCCAGTTTCAATATTAGCTTTTAGTACACCAATAGAGCCTGTAAAGACACTATTCGTATCAGTTGCATCTGGAATCATTGTAAACTTACCATCGGAATCATCAAATCCCATAAAGGCTGTCTTTGCCCCAGAACTATTGTACTTCATTGATATACCACGATCAAGGTTATCATCTGAACTTGAAGATCCTAATTCAAATATTGGATCAGCAATAGAAACTGTAGTTGAGTTTACAGTAGTAGTTGTACCACTTACTGTTAAATTACCTGTAACTGTTACGTTATCTCCAAAAGTTACTTCTGAAGTTGTGTGTCCTACTGTTACTGCTATACCACTTGTTTCAGTAGCAATTTTTAATGCTCCTGTATCATTCTCAATATAAGAGTTTGTACCGTCATGATATAGTTTTAAGTCATCTCCAGTACCAAGTTTAACATTGGCATTATCTGGCATATCGACGTGTGTAGTAGGACTAAGTACTCCTGTTACATCGAGTGTGCCACCAACTGTTGTATTACCAGCTATTGCAGTTGTTGAACTAGCAACAGTAGCATGTGGTGTTAAAGTTATTTGTGCGACACTTGAACCTGATATGTCATTATTAAATGTTAAAGTGTTGGAAGTAGCATTTACAAGGCTCCAGTCATCACCATTATCATCAGATTCGTCTGCTGATAAAAGTAAAGTTGCTGATTCGCCTTCTGTTGCAGTTACTGATAAAGTATCAGTTGTTATTGCAACATTACCGCTTCCATTTGGTGCGATTGTTAAGTCGCCATTTGTGTTCGTTGTAGATACTGTATTTCCATTTATATTTACATTATCTACTTGTAGTGCTGTAAGAGTACCAACAGATGTTACGTTTGGTACTGTTGTAAGTGAGCTAGAAAAGAAAGTTGTATAGTCACTTAAAGCAACTTGTTTCATTACACCTGCATCGTTAGTTACAATTCTATCTGCAGCTATAAGTGTAGTCGATGTTGCTGAAGTGTCTCCATCTATGATATTAAGCTCTGTAGTTGTAAGTGTTACACCGTCAAGAGTATCAAATTCAGACGCAGTTACTCCTGTGTCAAATAAGTCTTTTCCATATGTTAAAGAAGCTACAGTTGCTGTAGTTCCATCTAACTTATTTAGTTCTGCTGCTGTAGAAGTTACTAATGTATCTGAGCCAGAAGTTCCTAAGTATAACGCCGCGGTTCTTAACTCAGAGTTAGATTTATTAGAGTCTGCTATTAGTACCGAACTTGCGGTTGTAGTCCCATGGACATGATCCATAAGATTTGTAAAGTAATTTCCGCCAATTACTGTTACAGCGTTACTGTTAGCAGGATCACCTATAAATACTCTTTGACCATTATTGCCTTGAGTTCCAGCTCCCCCTGTGAATGCAAGTTCCCCTGCACTTAATGACGAGGGCGCGGAATTCCCTGTCGATCTTTTTATTTTAATTATATTATTAGCCATTTAGAATGAGCCTCCATCAAGTTGCATCATCGTTTCGACGTCGCCCCCTGCTCCGGCAAGTGTTTGCCATTGTGTTCCCCTGTATACTTTAAGTTCATCATCATCTGTATCATACCATAAGTCCCCTTCGTTCAATTGTGACCCTGAGGGCTCTCCTGCTTGGATGAAATGATCTCCTGCAAGTTGGTCTATTGCTGCTTGAATATTTGTAGCAGACATTTTACCTGTAGGGGCATAGATAATATCAGTCGCATTTGCTCCTGATATTGCCGTGTTCATAGTTAGAGTTGTAGAATTCCCAGATATACTATATTCTGTGCTCGAACCTGAGATAGTAAGAGTAGTATTTGCACCTGGTGAAATCGTTAAAGTTGTTGCCATTTATCGTGTGACTTCCCTGTCAAGTGTGACAGTTCCCTTAATAAGACGAGAGACTGCTGCGTCCCCCGAAGTAAAAACTTCTAAATCATATACGTATTGTCCTGCAGTTGCGCTGGACGAAGTGGCGGCAGGCAAGTTCATCTTTACCTTACCATTAGTTGGTGTAGGTATAGTGCATGTAAAACTAAATGCAACAGAAGAGTCTTCTTCTGACGACCTCGCTTGAGCTCGTGCTGAGTATCCAGTTAAGTTCTTAACTGACCCATCTTCTTTTACTTCAATTTCAATGTTATAGTCTGACCCTTGGTCTATCTCAATGTTATAAGTTGCAGCTGCCATATCTTTTATTTTTCTCCTTACCCTAAATTATACTAAAATTAGGGGAGAAAGTCAAGATAAATTTTTTGGCACCTCCTCTAAAATTGAGAGTTATTTTGCGTGATTAGGTTTGACAGTTTGACTTAAGTCGTGAAAGCGTGGCAGATAGCCACGCCTATTATTAATTTACTACTTCTAAGTTATAATACTTGTCTCGAATATCTTTTTGTTCATCCTTGTTATACCATTCTATATATTGCTCTTTTGTTACAATTTTTCTTTGATAAGTTGTAGGAGCTATTCTATCAGTAATGGTTTCTCTTTCTGCACTAGACCCTAACGCATCAAGAGAAGAGTGAGAATTAGTTTGATTTAATTGATCAATTGGTATCATAGTTATGAGTCTGTTTACAAGAGAGTACTGAATAAATAAAGTTTTATTACCTATCTCCCCAGCTTCTTCAAAATAGCCATTATCTCTATAAGCAGGTCTTATAGCTGTAACATAGTGATAGTAGTCTCTCTCCAAAAAATGACCTCGAACAAATCCTATACAGGTATCGTCTGACCTAAGGTATATACCTTCAGTCCACCAACAGTCTCTATTTAAAATTTTAGAAGCATTAAAGTCATCTGTATCAACATCCTCTGAATCATCAAGCATACGCTCATTTTGAGCTATCCATTGTTGAATACGTAACGTAAACTCATAGTCTGATTCTATAACACCATCTGCTCTCCAGTCGGAAAGCGCATCTTTTATTGCATCTTTATCTTCTAACTTTATAAATCTTGTATATAATCGTTCACCTGTAGGTACTACGTATCCCATAATATTAATTCCATGTTAAATTGTAAGTTAAGCTCTTTTTATCAGAGCCGTTTATCCAAGTTGTCCAGTCATCCTTGGTTATTTTAGAAGTCCTATACTCTCCTTGTTCTAGTGTATATACATTTTCATTAGTAGTATATAAACTATCAAGTGTTTGTCTTACTGAAGTATTTATTGTTGAGGCTGATGTAGGTATTATTATACTTGAATCTTCCGCTTGAAGAGTATCATAGTAAAATCTATGTCTAGCAATAGTGCTTTCTGTATAATATTTTTGACCTCGTTGCGAAGGTATAAGGGCAGTCATTTTTTGTTCTATAGACTTGCCTGTATACCACGTTACACAGTAGCCTATAGGAGCATCATTCGATTTTAAACATATAGTAAAGTTAAAGTACCCAAACTTACTATCATCTAGAACTGTTTCAGTTGTGGGAAACGTAAGATTCTGTTGATTAGCCTGATAGTAAAAATACTTTTGGTCATTCTCTGTTGGTAAAGCGTTATTTTTCCATACACCTGTTACGGCAGGTGCTATAATAGGCATATCTGTTTCTGCCATAAATCGTAAGTATATATTGTCTGTTTCTATTTTTAACATTAGCTTTTAAAAGTAAATCCTGTAAATGTAGCAATTTGAGCTGCTACTGTAACGCTTGTACCTCCGTTAGTAAAAGTTACTCTCATAAGCGCTGTTCCTGCTCCATCTGTCCCAGAAGTTGTGCCACTTCCTGAATCATTATTAGTAATTCCTTGGTTAAGAATTACATTATTTGTTTGATCTCTTGTAGCTGTCCATTTTGCAACTGATACTGTTGTTCCTGAACCATTTTTAAATGTAACCACAAAGTCAAAAGCAGTTTGACCAGGAGTAACACCTGCATTACTTAACGATGTCCAAACAAATGCTTGTTGATTTGCTGACCCCGTTATTATTCCATTTCTAATAGATGTTGTCGAGTCAGTATTATACCCTGCTGCCGTATGACTAGAGTTGGGAACATTTCCTAGCCCTATTTCTGTTTTAGTAAATCCAAGATCTGTTATACTTTCTTTATCGATTAAATTTGGTATTGGGAATCCCCATGTATATGCTGTGCCTCCTGCTGCTACAATCCCTACAGACGTCCATTGTATTTCTGTGCCACTTGGGACACTAGGGCTTGCACTCCATTGTTGAGGGGAGCTTGGAACATTTAATCCGTTTGCAGTTGGAGTTCCTGGCTTATTGCCAAGTGTTGCATTATGATAAATAATTTTTACCCCTGCTCCAGTTGTTCCTTGAGCACCTGGATTTCCTTGAGCACCCGGATCTCCTTGAGCACCTGGATTTCCTTGCGCTCCATCTGATCCAGAGGCTGCAGTAACAACTGCTGCTGCCCACTCATTGATTCCAATAGTGTCTGTAGATGTGTTTGAACTCGCTGCCGCTTGTCTTACCCATAAATAGTAGCCTTTTGGAACTGTTGGTATTGACTGAGTCCAACTGTTAAAAGTTCCACCCGATAGAACTCCAGTTGCAAAAGTATAAGTAAATGTTCCACTAAAAGAAGTAGGGGAAGTTGAATTACTTGTACTTATTCTATATAAATAAGCTACGGCATTTGAGTTTCCTGCCGCACCTGTTATACTTTGACCGTTTGCTCCTACTCCACTATGTACTACAGAAGTTGAAAATTCGCTTGTAGGAATTGTATCTGTAGTTCCTGTTGCACTCGCAACTGCCTGTCTTACCCAAATAAATTGACCGTTAGTTATAGTTGGAGGAGTTGTTGACCAACTATTTAGAGTTCCACCAGAAACGGCCCCTGTTGCAAATGTGTATGTAAATGTTCCACTAAATGAGTCGGGTGCACTTGATCCGGAGCTTGCTGCTCTATAAAGTTTTACGATTGCTGTATTTACTCCTGCAGATCCCGGGCTTCCATCGGCTCCATCTGTTGTTTTATTTAATGATTGTACTTTTGTAAAGGTTGAACTTGTTCCAAGAGAGTTTTTTACTGTAATTGTAAATGTAATGCTAGCAGGTGAACTTGTGCAGTTACTTGCATCTGCAAACCTTCTTACAGTACTTGAAGGCGTAGAAGCACTACCTGCGGTTATTCCGCTTGCAGAGGCTGATACTGAAAATTGATTATTGCCTGTCCCAACCGCTAATTCAGTACTTCCTCTAAATACTTTGATATCTGTTCCTGACCCTGTATATGTTACTGTGCCTGCTGCATTTGTTGGAAGTGTATGTGCTTCGTTTGTAAGAATTACGGTTACTGCATCTTCCCCGTCTTGAATTCCGTAAATAGATACTGAGTCTGTTGCTTTTTGTACTCCATTATCAAACATAGTTACTTTTACAACTTTTGCTGCTCCAGAAGCTGGTTCATCACTATCTGCCATTTGATATGTGGCTGTTGTACTTGCAGACTGTTTCTCTACCCCATCTACTTCGAATTTAAAGGTTGCAGTTCCTACGATACCTTGAGGTGCGGCAGTAAAAGTAAGAGTTGTGCTTTCATCCCCATCTATGTCATATGGAAGAGCGTATTTACTTGCACTTAAACGAACAACATATGCTCCAATACCATCGGCACCAGTAGCACCATCTGCACCTGGAACACTACCGTAGTGCTCTAAAGAGTACGCACTTGAAGCTGTTCTTGTTATCTTCGATAAAATTGTATCGCTAGAAAAGTCTGGTTTGAAACTTTGTTTATATGCGAACTTACTTGAAAAGGCTTTTGTTACCGAGCCTCTTACGGTTAAACTTGTGTTGCTTGTTACTTTGTCTACATACCCATACCATGCTGCTGTATTTTCTGCGTAGTCATTAGTACTTCCGAGACGAATGACATCACCTGCAGCAAAGTCTGTAGTAAATGCTGTTCCAGACCCTGTGACTGTGCTACTGTTTGCGGTAGCTGTTATTGTTCCGTTACATAAAGTTAAGCCAATATTACTTGCCCCTACTTCTTTCCACCACGTAAAGCTACCTGCAACAGTTGTTCCTCCCGCATGAAATGTAGTATCAGTCTTTTGATCTACAGCTTTCCATGGGTCGCTTGCAGCTGCACTTGTGTCAAACAAAGCATACCCTACGCCATTTGAAGCACTTAGACCTGAAAAAGATTGTGTTCTTTGAGCATGTGTACTTGTGCTTTGAGATACTGAGTATTCTACCCCTCTTGCATCGGTAAAGCTATAAATACTATTTGCAATATTATAGGCTCCAGCAGTTGTAATACCTATTGGGGAACTCATTGTTCCACCAACTGCTAAGTTACCTTTTGAAGTAGCTTTTACTGTTCCTGGCGCTCTGATTGTATTTGTAAATGTTGCCCACTTAGAAAATGTACCAGCATTACTTACTGTTCTTACTTTTATGTTATGAGTTCCACCACTAACATTTTTAACTTCTAAACTTGTGCGTCCTCCTGAAGCACGAGTTCTTGTAACTCTTTCACCTCTAGTTGTACCTGTAAGTGTATGCTCTACTTCGAAGTGTGAAAGTTCTGTATATGGACTTTCATATGATTGTATTTCTGTAAAACTAACCCCCGAGTCATGTGCTCTAGCCCTGCTTCCCAACTGTCCTCTAACTGCTGTAATGTCATTTCCGCTTTTTGCAGTCCATTGTATTATTTCTTCGTTCGAAGTTCCTCTTTCTATAATTCCAAAGCCTGTGTCTGTTGTTGCTGCTGCTCCAAGTGTAATTCCTGTTTCATCTATACCAAGAGTTTCATTTACAAAAGTACTAGCAAGCACTTTACTCGAAATTTTTGTTTCGACTGGTTTTGACCACTCGATTGAAGCATAAAGACCTGACTGCATTGACTCGTCAGTGCCTGATCCATCTGTGTCTGTGTCTCCTGAGCTTTGTAAAATGCTAAAAGTAACTTCATCTGGAGACGGAACAAATCTATCTTCAGCTAGTTTATTATCTTCCTGTAAGTTTTCTGAATCTGTATCTGCAAGTATTTTATAGTCTTTTTCTACTATATCGTATTTCTTATCGTTATATAGTGCGGCTCCGACAGTATATTTTCCATCACCATCTTCGCTAATTCCCATGACACGATATTGTTTTGGTGTTCCTGATACTTCTTGATTATTCTTTGTCCCTGAGATTGCCCATATTACATCTGCGGCTGTAGTCGAAGAAAATGCGGAACTAACAGTTACCGTACTTACGGTACCTGCACCTGTTGAAATTGTTTTTGTTTCTACTCTTGTATTATCATTCCAAGCAAGCATAACTTCGTTGTTACTATCATCTTTAACATTTGAGGCTTTAGCAGCTGTATCTATAGCAGCGCCTCCTTCGTCTGTTAGTATTAAGCTACCCTTTACATATGAAACACCATTAATTGTTGCGGAGTCTTGCTCTAAGTACCCACCGCCTGAAGGATACACTAAGTGTAATTTATAAGAAGTATCTGCTGCTAGCACTACTGGTCTATCTAACACTACTACCGTTGTACTTGTGCCAGACTCTACTCTACCGCTAAATTGTACTGCATCTAATGTATAGTCTTGAACATTAATAATATCGCCTGGACGAATAAAAGCTGCGTTTACAGAAGTAGTAAATTTACAAAGTTCTGTCTCTACTTTATCTGTGATTAGTCTCCACTTTCCAATTCTGTGTGCTTGCCCTTCACTTGTGCAACCAAATGCAGTTATACTTGCTGTATTAATAATTCCTTTTTCAAGTATATTATCTACATCATCTACGATATGAGACTTTGCTTTATATTGGTCTTTTGGGTCATTCCATTTAACTACAACTTGATTCTTTCTTATTCTTTGTGAGGTACTTTCATAGGCAAACTCTCCATCTTGAACATTACCTGAAGTAAATGTATATATTGGTTCTTTGGGTCTGTCTTGTACAGGAACGAGCTGTCCGTCCATCCAGTATGTAATACCTCTAAATACTGTTGCTAAATCTTTAAGGACTTTGTACGCTTCTGTTCGTTTATTAATATAAGCATTACAAGTAAAACGAGGTTCAAAGCCTCCCTTTCCGTCACTTACTAGTTCATCGCAGTATCTTGCAATTTGGTATAACGCATACTTATCAACAAAGTCATCGTCAACTAAATCTCCTAGTCCATATCTCTTATCTCTTATGATATCGTAGAATACCCACGCAGGATTGTTACAGTATACTTTATCATGGTTAGTAGTACCAACTGCATAAGTAGAGGCATCACCTCTAAAATTTCCATCCCAGTCTTGATAACCGCTTTCGTTTGTTCCGTTTGATATATGTCTATTATACGAAGGACTGTCTCCTCCTATCTCATCTCGAGTTAGATAATTTGTTGGTACTTGTATTTTTTTACCTTTTATATGGTAACCTCGTTTAGGTTGCCCACTAAAATCTTTTGCACTAAAACTCATTCCTGCATATGCGGTATGCGGATATTGAAGTCTATCTGTTATTTGAGCTTCTACAAATTTAATAAAAGCCTCGTTCATGTTATCGTGATGTCCTTGAGCCTTATTTGGTTCGTTTACTCTTTGAAAGCGTAATCTCCACGTATCAAAAGGCTTATACTGTTCAACATTATGAGAGTACTCCTCTTGAAATTTTTTCTTAGTCTTATTTACAATAAAACCGTCATGAAGTGACGCAGAAGATTGGTCATTAAAGTACTCATATCCATTTGCCCTACCTAAAATAACACTATCAGTTGGACCTGTTAGCCTTACCACCTCAAAGCTAGAACCTGAGTCTCTTGAGTACTCAAAGTCACAAGTAAATTCAA
>Ga0181395_1000391_pt1 | contig 18559 bp, 25 predicted proteins | sample 18SPOviralmetaG_FD_130124 | JGI IMG/M metagenome (GOLD analysis project Ga0181395, IMG submission 130124) | Marine viral communities from the oligotrophic San Pedro Time Series (SPOT) site, San Pedro Channel, CA, USA - 18 SPOT_SRF_2010-12-16 | ecosystem: Environmental > Aquatic > Marine > Strait...
AATGACAATGGTAAGACCGTAAATAAGATGATGGTAAAGGGATTGGATACGGTTAGGTCAAGTTTCCCAACTGCTATGAGAGAGATGTTGAGTAAACTATTAGAAGATATTTTAATGGATGTACCGAAAGAACAATTGGATAAATTTATAATTAATTTTAGAAATAGCATGAAGTTGATGAACTTTGACAAGATAGCTATACCAACAGGTGTTAAGAATATAAAAAAATACTATGTAAAAGATGGTAGTATATTCAGATCATATAAATTAGGTACACCTGTTCATGTCAAGAGTGCTATATTCTATAATGATATGTTAAAACATCTAAATGTATCAAAAAGATATAGTGAAATACACGGTGGTGAAAAGATTAAATGGGTTTATCTGAAAAACAATCCCATTGGATTGGAAACAATTGCTTATAAAGGTCACGAGGATCCGCTGGAAATACTTGATTTTATTAAACAATTTATAAATCATGATAAGATTTATAAACAAGCTTTACATAAAAAGATAATGATGTTTTATGAAGCACTTGGTTGGGGTGAACCAACTGATGCTACTAAAACAATAGAAAGATTTTTTTGATTTTGAGAAATAAACTTACTATATATATGTATATATGGTTATAAATAGGAGAAAGTTGTAATGAACAAACAAAAACTAACAGATTTCATTAGTAAATATTATTTGAATGGAACTGTTAATTCAGTAATACTAAGTAGTAAATCAAACAAATTGTCTGCGAGGTTTATATCAGGTGATAAAACTTTGTTGGGTGAATTGGAAATGGACAAATGGCCTTTTGAAGATGCTCAAGTTGGTATCTATAGTACAGATCAGTTTTCAAAACTTTTAAATGTATTGGATGATGATATCAATTTATCTGTTGATAAATCTGGTGATAAAGCTTTGTCATTAAAGGTAACGGATTCATCTTCTGTTGTAAACTACATGCTGAGTGATACATCAATAATTCCTGTACCACCAAATGTAAAAAGTTTACCAGAAAACTTTGAATTGAAGATAGACATGACACCACAGATCATGAGTAAGTTTATTTCAGGTAAGGGAGCTTTGAGTGAAACAGAAACCTTTACGGTTATCACAGATGGTACTAATACTAAACTTGTAATCGGTTATGCTGCTATAAATACAAATAGAGTTACAATTCCAGTTTCAACTACTGAAGCTAGTAACATTGAGAATATAGTTTTTAATGCAACCATATTTAAGGAAGTATTGAATGCTAACAAAAAATGTGAGAGTGCTACTTTGGAAATCAGTAGTGAGGGTATATCTAAGATAGTATTTAGAATAGATGATATCTCTGCTACATACTACATGGTGGCTGTACAAGACCAGGATTAACAATGACTGAGTTAAAGACAAACAAGGTATATGTTGGTGATTGTCTTGATGTTTTAAAAACATTTCCTAGTGAATCAATAGATATGTGTATTACATCCCCCCCTTATTGGGGCCTCCGTGATTATGGAGTGGATGATCAATTAGGTTTAGAAGAAACTCCAGAGGAGTTTATTGATAAACTATGTGATGTATTCGATGAGGTCAAGAGAGTTCTAAGACCAGCTGGTAGTTGTTGGGTAAATCTTGGTGATTCTTACTGTAGGAATCCGAATCAACAGGACAAGAGTGGTAAAACAGGTATCAAAACATTTAAATATGGATATGATTTCAAGCATAAGAAAAAATATAGTTCTGATTATAAACCTAAATCATTAATGCAGATACCAAGTAGGTTCAGTATAGAGATGACTAATCGTGGATGGATATTAAGGAATGAAATAATATGGCACAAGCCAAGTTGTTTACCTGCATCTGTTAAAGATAGATATACAGTTGATTTTGAAAAGATGTTTTTCTTTACAAAGAATCCCAAGTATTATTTTAAACAACAATTAGAAGATACAGTTGATTCATTGAAAAGAAATAAAAGAACAGTATGGCATATCAATACAGCTACATTTAAAGATGCACACTTTGCAGTATATCCACCAGATTTATTAGAAAGTCCTATAGATGCATGTTGTCCTAATGATGGTGTTGTACTCGATCCTTTCTTTGGTAGTGGAACAACTGCTCAAGTGGCAATGAGTCAAGATAAGGATTGGGTTGGTATCGAGTTGAATCCAGAATACGAGAAGATTTCTGAGAAGAGATTGAAACCAAAGATAATCGAAAAGAAAACACGAGACAAGGCCAATGAATTTTGGGATACCAAATGACCAGAATAAACATAATCAATCCATCGGAACTTACAGATCAACATCTAGTAGCTGAGTACAGAGAGTTATTTATGGTGGGTTCATCCTTACAGAGAAGTTTAAAGTCTCCGAATTGGGATGTAAACAATATACCTGATAAGTTTACACTTAATAAAGGTCATGTTATGTTTTTTTATGATAAGGGTAAGTACTTATCAAAAAGATATGATGCATTACGTGAGGAGATGATCAATAGAGGTATGAAGCCAGATGATGCAAGGGTTTTTAAAAGAGATCAATGGCCCGATGGGTTGTATAATGATTGGATGCCAACCGTTGAAGATCAGAATATAGTAAGAAAAAGAATAGAAGAACGAATTAGTCAAAAACCAAATTGGTATAGGTTAACAACAAATGAAAACAAATAAACATACATTATGGGTAGAAAAGTATCGCCCTACAACATTAGATACTTACATTGGAAACGAACATTTAAAAGGTAAAGTAGAAGCTTACTTGGAAAGTGGTGACTTACCACATCTATTATTGTTTGGTAAAGCTGGTACAGGTAAAACTACATTGGCTAAGTTACTTGTTAAAAACATAGAGTGTGATTCCATGTACATAAATGCTTCAGATGAAACTGGTGTTGATGGGGTTAGAGTTAAAATTAAAAACTTTGCATCCACCATAGGTTTTAAGGATATGAAGATAATCATATTAGATGAGTGTGATTATATTTCTCCTAATGCTCAAGCGGCTCTTCGTAATGTAATGGAGACATTCAGTAAACATTGTAGGTTCATCTTAACCTGTAACTTTGTAGAAAGAATTATTGATCCAATTCAAAGTCGTTGTCAATCATTTCAGATTATTCCACCATCAAAGGGTGATGTTGCAAAACATATTCATAATATTCTTTTAAGTGAAAACATAACTTCTGAGATGGATGATTTAAAAGTATTAATCGATAGTGGTTATCCTGATATTCGTAGAATTATAAACTCAGCTCAAAGAAATGTGTTCAAGGGTAAACTTAAATTAGATACAACTAGTATAATTCAAAATGATTATAAATTAAAGTTGTTAAAAATATTAGAAACACAGAACAAAAAAGATGCATTCAAGAGTATAAGACAATTACTTTTAGATAATAAGATTACAGACTATGCTGATTTATTTAGATTACTATATGATGAGGTAGATGGTTATGGTAAAGGTCATGTAGCTGAGTGTATACTCGTGGTAGCAAGATATATGTTATCAGATGGTCAGGTGGTTGATAAAGAGATCAATGCTATGGCTATGTTAATAGAATTACTAGCAATAATAAAATAGGAGTAAAAATGTATTACGAAGTTCAAGTCATGTTTGTTGAAGAAATACAAACAAAAAATGGTGTGAAAGAAAAACGAGTAAGAAAATACTATTTAGTTGAGTGTGATGCAGTTAGTGTAGCAGAGGCAAGAATAACTGAATACTTAAAAGATAGTCCTTATGTATTTGAAGTTAAGGTTGTGAAGCAATCAAGAATATTGGGTATTGTAAAATAAACATGAAACCAATTAAGAAAAAAAGTCTGTTTGACCATATAAATCAAATAACAAAGGTTCAAAACCCTAATTATTGGGATGAAATATCAAAAGAAGATAAGAAATCCTGGTCTAATTATATGGTCAATAGATTTTTATCCATGAAAACAGATTGGATTGAATTAGTAAATGAATTACAAAAATATAACTTACAACCAAAAGAGTTATATAAATTATACACGAATATTTTACCAAAGACTAGGCAGTGGTTAAAATATACAAAGGGGAAGAATGAGATGAGTTATCCAAATTGGATGGTTAATATTATAGTTAACAATGAACAATGTAGTAAAAAACAAGCAGTAGAGATGATTGATATGTGGTTTCTAACAGAGGGTGGTATGCTCGAGTTGGGAGAAATATGTCGTAAATGGGGTGTTGAAGAAAAGAAACTAAAACAAGCTGGATTGCATGTGGTGGGTAGTACACCTGCAGGAAATTTATAAAAAAAGCCTTGACTTATATGCAAAAAATGTTGTATATTCAAGTATGAATTAGGAGAAGTATATGAAGGTTATAAAAGATACACCACATTCAAAACCATCAACTGATAATATTATATCTCAAATGGAAAAAGAATGGCCAGAGATGACTAAAGAGTTCAAGAAGATTCAACGAGAACAATATGAATTGTTTCTACATAAACAACATGATTATGGCCCTGGCAATATATCAGTTGGTACTATGTTACAAACTGATGACGAAGTACACCTATCTCTTACTGGTTTATGGTTTCGTATGAATGATAAGATACAGAGATTAAAAAATATGTTGATGAGTAAAAGAGAATCAGCTGTAGATGAACCAATGGAAGATGCTTATCTTGATGTGAGTAACTATGGTATTATGGCTACAATCGTAAAGAATGGTAAGTGGGGTAAGTAATGTACAGATATGATTGTAAAGTGGGTTATTATGAATCAGACTCATTATTTGGTTTAGTTTGGGAGATGTTCAAACATAGATTCTGGCATCTAATAAAACACGGAAGGTGGATGGATTAATGAAAAGAATAAGTTATAGTCAGTATAGTCAATGGGATGCATGTCCTCATAAATGGAAGTTAAATTACATTGATAAGAAAAGACAGTTTACAGATAGTATTCATACTATGTTTGGTACTTCCATGCATGAAGTATTACAAACATATCTTACAGTAATGTACAATGATACCATAAAAATGGCTGATGCTCTTCCATTGGATGATATGTTATTACATCGCATGAAACACAATTATACTACTATAATGGAGAAAAATGGTGGTGAAGAGTTTTGTAAACAGAAAGAAATGGAAGAATTTTACCAACATGGTTTACTGATCTTAGATTGGTTTAAGAAGAAGCGAGCTATGTATTTCAGTAAAAAAAGTTGTGAGTTGGTTGGTATAGAAGTTCCTATAAACTATGAACTATCTAATGGAATTAAATTCATTGGTTATATGGATATAGTATTATATGACACCGTTAGGGATAGATACAAGATTATAGATATAAAAACATCAACTATGGGTTGGAACAAGTATCAGAAGGCTGATAAGAATAAAACAGATCAATTATTATTATATAAACAATTCTATGGTGCTGAAAATAATATTTCACTAGACAAGATAGATGTAGAATATTTTATTGTAAAACGTAAACTGTATGAGAAACTAGATTTTCCACAGAGGAGAGTACAACTGTTTTCACCAGCTAGTGGTAAACCATCTGTTAACAAGGTTATGAATAACTTAAACCAATTTATCAATGAATCATTTATTAGTGGAGAATATAACTTAAAACATACTTATATTAAACGACCATCAAAGAAAAATTGTAAATGGTGTGTATTCAACCAAACCGAACACTGCGATTCAGGAGTTAAATAATGTTATCTAATATTACAGTAAGACTAAAACTTTCAGATTTTATAAACACGGATTATGAAGAATCTATTATGAAAATGATAAATAAAACTCATAATGATCTTAGTATAGTTATTTTTTTACATATGTGGTATGATGACGATATATCCCCAGCTGATTTAAAAAGTTTTTTACTTAGGTGGGAAGATAAATTACATTTCAAAACTAAAGTACAGTTAGGTTCTAAGTTAACACCAGATGAATTTATATTTTTTGATTTGTTACCAACATCAATACCTAAATCTAAAATGCATAGATTTTGTTATACTTATAATAATTCTAATAAAATGATAGATGGTTTAAATGAGTTATATAACTGTGTAAAATTTATTACTTCTAATAAACCCAATAAAAGACAAAAGAGGAATGACTACGAAGATTAGAATTGGAATGATTGGTAGTAGGGAGTACACCGATAAAAGAAAGATAAAAGATACATTATTTGATATAAAACAAAAATCAGAAGATGTACAGATTGTTAGTGGTGGTCAACTTCAAGGAGCCGATGGAATTGTAAAGAAGTATGCTCTTGAATTTGATATGGATTATGTAGAATTTCCACCATCACATTACAGACATAACATGCATTGTAAGTTATCTGCTAGACATTATAATAAACCATATTATATTAGTAATTACTTTAAGAGAAATAAACAGATAGCTGAGTATTGTCATATGGTAATTGGTTTTATACCAGATGGTTCTGATTCAAGGGGAACTAGACATACCATTGGAGAAGCTCAAAAACAAAAAAAAATGACACGAATAATTAATTAGTATATATTTATATATGTATATATTAAGGAGTTTTATATGGATTACAAATTAACATCGGTAAAAATACTACAAGACTTATATAAAAAGTTTAAATTAAATGCATTATCCGAGGAGTTTACATTACAAAAATTAGTAAATAGATCAATGGATTTATATCTGTTAGATAATAATTTTAAATCACAGATACACGAATATAAAAATTTAAAGGTAAGTGGGAGTAGATTATGAAATCAATTTTAATTCAAGCTATGAGAAGTTATCTAAAGGGTAACATAGACAAACACGTAGCTAACATAAAACTACATTTATCTAATTCTGTTGGTGTAGCTGAACACCCAGATCATATTGAAACGATAGAAAAAGAATTAGGTATTATTGCAGAATTTGAAGATAAATTGAGTGTTTTAGAAAAATATTTTGGTAAGGGAGATAAAGGGGTTATAAATGGCTAAAAAGAAAATTCTATTATTATCAGATGATTTGAGAATGTCATCTGGTGTTGGTACGATGTCAAAAGAATTTGTTATAGGAACAATCCATCATTATGATTGGGCACAGGCAGGTGGTGCAATTAAACATCCAGAAAAAGGTAAGGTGGTTAATATGGATGAAGCAATCAGAAAAGATACAGGTATTGCAGATGCTAGTTTAACAATTTATCCGATAGATGGTTATGGTAATCAAGAATTGATTAGGGAATTATTGAAGAGAGAAAAACCTGATGCTATATTACATTATACAGACCCAAGATTTTGGGGTTGGTTATATGATATGGAACATGAACTCCGACAAGAAATACCTATATTTTATTACAATATTTGGGATGATTGGCCAGCTCCACATTACAATGAGTTCTTTTATGAAAGTTGTGATTTAATAATGAACATATCAAAACAAACATTAGCAATTGTAAATGAAGTTGCAAAAAAGAAACCAAGAACAGATTGGGATTGTACTTATTTACCACATGGTGTCAATGAAGCTTTTAAACCATTGAAGTCCGATGATAAACTTGTAGTTGAAATGAAAAGACAACTTACTGATGACAAGGTTGAATTTATTATATTTTATAATAACAGAAACATTCGCCGTAAGAATCCAGGTGATGTTATACTAGCATTTAAAACATTCTGTGATATGTTACCTAAAGATGAAGCTGAAAAGTGTGCTCTGTTGATGCATACCCAACCACGAGATCAAAATGGTACAGATTTACCTGTTGTTGCTAATGTATTGGCACCAGGTTATAAAGTTTATTTTAGTGATAGAAAAGTAGAACCTCATCAATTAAATGCAATGTACAATATGGCAGATGTTACAATCAATATGGCTTCCAATGAGGGATTTGGATTAGGAACCTGTGAGTCTTTACGAGCTGGAACACCGATTATTGTTAATGTTACAGGTGGATTACAAGATCAATGTGGATTTAAATACGAGGATAAATTCATAATAGCTGAGGACTATAAAGAATTTAAATCACTACACGATGACAGGAAATGGAAGGATAATCCTAAATTAACTTGGGGTGATTGGGTAAAACCAATCTGGCCTTCAAATAGATCATTAGCTGGTTCAATACCAACACCATACATATTTGACGATAGGTGTAGGTTTGATGATGCTGCAGATGCTATCAAAGAGTGGTATGATATGGATGTTGAAACAAGAGTAGAATGTGGTATGAAAGGTCATGAATTCGTGATGAGTGAGGATTCGATGATGTCTGGTAAAGCAATGAGTCAAAACTTTATAGACCAAATGGACAATGCATTTGAAAAGTGGAAACCAAGAAAAAGATATAGTTTATATAAAGCTTAGGAGTTAAACATGGAAAACTTAATTAAAGAAACACTAGATAAGTATAATACTTCTAGAAAAAAAGTAGGAAATATGGAATTAGCAAAACTTATTGTTGCCCACATGAAAGTAAGTGGTGGATGGTACTTGAATTTAAATTCAAACGATGGTCAGTATGAAAATGCAAAAGAACTTATAAAGGAATTTGGAGGTTAGATGAAACCAATATGTTTAGTTACAGCACCTGTTGCAACAAGAAGTGGATACGGTGCACATAGTAGAGATATATGTAGAGCTTTAATTAAGTTAGATACTTATGATGTTAGAATCTGGCCTGTTCGTTGGGGTAATACACCCATGAATGCTTTGCATGTAGATGATCCCAATGATAAAATAATTATTGATAGGTTACTACAAGACCCTCAATTAGAACGTCAACCAGAAGTACATATACACATTGTAATTCCAACAGAATTTCAACCAGTTGGTAAGTATAACATAGGTATTACAGCAGGGTTGGAAACCACACTTTGTAAACCAGAATGGTTACAAGGTATGAACAGAATGAATTTAAATTTAGTTCCAGCTAATTTTGTAAAAGATACATTAGCTAATATTAGTTTTAATATTGTTGATGATAAAACACAAAAAAATACTGGTATACTTAAAAATGAAAAACCATTAGAGGTTTTATTTGAGGGTGTTGATACCAACATATACAAAAAAACAAATGAATTTTCTAAGAGTCTCGTAGCTGAAATGGATAAAGTAGATGAAAAATTTAATTTTTTATATGTAGGTCATTGGTTACAGGGTAATCTAGGAAGTGATAGAAAAGATACAGGTATGTTGGTAAAGGTATTCTGTGAGACTTTTAAAAATATGAAAACAAAACCAGCTTTGATTATGAAAACAAGTGGAGCTGGGTTTTCCGTATTAGATCGTGAACAGATATTAAATAAAATACATGATATTAAAAAAGGTATTACTGGTGATCTACCAAATATCTATTTAATTCATGGTGATTTTATGGATGAAGAAATTAATGAACTGTATAATCACCCTAAAGTAAAAGCTCACGTATCACTAACTCATGGTGAGGGTTATGGTAGACCATTATTAGAAGCTACCATTAGTGAAAAACCTGTCATAGCTCCTAATTGGAGTGGACATACAGACTTCTTGAAAAAACCAAACGCTATATTATTAGATGGTTCATTGGTAGATATAGATAAGAGTTCATTTCCAGAAGCATTCTATCAAGAGGGTATGAAGTGGTTTACTGTGAACTACCAACAAGCATCTGCTGTCATGAAAGATGTATACAAGAACTACAGAAAGTATACACTTGGTGCTAAGAAATTGGGTATTTATAATAAAGCTAAGTTTTCTTTGGATGCTATGACTAGGGAGTTTGGTAAGATACTTGATAAGTATGTACCAGAATTTCCAAAAGAGGTTAAGCTTGAGTTACCTAAATTAAAGAAGGTTACAGAAGCTCCAAAGATTAAATTACCTAAACTAAAGAAGGTGTGAGATGGAAAAAGTAATAACTTGTCCAGTTTGTTTTGACACAAATCATTGTTTTGAAGAGGTGCAGGAGACTTTTAGTTCATATCTATGTTTTAAATGTGGTTTCATGAGTGACTCCAGATATGAAATAGGAAGTTTAAAACTAACAGAGAATCTTAAAAAATCTCCTAAGTTAGTTAGGGATGCCAAGTTCGAGGATAAAGAAAGAAACATAGTTTGGTTTCCATCTGTAATCAATATGGGGAAGTTGGGAATGATTTTTCCAGAGGGAACGAGTACTGAATATGTTTGGAAGTATGCAAAGGTTATAGATATACCAAAGGAAGAGAGAGCTATCTATGATAACCACAGCCAAAGACTTGATGTGGAGGGTGCAGAAACATTTGGTCAATACGAATTCATAAAAGCATGTGAGTCAATGGGGATAACTAGGGATATGAGTAAAAATGCCTAAGCAGATATATAATTGGAGTAGTGTAGTTGTAGGTGACATTATATCCTTTAGGTATAAAGGTAATAAACCAACTGCAAAACTAACCACTCTTTTAGTTATGAATCCAAAATTACCATTCGTTAAAAAAGATGGTACTAAAAAATTTCATCTAGTAGGATTGAAATTGGAAGAGAGTGGTAACATTCCAATAATTAGAAGCAAACCATTTTTAGTACAAGTATTAGAAAGAGTTGGAAATATAAAAGTTGTAAGTGGTGATGATCAGATTTATAGAATTGTTATTGAAAATGTTGGTAATCGTGGAGCTAGACCACAAGTTTATAATGAAATAAAAAGATACATAAAAGGTTATTCTGTATATAGAACATATGATTTTATAGAAGCCAGGAAATCACAAGTGTTTTTAGAACCAATATCTTTACCAAAAGGATTAAGAGAGGCATTGATTGAAAATTAGTTATGGTATTACGGTTCATAATGAATCTAGTGAATTAAAAAGGTTATTGGATATGCTACTCAATCAAATTGACGAAGAAGATGAGGTAGTTATTTGTGTTGATGGTGATGATAAGGAAGTTAAAAGTGTCATCGATAAATACTCAACAGATAGTAAAGTAATTGATTACAAAAGAAAACTAAATGGTAACTTTGCAGATCAAAAGAATTCTGTTATAGAAAAATCAACAGGTGATTATATATTTCATATAGATGCAGATGAATATCCAAATGAGGTATTGTTACAGCAGTTAAAAAGAATACTAGAAATGAATGAAGTTGATTTGGTTTGGATACCAAGAGTCAATACTGTTGAGGGATTTACAGAAGATGATGTTAGAAGATGGGGTTGGAGAATATCAGAACAGGGTTGGGTTAATTATCCTGATTATCAAGCCAGAGTTTTCAAGCGTGATAGTGAAATTCGTTGGACAAGACCATTACATGAGGTGATTACAGGTTGTAAAACATATGCACATTTACCACCACACGAGGAATTAAGTTTGTATCATCCAAAGACAAAACAAAAACAAGAACAACAGAATAAATTTTATATGGATAATTTCAGTAGAGATTTATTAAGTAGGAAGTTATAAGTGAATTTTGGTTTAATAATAGATGGTATAGGAACTGATGATATGAGTTCTTTTTATATCAAAAACGATCAAGCTTATACATTCGGAGATGATAAACCATACTCACCATCTCATATGTTGGGTAGTATTGGTAGTAAATGTTTTATAAGTACGTTTAATTACCCATGGCTGTTTGAAAATGGTCACTTTATAAATTGGTCAGAGTTTAAATATGATTTACCAGATTTAGATTTGGATTTAATATTTGTGGTTAGGGAAAGAAGTTTAGCTAGAACAGATGGTTTTTGGGATGGTTGGTGTGAGGTTGATCAACTTAGAAAAAAATATCCAAAGGCTAAGATAGTTGGATTCTTAAAAGAAATATGGGTTGGAGAACCTTTTGATTATAATCATGTGAAACATTTGGCTAGGATAGAGTTTTTAAAACAATGTGATACTGTTCTAATGAATCGACCAGAGGATAGGATTGGAGTATTTGAACAACTCAGAGATAAGGTTGGTAAACCATTTAACTTTGTAGCACAACCACATAACATAGATTATTTTTATGATACGTTTGGTGGGAATCAACATCAGAGTATATGGGCTTACCTACCACAACATCCACCGAGGAGAGCAAACACATATGAATTTGCAAATTATATAGGAAATAAGTTTAATATACAAGTGAGATATAAAACTAGTGATACACAGATACCTTTAAGAGAATTTATTAGTGGGTGGTCATCTTGTATGTATCATTTTAATCTTGATCCGATTGATTATTTTCCAGGCAAACAAGTAGTGCATACAGCTAGTGTTGGTACGATAAACATCGGTGGTGTAAATGATAATCATTTTCTGTTATATCCTGAAACAGCAACAAATGATACAAAGGTATTAGAAGAAAGATTTACAGAGTATTACGAAGATGATGATAAAAGAAATCAAGTAATGCAATATGCATGGGATAAACTAAACGAAGTATTTAGTTTCGATGCAGTAAGAGAACAAATAAAAAATATGAGGTATTAACGTGGATAAAAAGATACTGGTTACTGGTGGAACTGGCATGGTTGGTAAGTATTTACAACAAATACTACCAGAAGCTAAATACATCGGTTCTAAAGATTGTGACTTAACAGATGTTAAACAAGTTGATGAATTATGGGGTGATTATAAACCAACTAATGTAATTCATTTAGGTGCTAAGGTTGGTGGTATTGTAGAGAACTTAAATAGTCCTGCGGAGTTTTATAATATAAACACTATAATGAATACAAATGTATTGTCTATGTCACATAAACATAATGTGGATAGATTCACAGGTATTTTAAGCACTTGTATGTATCCAGATGTGGTTGAAACATATCCAATGACAGAGAGTGATATCCATCTAGGAGCTCCATCATTTGCAAATTTTAGTTATGGATTTACAAAAAGATCATTATCAGTTGGAATAGAAGCTTATAACAGACAATATAATAGACAATATAATTACCTAATACCTTGTAATTTATATGGGGAATACGATCACTTTGATGATCCTGAAAAATGTCATTTCATAACAGCTTTGATACGAAAGATAATTGATGCTAATAATAGTGGTCAGCCTGGTATAGAGTTATTTGGAACTGGTAAACCACTAAGACAGTTCATGCATGCTAGTGACTTAGCGAGGACAATTAAGATTGTTATAGAACATGATATAATTGAGAGCTTTAATGTGGCAAGCCCAGAAGAAAATTCAATTGGCCAAATGGCAGAAATAACATTAAAAGCTTTAAACTTTGACTTAGAAATAAATTACAATACAGAGAAGCCAGATGGTCAGTATAGAAAAACCGTTAGTTGCGATAAGATGTTATCTCTCATAAAAGGTTTTGAGTTCACTAAATTAGAAGATGGTGTGATTAGAGTTTATGATGAAGTTGTAAAAAAATATGGAGAGTAATATGTTTTGGCCTTTAATGAAAGATTGTATAACTGATGAGGATAGAAAATCATTGGTGGATTTTATTCAAACAAGTAACAGATACACGAATGGCCCAAAGGTAAAGGAGTTTGAAAAACAATGGTCGGAGTGGTTGGGAGTAAATCATTCACTTTTTGTATCATCTGGTAGTACAGCTAACATGCTTCTACTGTCAGCAATTAAAACACGATATAATTTAAAAGATGGTGATAAGGTTCTAGTACCAGCAATGACTTGGGTAACCAACATAGCTCCTATTATTCAGTTGGGATTAAAACCTATATTTTGTGATGTAGATAATAAGAACTTTAGTTTTGATTTGGAACATATGGCTATGTTACACCAAGAACATCCAGATATCAGATTGGTATTCGTAACTCATTTATTTGGAATACCAGCTCCTATCAATGAGTTTAAACGAATTATTCCTAATGCTTTTTATATCGAGGATTGTTGTGAATCACACGGTGCAGAGATATATGGAAAGAAAGTTGGAACACTTTCAGAAGGTTCAACCTTTAGTTCTTACTTTGGTCACCACATGACAACAGTTGAGGGTGGATTTGTAAGCACAGATGATACCGAGTTATATGAGTTGATGAGAGCAAAACGTAGTCATGGTTTGGCAAGAGAATGTTCTGATGAGGTTTATCAAGAATATATCAAACAATATCCAGATGTGGATAAGAGGTTTATGTTTATTACTGATGGGTATAATTTTAGAAACACCGAATTTGGTGGTGTTTTGGGATTATCACAGCTACCTAGATTGGATTCTATAATAGAGAGAAGAAGAGAGGTTTGTGATAAGTTTTATGACATGCTGTTGGACTATTGGGATGTATTTGAATTACCAGATTTTGAAGGTAATAGTAGTTTCTGTTTACCATTTATTCTAAAAGACAGAGCTGAGCGAATAAAATTTCAAGAACACTTAGAAAGTAAGGGTATTGAGACCAGACCGTTATGCAGTGGTAATTTATTACGACAACCTTTTTTATCAGAGTATGAACCATTTAAGGAATTTCCAAAGGTAGACTACTTACATTATCACGGTTTTTTTATTGGTAATAATCATTTGATTACAGATGATGATATTGAAAAGTTAAAAACTATAATAGATGACTATTTCAAAGTATTATAAATATTACTTAACTCTACACGAACATCCAAAGTGTAAGTTATTACACTTTATTGGGCAGGTGGTTACATTACTATTTATGGCAACAATTTTATATAATTCATATTGGTATTTAATTATTATAGTTCCATTCGTAATCTATCCATTTGCTTGGAGTGGACATTATTTTTTTGAAAAGAATAAACCTGCAGCATTTAACGAACCGATCAAAGCAAAGATTTCTGATTGGATAATGTTTAAGGACATAATATTGGGGAGGTTTAGAATATGGTAAAAAGGATTTTAGTTACAGGTGGAGCTGGTTATATAGGAACATCATTAGTTCCTAAACTGCTTGACTTAGGACATGAGGTTACGGTATTTGATAATTTAATGGTTGGTGGTAATCAATTACTTCCATTTTTTAAGTATGATAATTTTAAATTTGTTCGTGGTGATATAAGAAAGATAGATGAACTAAAAGAGGTTGTAAAAGATAAAGATGTGATAATACACCTAGCAGCATTGGTTGGATTTCCAGTATGTAGGTTAAATCCACAGTTGGCTAGAGAGATTAATGTAGATGGTACAGTTAATTTAATAGATTCATGTACAGATGAACAGGTCATATTCTATGGTTCTACTGGTAGTAATTATGGAGCAGTAACTGATATATGTACAGAGGAAACACCACTACATCCATTGAGTTTATACGGTGAAACCAAGACCAAAGCTGAACAATTACTGATGAAAAGGGGTAACACCATAGCTTACAGATTTGCAACAGCTTTTGGAGTATCACCTAGATTTAGGTTAGATTTACTTATTAATGATTTTTCATACAAATGTATAAAAGATGGTTATCTTGTGGTTTATGAGAAAAACTATATGAGAACATTTATCCATGTATCGGATATAGCAGAGTGTTTTACCTTTGGTATAAAAAATATGGATAAAATGATGGGTAATGTTTTTAATGTTGGTGATGATAATATGAATCATAGTAAAGAAGAAGTGTGTGATATGATCGGTAAAAAAACAAATGCATTCATACACTATGAAGAGATAGGAGAGGATGCTGATCAGAGAAACTATGTGGTTAGTTATGAGAAGATTAGAGATTTAGGATTTAAAACCAGTATATCTGTAGAACATGGTATAGATGAGGTTATAAATGCATTAAAGGTAACAGATTTTCAAAATCAATACACGAACGCTAGGTATATTTAATGAAGGAAATGGTATCATTTGTAGGATTGGGTAAGTTAGGACTACCATTATCAACCATATTTGCTAAGAATGGTGTACCCATTATGGGTATTGATACCAACCAGGCTTTGGTTGATAAATTACATAAATCAGAACTACCATTTTTTGAAGATGGTTTAGAAGAACATCTAAGTTTAGCTAAAGATAATATTGAATACACCACTAGTTATGCTGGGGTGGTTGATAAAACTGATATCAGTATAATACTAGTGAACACTCAAATCGGAGATAGTTATTCATCAAATGTAGTTGAGTCTGTAATTACAAATATATGTAATGAATTGGTAAAATCAAATAAAAGGTATCATTTATTTATTCTGAGTAGTACTGTTATGCCAGGAGAAATAAAAGATAAATTAATACCAATGATAGAGAGACTTACAAATAGAAAATTAAACACAGGGTTTGGATTTTCATATGTACCTGATGTGGTAAAATTGGGTTCGGTAATACATGATTTTCAAAATCCTGATATGGTTATCATTGGTAGTAGTGATGATCATGCTGGTGAAATTACAAAAAAACTATACGATGGTATTGTCAATGATCCACCAGTAGTAGAGGTAACACTAGAAGAGGCTGAGATTGCTAAGGTTACATTGAATGCTTACCTTGTTAGTAAGATTAGTTTTGCTAACTTTATTTCCAATTTATGTGAACGGGTGGATAATGTTAATGTTGATAATATTACCAACGCTATAGGTTATCATAAACCCATAGGACATCAGTTTTTAAAAGGTGGGTTGGGGTTTGGTGGTACTTGTTTTCCTAGAGATACTAAAGCTTTTATTGATTTTTCTAGAGATGTAGGACATCATGCATCACATATAATTGCTACAGATCAAATAAATAATAATCAACATAGAGATTTATATGAAAGGGTAATTGGTTATGATAGAAATTGCAAAAATGTATCTATAAGTATTTTAGGGTTATCATTCAAACCAAACACACCTGTAATACAAGAGTCTCCATCACTAAAATTAGCTGAACGATTGGTTAAGATTGGTAAAGAAGTTAATCTCTATGATCCATTATGTATTGATCAGGTTAAATCTATATTTTCTAATTTTCCGTACACTAAAATGAAAGATAAACCAGTTGTAAATTATCATGAATCTTTAAAAGAATGTTTTCAAGCTGGTGAATTGGTTATTGTTGCATTACCATGTGATGAGTTCAAGGTAATTAGTGATGATTGGAAGAGTTTTTATAACCAAATGATTTTAGATTGTTGGAGGATATTAAATCCGAATGACTTTAAAATGATAGAGTATAGATGCTTAGGTAAAAAGGAGTTAAAATGAATAATTTCAGTTATGAACAATATGTAAGTATCATTAGTATGATAAAGGGTAAATTACCAATAGTGGATTTTAATGATGTAATTGAAACTAATCTTGATAAATTTTGTGTTTTAAGACATGATATCGAGTTTTCAATAGATAGAGCTCTGAAACTAGCTAAGGTTGAACATTCACTTGGTGTGGTTTCTACATATACGGTACAGTTAAGAAACAATACATACAATGCTCTCTCAGAAAAAAATATTGAAGCAGTCAAGGAAATTAGGAATTTAGGTCATAGCGTTGGGTTACATCAAAATCCACCACAGATGTCTGATGATAAATTAATTGGTTATATATTAAAGGACATAGAAACACTTGAACACTATTATGGTTTTGAAGTTGACAGATATGCTTTTCATAGATGTGGTAGTAATCCTGGTATATTAGAGAAGTATGTTGAAGTACCTAATAAGATAAATTGTTATGCTAAGGAATTCTTTCATTATTTCAAAGGTGATAAACCAGAAAAGTTGAATGTAAATTACATAGCAGATTCAAATCATATGTGGAAGTATGGTAGTCCGTTAGATTTAAAATTAGATGAAGTAACTAAATTACAATTGTTAACACATCCATTTTCTTGGAGTGAAACTGGTATGGAAAATAATTATTGGAATTATAAATTTTTAATAAGAGAAATGAAAGCTGAGTTGATAAGATCAATGAATACAGAAACTAAAACATTTCCAGAAAAAATATTAGAGAGTATACAATGAAAAAAAATGTAGTATTTATGGCTTGTGTTCAGAATAAAGAAAAGTCTAAAAAATATGGTGACTTTGATTATTTTGACTATTCAATTAAAACTTGGGAATATTGGTGTAAATTAAATGATTGTGTATTTTTTCTATTCGATGAACCTTATATGGAAGATATGGAAAAGTACAGAATCAACTGGCAGAAAGAAGTTTTTGTCTTTGATATCTTAGAAAAAAATAACATCGACTATGATCAGATACTAATATTAGATAGCACTTGTATGATTAAGTGGGATGCTCCAAACTTTTTTGAGTTAACTAATCATGAATTTACAGTTACCAGAGACATGGATAATATGAGATGGATTCATAATAGTATACAAGGTTATAAAGATTTCTTTAATGGATTTGAATTTGATATCAAAAAATATTATAATTCTGGTTTTGTAATTTTCAATGAAAAACATCGTGAATTCTTTGAGTCATTTAAAAAATTATACCTAGATAATGTAGATGAATTCTTAGAACTACATAAGAAAACTGGTACAGCAGAACAAACACCGTTGAATTATTGGACACAGATAAAAAATATGGAAGTTAAGTATTTAAGCACTGTTTTATTCAGATGTAGTCACTTGTATAGAAAAGAAATACTAGGACACAACTGGCAATTGAATGATGATCCAACACCATTCTTTATTAAGTACCCGTATGTTTGGATGTTTAGTGGATTCGATAAATCTCAGAGAGAACCATTGATGAAAAAAACTTGGGATTTGGTAAAACATTAT
>Ga0181395_1000396_pt1 | contig 18452 bp, 12 predicted proteins | sample 18SPOviralmetaG_FD_130124 | JGI IMG/M metagenome (GOLD analysis project Ga0181395, IMG submission 130124) | Marine viral communities from the oligotrophic San Pedro Time Series (SPOT) site, San Pedro Channel, CA, USA - 18 SPOT_SRF_2010-12-16 | ecosystem: Environmental > Aquatic > Marine > Strait...
ATATATTTGTCTAAATGTAAGTGTTTTACTTTCTTTATATTGTTCAGGTGTTATGTCTTTAGTATTAAAATATATTTGAGCAAGTGTGTTGTGTACATTACCTTCAAAAGAAAAGCCCACAATGTCGCCTATCAGTCGCGGATGGTAACCATCATAATCCATTTCTACAAAAAAGTCATTGTCTGGTTCAAAACTATCTCGTTCTCCATTGTCATGTTTTAGACCTACAAAATTTATTCCATTAAAGTTATTTACAGGACGACCCGTTGTTGTGTATGGGTTATACCATCCGTATATATGATTTTCTTTTATTGAGTATTTTTTGTTTTTTGTGGTAAAGTATGTGTCAAACTTGTCATTTATTTTTAGTCCATTTTGTTCTAATTTTTGTAAGACAGGCAACAAAACATCATTAACATACTCGTTAGTTTTTCCTGGAGTATCACCGATTATATCATTGTATTTGTTGTTACAACGCTCTAGGTGCTTACCAATTGGTATCATTTTATTCACTTTAGTTTGCGGGAATTTACGGTAATACCATGTGTGTGCTTGTGTTGTATGTTTGTCTAAAGGAGGTATGGTATGTTGTATATCCGTATAAGATAGTTGGGGGGCCGCATGTAAGCTGCTTTTCTTGTCTAAAACCCTAAAATTGTAATCTTTAAGCAAATCTAAAATCTCGTCTATATTCCAGTTGATACATTCTAAGTGGTTGATTGGTATAATGTAACCTGTATTGTTTATATTCAGGTATATTGCGATGATTTCCGCAAGTATAGGGTGTGTGTTGTCATTACCTTGAATAAATTCAAGATACATTGTTGGCTCAAATTTTACTTTGAGTTTTTCGAGTTGATTTTTTGTTTCAATAAGGTAGAACATACCCTAGGAATGTACGAAGAATAATTTTAATAGCCACCTCTTCCAGGAGAAGAAGGGGGAGTTGGGGTTCTGTTAGTATTAGAACTTCCAACATTTGGGGTTCTTGAAGATTGTTGTGTGTTAGATAAAGATACACCTGTTGTAGTGGTGTTTGAAATTAGATATAATCTTTTATGTTTAGTGGAAACATGATATGGACCTTCCATAGCATAACCATTTTCGGGATGAATATGATAATAACCTGTGTAAGGTATTACATTTGTATCATTAGTTGAATATCCTCCTTCTGTGTATAAAGGTTTATGTTCTTCTAAATTATTAAATAATGCTTGGATTAAAGGAAAATCTATAGATTTTAAATTTAATAAATTTTGATTAGAAGATGCTATAGTTTGGTTATTTTTTTCTAATATTACCCATTTAATTTTTCCTATTTTATATAAACTAAAATCATACTTAGGATCTTGTTTTAATAGTAAGTTGTATGTTTCTTTATTTATTTCAAAATAATTTTTATTTTCATTAGCTCTTACACAAAAATATCTTGTAAAATATCCTTTTTTATAATCTTCGGTAGTTGGTTTTGGTTTTGAAGGAGGAATAGGAGTAATTTTAGATAAGTTATCATACACAGATCTTTTTAGTTTTCTATACATTGAATTATTTCTACTTACACCAAAAGATATAGAAAGAGGTTTCTTTTTTAATAATTCTTCTCTTGGGTTTTGGGGATCATTACCAACAAAAAATGTACCATCACTAATTTCCATATAAGTACCTTTATATGGTTGGTTAGTAGATGCTATTACAAACTCATTTCCTGTTGTTTGTAAAATACTTACTTTTGATTTTGGTATATATCTTGCCATATTATACTAAATTAGAAAAATTATTTGTAAAATAAGTTATCCATAAGTTATAAGTAGGAAAAGCTGAGCCTACATTTTGGTTATCTAAAGATGGAAAATCTCCTATATTAAAATTATATTGGAAAACAGAACCATACTGTTGTTTTAATTTATTAATATAAGAATTAATAGTATTAATATTTGATGTATTACCCTTAAAAAATTCTTCTGATAAAGCACCATTTTGTGGGTTTGTAGCCGCTTGTATTATATAAGCATAATCATATGGAGTTTTACCATTTACTCTTCTTTTAGTTGTGTCTAATCCACCATTGTTTATTTGTTCTTGTGTTAATCCTGTATTTCCTACTAATGTTTCTGGTAAAACTATATCTCCAACTGTAGGAGCTGTATCTTCTATTATTTCATCTTCTATTATGGGTTGAACTACTCTTGTATTATCTATTTTTGTTTCAAGGTTTTCTAGTTGTATTGGTGTATTATTAAATAATGCACTTGTATCATACTTATCTTCACCATCTAATAACATTAATTGTCCTGAAAATTCTGTTGTCCAGTCTTGTCCTGAGGTTATTTTTTGTGATTCAGTAAATATAACAAAAACTATATCTTCATCTTGATATCCTTTAGGTAATTTTTCTTTTTCTATTTTAAAAACATTTCCTATAATTATACCTCCTATACCATCTATTTGGGCGTTAAATTTTAAAGGAACAACAGCTCCTCTTCTTTTAGGTATTTGTTTAAAAGGAATACCTGTTGATGGGTTTCTTTTTAATATTAGATTTAAAGTATTTTCTACACTTTTAGATAAACTTATAACTGTGCTAAAAGCTTCTATATTTGGTTTGGTACCATCTTGGATATATCTTCCTTGATCTATTAAATTTTTATAAAATGCTAATTGAATTACTTGTTTTTTATATCTATCTTTTAAACTAAAATATTGTTTTAATTGTGTTTCTTTATATTTATCTATTTGTTCTTGATCTACTTCTGTTTCTTTAGTTGTTGTAAATCTACTTTTTATCCCTTTATTAAAGTTTGCAAAAGTTACTGAATCTAAATCATCTATACTAGCAGGTGCCTGAGCAGCTATTGCTATAGTTGATGTAAAAGCACTCGGGATTGTAGTATTAAAATTAAAATCTCTAACTATGGATTGTGTACCTTGGATTTTAAGCTCGTATAAGTCTTTTTCTTGAAGTAATTTTAAAGTATCTTCATTTGCTTGTAAATCTATAATTCTTCCTATATTTTCAGGACAGTGAAATGTAAAATTATACCTGTCCCCACAAGATATATTTACATCATTCCATATTTTTTGAATGTAATCAAACATACTAAAATCTGAACTTCGTATTCCCTCAGAATCATAAGCCATACTCATATACACTTGTTTTAAATGATTTACATTTAAATGTATTAATCCTATATACTGTGTGTAATTTTCTCCTACTTTAGAAAGATTTGCTGAATCAGGGATTTGGGAGGGTAGTAAACATACTTCAGGGTTAAAACTAGAATTTAATAAATTTTCTACATTTACTTTTTTTACTTCTTTATACCTATTAAAAAAACCTGTGTCTGTGTTGTTTGTTACATTTTTAACTCCTAACATTTTGCTATAAGCTCCAAAATTAGGAATACGATAAGGGGCAAATTCTAAATATTCTTTTTTATATCGCATTTTATCATCAACAATTTTATCTTCAAGTGTTTGCTCATAAGTTAATTCAAGTAAAGCTTCTTTATTTTCTTTTACTTCAGGAAACACAAACAAATTCATCATTAAACATAAAAAATCCCATCTAACATAAGTGTCTTTTGATTTGTATAATTCATCAAAATTTGATGATGGGGTTGACCAAGCACTTTTTTCATGTTTTATTGTTTCTCCTTTAAATAAAAAATAATGTTTTAATCTACCTGCATTGAAACTACGTAATTTAGATAATTGTGACCTTAATTCTTCTTTATTAATTTCACCTGACTCAACATTAACAGATTTAAAATCTTGAATTCCAAAAAGCTTATCTACGTTTGCATCTTTAAGTTTATTAACAAAATTAGCTAATGTTTTTGCGGATGCTGTTGCTTCATCATATTCTTGTGCATCTTTGTCCATATCACCAAAAATCCAAAAATTTGATATTTTGTTTCCATAGCTAGTTTTATCATAATCTTCATTAGTAATATTTTTAGATCCACCTTTATATTCTCCTAATTCTAAAAATGCCTCTAAAAGAAATTCTAATGAATCTACTTCTATTTCTTCATTTTCTCTGGTTATTATATCTCCATCTCTTTTTGGTTTAAGACCCTCTAAACACTCTCCCATAGCAACTAATTCTGTGGTGCAATCATACCCCCCATCTGGTCTTGCGACAATTTCAAAGTTTTTACATGTACCTATAAACCCATCATAATTTCCTCCTGATATTTCTATTTGTTTTCGAATATTAGCTTGTAAAGTTGTCATATAATTTTCAGACTTAAAAAAATCATCTATTATAGTAGGAGTAGATTGATCTATTTTACCCTTATTGTTTATATAAGGATTCCACCCCCATTCTAATAAAACAGGCATTCCAGGTCTCATGTAAAGTATTTCTAAAACCTCTAATTGACGTCTACTATGACAAACAAAATTTATTTTTGCTTCACGAAGTGAACCATAGGCTGTTTTTGTTCTAATGTCAGCATCTATAATACCAGGCATTGGTACTATACCAAAACCATCTGCTGCGCTTGAACGAATAGACTTATCACCATATGCTCCTTTTAATTCACCAAATTTTCCACCTCTTGGTTTTTTATCATTATCTAATATTCCCCCTTCTAAAACATAGGTTTTAGCTAAATTACTACCCATAACTTTTTCTTTTTCTTCAAGAAATTCAGGGTCAATAATATCTACACCCGAAGCCATTCTAATAACACATTGTTTATGTACTGTGTTTGTGTAAAAGGCACCAGGATTAATTGTAATATTTTTATCTTTAATTTTTACTTTGGGGCTACCAAATCTATGTCTAAATTTAGTAGGACTATTTCCTTGTTCTACTATAGATTCTCTTATTTTAAGTTGTGTAATAACAAAATCTCTAAGGGTCTCTTTAAATATAGACATAACTACTTATTTATTTGTTCAAATGATCTTAATATATTAGTAATTCTATTTGGATCTGGGATTCTAATTTGTAAACCGGGTTTTAAAATAAAACTATCTCTTCTAATAACATCTGGATTTGCAGTAGTAATAACCCACCATAAATCCACATTATTATAAAATTGGTTTGCTATTAGATCTAATCTGTCTCCTTCAACAGTAACTGCATATATATCATCTACAGATAAAGGGATATTAGGATATTTAATGTATTTTAATACCCTTTTATCATTAGCTCCTGTTTTTCTTGATATATAATTTAATCTATTTGACATATTATTTTATTTTTGCTGCTGCGGCCCCTACTCCTATTGGCATAGGTTCACTGTTCCATAATTTTCTTCCTGGTGTGTTAGCTATTGGGCTGTCTTTATGTGGTACAATAAATGGTGAATCTATGCCTTTTTGTGGTAAGAAATCATGTATTGGTTGATATGTAACACTTACATCTAAAACATGAGGTAAAACAAATAAACCACTAGTAGTTCCTCCTTCAGGTGCATCTAATGTTATTTCCCAAGGATAATCTTTTTGCCATGTTATTCCTACACTTTTTATAACACCTGGTAATTGTTGAAAGTAACTACCTATAGTTAGTCTCATAAAAGGAGTCATCATTCTGTTTGATGTTGTGTTATATTCAGGTGCTGTATTAGATAATAAATAATTTAATTTCCTATATAAAGGCTTCATTTCACGAGATGATTGGGCTGCTATTTTAAAATTAAAACTTACATCCCTATTAAAACTATTGTAAGTATAAAAATTTTCTGCTCTACCATTATAACTAAATTCATTATAATTAGCAGAAAAATTATCACCCATACTTTCTAAAAATGCTCTAAATACCATTACGTCCGATTTAGTAGGTTTTAATGGGTTTACAGCTTCAATTCTAAAACGTATTAAGTCTCTTACATGATTACTATTAAAATCTTGATCTGAATTAAAAACATCTAAAGCATTTATTAAATCTACTGTAGTTGTTCCTATAGTAGGATCACCTCCTGGATTACCTAAATTAACTCTTTCTTCTCTATGGTAAGATTTACTATCACTTCTTGTTTTATTGTAATTATCTTCTGATATTTTACCTAAGGTAGCTAAATAATTTTTTACTCTAGATGTACCATTTAAAATATGGGAATCAAATTTTTCATGATAACCTAAACTAATGTTTTTATCTCTTAAATTTAAATCTTCTAAAGCTTTATCACTAGGTTTTTCAAATAAAATATTATTAACATTAAATAATCCATTTTTATCTTCAGCAAAAAATCCTATGTTTTTAGGACCCATATACCTTAAATTTTGTTTAGTATTAGTATTACTGTATTTATATATACTTGTTCTACCAATACCATAAGTTGAACCTGGGCCTCCTTCATATGAGTATAACTCTTCATTAGGATTTGCAAATGCTGCTTTGATATTTTTACCTAAATTTTGAGCAAATTTGCCTAATCTAGATTGTTTCTTTTGTTCTGTTTCTATGGGACTACCATCCTCATTGTGGGTTTGACCAGGTACTGATGAATATTTATACCTGTCTGTAAAAGGAACTTCTCTTACTGTTCCTGCTACATTAACCATTGCTGTTTTAAAACGTTCTTGTTGAGGAGATGTGCTTATATTTTTATCAAATAAATAAAGTAATCTGTTAGTGTTGCTACTTTTCCCTGAGAATCCATCAGGCTCTGAATAACTACTTTTAAATTTTTCTTCGTCTATATAACCAGATTTATCTAAAGGTGATATACCTTCTCTTTTAATATGTAAACCTGTACCTTGTCCTACTACTTGGGCTAATGTGTTAATACCGAAATTCCATTGTCTTTGATTTGCAACTGAATTAGAAAATGAAGGTTCACTTACTTTTGGATTAGATTTTTGTAAACCTAATTGTTTAGCATTCCATGTTATACCTCTATTTGATATTAAAAATTTACCTATTCGGGCAGTATCTTGTAATAGTCGTTCAGCATGCATTAATAAACCACCTCGTATAAAACCTCCTGTTATTGAATTAATACGTGATGTTCCACCTAAATTTATACCACCTTTAATAAATGGCTCATTACTAAATCCTTTACCAGGTCTGTCGTATGCAGTACCTTTCCTATAAGTTAGGTCTGCAGCTTCAGTAGTAGCTAAATCTCCTACAGCTAGGTTGGATTTTAGATTTTTTAATGCCATTAAAATTAATTTTAGTAACGACCGTCTGTAGGACCACCATTTTTATATTGTCCTTTTCTACCTGCAAGAACACCTTCATCAAAGGAATCTGATGCTTGTCCTACTGCACCATTTATATCTTGAAAGTCAGAATTTCCTGATGGACCAGGTGATGGACCTACTGTAACTGGGTTTGAAATACCATGTTGGTATGTGTATGATTTAGTTAGTAATTCTCTATGTAGATCTTGACCTCCTAATTGTTTTCCTTGAAATCTACCTGGATTGGCTACCCCATGAAAATATCCTTGACCACCTGTAGCACCATCTAGATCTTGAAAATCTGATACTGTTGGTGATGGAAGGTATGTCATATTTTCAATATTACCTGTTTGTACTCTTTTAGTTAATAAAGCTTTTAAATAATCACCACCATCCTTAGTTAAAAAAGGAGATTGTGATTGTCCATCATTACGAAAGTAACCACCATCACTAGGGTTGGGTCCAGTACCATTTGGTCCTTCTACTGTGTTTCCTAAAGTACCATTACTATGTCTATCATATAACGATTTTTTTTCTCTTAAACTCATAATATTTGTGTTTTATTATACATATAAATTAAACAAACTTAGACTCATACCTTGCTGTACTTTGGTATCTTCCTCCGTTTGCGGAAGTACTATTAGCCCCAAATGAATCATATTTTGTTGAAACCTTAACTTGTGCTTTAGACATTGCTGAAGCCATTTTATCATAATCAATTTCTGTTCCCCCAAATCCCATTTCTTTAGCTTTATTTAAAGGTATTACTGCTTCTGCTTGTCCCCCTTCTCCTATAGTTGCTAAAGTTCCACCTGCTGAGGCAGGAATAATACCACCTAAAGCTAATTTTGCTGAATTTCCTTTAGCTAAAGCTGTCATTAAAGCTGCGGTACCTGCAACACCTGCTATAATTCCTAATGGGGGTGGTGCACTAAACATAGTTGATATTGCTTTGCCTATTGATAACATTCTAGCCACTCTTAATAAGGGTATTATTTTACCAAAACCTATAGCTATCAGAGCTATTTTACCAGGTAATGTATTCATAGCACTAGCAAAAAATCCTACTAATGATGTTATAGGGGATAATATTGCCATTAAATCAACAAAGGCGTTTTTAACTTGTTCAACAGCTTTAGCAAATTTTTCTTGATTACTTAAAGCTAAAAGATCATTTAATCTTTGTTCATCACCCATTGCTTTTGCTTCATCTATCAATTGATTTAAGTCTGCTTGTTTAAATAAGGTATTTGATAATTGATCAGCTGTCATTCCTACAGATTTAGCTAAAGCTTCCTGTTGTAAAACATTCATTTGACTAAAATCAGAAAAATTTCCTATTTCATTGGTTAATTCTTCAGCTAATCCTTTTAAATCTCCATTTAAAGCTAATAATCTTGCTCTTTCTAAATTAAGTTGTTTACCTGTTAGTAATTCTGCATCTAATTCTGCTGATATAGATTGTTCAAATTCTAATAATTGTCTTCCAGCTGATGCTAACTGGTCTAATTCCATACCTAAAGCTTTTGCAGTAGTTACTGCTTCTGCTATAGCTTCAGCTGAACCACCTAATTGGGCTCTAAGTTGTCCCGAAACTTTATTGGAGGCTTCTAAAACTCCTTTTAAACTTATACGGGTTCCTTTTTCAGCATTTACTGAATTTACAACAGCTTCCTGGTCTAATAATGCTTCTTTACTTGTTTGGCCATTAATTCTTGCAATAGAAGCTAAATTGGATGCAGCTTCAGCTGTGAGTATTTTAGCGTCTAATATTTTCGTTGTTGTTACTAACGTTTCAGTTTCAAAAACTAAAGCAGTACCTAAAACATTATTTAATTCTTGATTTGTTTTTAATATAGCTGCTGAATTTACCCTAATATCACCTGATAAAGCAGCAATACCTGAAAATTGATTTCTAATTTTAAATGCTTCAAAACCTGAAACACCTAAATTTTTTCTAATGTTAGTAATTTGTTGATTAGCGTCAAATAAACTTTTACTTAAAAAGGCAAGTAATAATTTACCTATGGAACCATCAAATTCTTTTACAGCGGCTGAAAAAGCTTCGGTTGATGTTTTACCCGATAATAAAGCTTTTTTAGCTGCTGTTTCTGCTTGTTTAAAAGGTCCGGAAAAAGCTTTTAACCCAGGTATAGAACTAACAAAATCACTAGCTCCTTTAAAAAATTGTACATTACTATCTAATTCTGCAGCTGCAGATGCTGCCCTATCATAAAAATTAGCTAATCTTGAAGCTTCACTAGAAGCCCTAGCTAAATTTTCTGCTTGTCTTTCTAATAATACTTTTGTGTCACCAGCAGATGTTTTAGCTCTATCTGCTAATACTTTTGCTCTATCGGCTAGTGTATTAGAATTTCCTCGTAAGTTATTTCCTTCTTTAAGTAATTCATTTACCTTACTAGTTCCATCAGCTAAATTAGCTATAGTTTTATTTAACTTATTAGCTGCTCCTGCTCCTTGTCTAAAAGCATCATTAACATCTTTTCCTAACTTATTAGCTACTTGACTAAGTAATCTATCTAAATCTTTAGCTGCATCTCTAATTTCATTAAACATTTTACTAGATTCTCCTGCTCCTTCTCTTAATTTCCTTAAATTATCTGGATTAAAATCGTCTCCGTTAGCCATAATATATTATTTTATAGTTATAAATATAAAAAAGAAAAGGTATCTATGATACCTTTATCTTAAAAATTATATGTTGACGAAGGACTTATATTAGGTCCTGTTGGTTTATTTGAAGATTGGGCTTGATTTTGATTTTTATTTTTTTCCATTTCTTCATTTTGCTTTTTATTATATTCATTTATTTTCTGAACATGATATCTTCTCATCCAAATTGGCATGTTGTATACTTCTGAGTGTTTAAATCCACCACCACCATGGAACACCAGATCATGAATTTGGTTAAATAAAAGATTTCTATATTGTGGCGTCAGGCCAAAAAAAGTTAAGAGTAATGGGAATTGGTAATTTAACGAAGTCCCCATTTTTTTCTTCGTATTCAAAATTTAAATCTGTATCTGGTTGTATTTCTCCTATATAGTTTCTTAAAGCTCGTGCGTCTCTAGCTAATAATTGAGTATCTACGAATTCTCTAATAGTTGATTTTTCAAAATCACCATTTACTGATGTAATTAAATGTTTAAGTCTTGTTGATAGTTCAGGAGAACTATTTTTATTTAGTCTTTTAAGACCCTTAATTTCATTTTCTATAGCTTTTTCATCACCATGATTTAATATTTTAAAAGTAACTGGTGTTTTTGATGTAGGTAATGTAAAATCAAATTTATTTTCTCTATTAATTACTAATTTTTCATTAAAAGGTTTATCTTCTACAGTAGTTAAATCTACCTTAATAGTTTCTCCTTTATAGTTAAATTCATAATCTTTACCATAACCTAAAATACGAGCTGCTACTAATATAGCATTTTTATCTCCTGTTACTAATTCATTGTAATCAATAGGTGTTACAATAAGTGATTGTAATAATTTATCTATTACTGTTCCTTTTTCTATGAAATTTTGGTTAGTAAGAATATCTTCTTCTTTAGCAGTCATATATTTCATTTTAATGACTCCTTTAGATAGTGGAGAAGATTCTGGATAAATTAAACCTTTTGAGGGTAATGTAACTTCCTCTGTGGGAAATTGTTGTTGTTGTTCCATAACGTTATTATTTTATTTAAAACTAGTTCGGATATACATATATGTAAGAAAAAAGAAAGCGCCAAAAAGGCGCTTTTTCTTTATAAAAATTTTACTATTAGTAATTTAAGATGGCGTAATCCATTACTATAGTCATTGAAATGTTTGCTGGTGTGTCTGAAGTCCAGTCCATATCACCAAAGTTAGCATTTTGACAATAAGCTCCTTTTAAGATCCATTCTTCAACTACATCACCTACAGGTCCTAATGTGTTAATTCTAATGTCTTTTTTGTAAAAGTCAGAATAACCATCTCTACCTGTAACTGATTCATGTGATAATCTTACCCACTCCATTACTGCTTGAGCACCTGATGGTGTAATTGGGTCGTATAAATCACATGTGATATTTTCCCAATTAGCTTTTCCTTTAATTTTTCTTTTTACGTTAATGTGATCAAGAACTACTTCACCAAAAGAAATTTGTGGTCTTTGTATTTTCTTAATAAGGTATGCTGGGATTCCATCAATGTACATTATGAACCTATTTTGTAATTTAGGTTCAAATGCTGTAAACATAGTTTCGTTTGTATCTAATATTACCATCTTTTTATTTTATTTATTGTTCTATTATAAATATATTATTTTCTAATTTTTATGAATCAAATGTTGCTCCTGTTGGTAGTACATTGAAATCTAAGATTATAAATTCAGCTGTTTTAGTTGGCTGTAAATAAATCGCACCTACTAATTGGTTTCTGTCAATTTCTGTTGGTGTATTATTACTTTCATCCATTTGTACTCTGAAGGCAAATAATCCTTGTCTTTGTTGTACTGACTCTAAATATGGGTTTACTATATTTAAGAATCTATTTCTAGTAACTTGTGTATTTTGTTCAAATACTAAGTATTTAGAAGAACTTCCAATGAATTTCTTAAGAGCAATTAATAATCTTCTAACATTAATTCTATCAAGAGCTGTTGATCTTGATTGTAATGTTTTCTGACCCCATATACAAACTCCAGTTGCGGGGAATGTAGCTATTGGATTAATTTTAGCATCATATAACACATCTCTTTCAGCTTGGTTTAATCTAATTTTAGCTTCTAGTACATTTCCTAATACACCTCTATTTAAACCTGCTGGTGCAAACCATTCTGCAGCAATTGCGTCTGAAGCTGCTATAGCTCCTGGTACTATTACTGATGGTGGTACTAATACTGGTTTATTCATTGAAGTATCAAGTACTTTAACCCATGGATAATAAACTGCAGCGTAGTTGGTGTCTAAGCCATCTGCTTGACTTACTGCTGAGTTTACTGATTCGTTATATTGAGCTAAATCCATTACATAAAACGCATCTCCTCTTGTTTCTACCATATCAATTGCAGCATCTGTTACATTAGGGTGTAATTGTTTAATAACACCCGGTAATGCTAACATGTTAATATCGTATTCGTCTTGGTTTGAAATGATATTTAGTGCTTTTTTATATGCTTTTGATCCAGCTTTAGTTGAATTACTTAAATCAAATCCATATAAATTAGATCCACCTGTGTAGTTAGCATGTAATGAGCTTTCATTTCCTACAAATTTAATTCTATGAGTTGGAATACCATCTGTTCCTCCTTGGAATGGTACTGAGAATTTTAATTGAGCTGCTGTTGGTCCTGATGCCCCTGTTGGATCTAAAGTAGTTGCTAATGAACCTGTAAATAAACTTGAACTTGCATGACCACTAAAGTTTTCAACATTAAATGCTCCAGCACAATTATTTTCTTCTGTAGCTGGTAATGGTTTTAAGAAGTTTTTATTATCATATTTTTTATCTTCAAACATCCATCCTAAATATCCTCTTGAACTATAGTCTGTACTAGTTATAGCTCCTACTCTTTGTACACTTTCAAAAGATGCTGAAGGGAATACTACTGTATAACTGTTACTATTATTATTTATTATACTACCACTAAATACGGTTGAGGCATTTATAGGATCAACTACTGCAGCAAATCCTTTAGGTGATAATTTAGGTGATGTAGCTTTAGAATCTACTGCTGTGTCTACTTCTACTCTAATATATTCTGAAACATTAGAATAATTTCCAAGTAATTCTACTTTTCCTAGTGTTTCATTGTATTGTGGGTATCTGTCTCCAATCACTCGTGAAATATAATTTGGTGAATCTGGATCTAAGTTTACATTATTATATTGTTCTAATATTAATGGTGTTTTATCTGTGTCTTCATATTTTCTTAAAATTACAGAAAATGTAGAATATTGTTCTACTCCATCTATATCTGCTGGTTCTCTTAAATTAGCAATAGAAACTTTAAATTTAGTGTTCATTTCTCTACCATGAGATATTGTGTGAATTTTAAATAAGTTTTTACTACCTTTTGCTACACCTGACTGAATAAATGGTGTTGAAGCGTATGAGTATCCTTCACTTGCTCCTGCTAAACCACTATATGTTAAAGTGTCTCCTTGAGTTATTAACTGAATAAAGGTTCCATCAACTAATGAACTTGATGTACTTGAGGGTACGTGAGATATACCATGACTAGTGTATGTAGTTCCTGCTGTGTCTGCTATTATAGTTTTAGTTAAATTTTTAAATTCTAATTCTGCATAACCAGGTATACCATCATAAGCTACAACTCCTGTTTTGCTATTATCTGGTGTATCACCTAATAATTTAACCCAATATTTATTACTTGTTGGGTTAATAGAAGCATCAAAAGTAGTAGAATAAGATGTTGTTGAACCTGATAATTTTAATTGTAATGTACCTGCAGCTGATGCTGATATAATATATGATGAACCAGATACACCTGCGAGTCCATCAACTTGTAGTGGATCAGATGCATTTGTTAAAACTGAGTCTTTTAAATCTGGTAAAGCATCTGTGTCTTTAGAAGGATAAATTGCTCCTAAAAATATTCCTTTATTTGAACCTGAAGGGAAAGCAGCTAATGCTACTACTTCATTAGTACTTGTTGTGTAAGTAGCTCCACCACCACCTAATACTCTACATACAGTAACTGATCCTGCGCTTCTTAAGTATTCTCTAACTGTTTGTGGAACGAATGTTTCAGAACTTAAAGGTCCGAATTTTCTTTCGTATTCTGCAAAGCTTCTTACTACTGTTGGTACAAAGGCTGGTCCTTCTACTGTAGGTCCAACAATTGCAGCGCCTATTGCGCCAATTCCCGCTGGTAAAAATGAAAGGTCGTTTTCTCTTGTAAAAACACCTGGTGAAATTATTTGTTCTGCCATCTTATATTTATTTTATAAAGTTATATCCTTGGTTGGTTCTCGTATAAATATGAAAAGAAAACGCAAACCACGACCAAGTAATCGATTAAATTATAATTTAACCGTCAATAAATATAATTGGCTTTTTAAAAACTACTCCGCTGGTGTAAATGTACCTGTTTCTATATCAAGAGATCCTCTACCATATTTATCCGACAATGATTTAGCTAATTCTTGCTCTTCATTTTCGAGTTTTTTAATTTCAGCTTTTATTAAGTCTTCTTGTTCATTTATTTTAATTTTTGACAAATGAACTCTACCTAATTGTGAAAGCATTTGGTCTAATCTAGTTTGAAAGCTTTTTAAATTATCTAACTCTTCTTGAGTAAATTTTTGAGCTTCTCCTTTAATTTCTTGAGGTGATGGTATTTTTTTATCTGCCATAACTTATAATATTTGTGTTAAATTAATTAATCGGATATACATATATGTAAAAAGTAAAAACCGTTAATCTACTGTAATTATTTTTCCTATGTTTGCTGTTGCTACTGTATTTGCTTTACTTATATTAGCTGCTGGTACTCCTAACACATCATGTGTGTATCCTGTAGCTGCTGCTGTGTAGGATAAAGTTATAGCACCAAAATTTATACCATTAGTTACATCACCATCTGATTCTAACGGGTCTTCTTCTTCACCCGCTACATCAAGAGATAAAAGTAATGCTACATTAAAATCATTATTATTATTAATTTGAGTAGCGGCTGTTGAATTTAAAGTAAATGTAATTGTTCCACTTGATCCAAAAGCTGTTGCTGTAGAATAGTTAGTGTTTTTATCTACATTATCAAAATCATTATCAACAATTGCACTACCATTACTACTACCTGCAGAGTGTTTTACTGCTGTTACCTTATGAAGGTTATCACTACTATCACCAGCAACAGATACTACCTTTAGCAAAAAATCAGAACCACCTGATATACCTGATGTGTCAAAATGTATAAATGTTCTTATAAATCTAAATGTACCACCACCTCTTCCTGATGATTTAAAATATTGTATACAAGATGATTGGTTACCTGTAGCACTATCAGTAGCTGTACCAGAAGTAGCACTAAGTGCGTCTAGATAAGAAGTTTGACTTGTTCCTGTTATAAATCCTGCTCTATTTGCGCTTAAGTTTGGCATTTAAAACTGTTTTTTTGGTAAATAATAAGTTGTAGAGTTAAAATAGCTGTTTGTTGGTGGATCAACAGTTAGAGCTTGATAGGTTACATTAGGTATATTGTAAAAATTAGTTTCATTAGTATTATTATTCCACCAAGTTACTTTAGTGTTTGATTTTGTTAAAGCACTTAAAGATGAACTAAAATTTTTCATGTTTTGATCACCAAAAGTATCATAAAATATACCGTCGTATGTTGATAGTGAATTTTTGATATCATACCAACTACCTGTTATAATAGTTACATTAGATTTATTTAAAGCCCATGCTTGAGCTTTAGGTATTATGTCAGGATGATTTTCTATTATGGTGTGTGTTGAAATTGAATGAGAATGCATATAACCTGCTGATATTCCCATTCCAAATCCTATTTCTAAAATGTCACCTCCGTTTTCACACACGTAAGCTGCTGAAGCTGACATTAAGGGGTCTTCCCAATCCATCATAACTTCAAAATCTCCTCCAAAAGATGTGTCTGTGTAGTATATCTTATCTGATTCGAATGTTAATGTTTTGTTTATATAACTCATTATGCTACTTCTACAAATGTATTATCTGGACTAAACCAAATTTGATCATCATCGCCCAAATTATAACCTATAACTCTAACAATATCTCCTGAGGTTGATGGAGCCGATGTTATTGCTTGTCCCGCGGCTGTATCTGACAAATATAATGGTATACCTTGATTATTACCCACATCATGATCTAATGTAAACATACCTCTTAATAATATACCATCATTACCTGCATTATTTCCTAAAGCTATACCTAACAAACCAATTGATTTAGTTGTTGAATTTGCTTGAGCTTTTTTCCAATTACCTGATGTATCTAAATAAACAATATCACCTAATGCTATTGTACCTTCTCCTCCTGTATATGTGATATCACCTGATGTTAAATTGTTATTTGTAGCACTCGATCTAGCAAATGTTCTATTTACAGTTACACCTAAATCGTCAAATGTTGCGACTGTAACTTCACCACCACTACCTGCTGTTGACGTGTTTGCTCTAATTTGAACAGTACCATTAGATGCTCTATTTGCTAATGCAACTACATCTGATCCAGGGAATAATAAACCATATCTATTATCACCGCCGGCATCTTTATATGTAATACCTTCAAGACCACCACCACTGGTTCCAGTAAATTGAATTTGTCCTGCAGCACTTGTAAGTAATAAATTATCACCTACAGAAACATCATCTCCTACAGATGTGATATCTCCTGATAATACTAAATTAGCTGCTGTGATATCTCCACTTGCGCTTATATCGCCTGATGCAGCTACTAATGGCGATGTAATAGTAATATCAGTATCTCCATTTAATAAGACTCTATTGTCACCATCAATTTGTATGTAATTGTCGGTACCTTTTATAGTTTGGGTTTGTCCAGCGCTAGATAACCATTCTATCTTACCTAATTGTGGTAAAAATAATCCACTAGATGTTACAGCTCCACTTGCACTTATATTACCTCCTGATGTTACGCTGAAATTTTTACTATTTATGGTAAGGGAACCTGAGTCAGTAGTATTTCCACCTCCTACTAATCCAAAAGTACTTATAGTAATATCACCCCCAACTCCTGCGCCTGATCCTTTTCCAGCATTAAGTATTAAATTACCACCATCTTGATTACTACCAAAACCATCACCTGGTTCTATAGTTAAGTGGGCTCCATCTACATTTCCACTACTTTCATCTGGTGCTTCTATTTTTATAGATGTAGCACCTGGTGTAAATACAATGTTATTTGATGTTAAAGTGTTTGCTGTAATAGTTCCACTTGAACTTATATTACCTGATGCTGTTACATGACTTGCAAATTTTGCGCCATTACCAACACTATATAAAACAAGTTTGCCTTGGAATAAACTTAAATCATTACCAGATTTTGAAATATATTCAGCATTTCCAATTCTAATTCCACCACTATTATTTATATTAAGAAAATTACTGTAAACTGTATCAGTTCCAATAGTCATTGAAGCACCTTGGATATTACCCGAGGCAGTTACTGGTACATTTAATTGAACATAATTGAGTCCTGTTTTTATATTTTCTGTAGAGTTTCCACCATATATTCTAGTAGTATAAGCTACATTATCTTGTCTACCAATATAAACATGGTCAGTTCCTGCTGATCCTAATTTTAAATTACCATCTGGACTAATATTAATATTACCAGAGCCATTAGGGTTTGTTGTTTTTATATTAGCTGTAGTTGCTCCAAAATTTAATGTACCATCAAGTGTAATATCACCACTTGCACTTATATTACCTGAGGATGTTATGTTACCTTCAACATCAATTCCACTATTTCTATTATATATTATACTATCGTCTAATTGTGTTCCATTAAAAAATGGTATTCTATTAGTTACGATGTTTGTCATTGCTATTATGTTCGCCTTTACAGTTCCACTTGCACTTATGTTACCTTCTACTGTTAGTTTTTCAGATGGTGAAGATGTTCCAATACCTACACCTGTAGTATCTAATTTAAGAAGGTGATTATTGCTATTATCAACTTTTAATTGTATAAAGTCGCTACTCTCATCTCCAGTAATGGCAACTCTACCAATGTTTGCATCAGTTGTTGCAAAAAATATACTTTTGGAATTATCTAATCTAATATCACCACTTGCTATATCTAATTTCTTTTGAGGTGTGGACGTTCCTATACCAACTTTACTACTTGATATAGTCATAGCATCTACAGCATCATTATTACCTAATAATAATGGTCCTTGATCATCAGTGATACCTGCTCTTGCACGTATTTTTCCATCTGAATACATACCATTAGAATGGTTTACATAAAAATAATTATGTCCCACAAGAACTACACCATCATTTCTTACATAAAATAAAGATGCATTATCACTATCAATTACTTTAAGTGAAGTAGTACTACTATCATTACCAGAACCTTTAATATTTAGGGAAGCATCTGGTGAAGTTGTTCCTATACCTAAACCAGTAGTTGTAAGAGCCATTGATGCTGTATGATTAACACCAAATTGTAATTTTATTCCTCCACTATGTCCATTACCCCCTATAATAAAAGCAGAATTATCTAATAATCCATTATATTGTGGACTTGCAGCTGTTCCATTACTACCTATATGTAGCATATTATGGGTA
>Ga0181395_1000398_pt1 | contig 18441 bp, 9 predicted proteins | sample 18SPOviralmetaG_FD_130124 | JGI IMG/M metagenome (GOLD analysis project Ga0181395, IMG submission 130124) | Marine viral communities from the oligotrophic San Pedro Time Series (SPOT) site, San Pedro Channel, CA, USA - 18 SPOT_SRF_2010-12-16 | ecosystem: Environmental > Aquatic > Marine > Strait...
TACAAACCGAGTTACATTTAACCATGATAATGTTAACACTACTACATCGGCAGCAACCGATGATGGTACTTATATTAAAGGTATAACTCTTAATGACCAAGGTCACGTAACGAATATTGATTCGGGTGACTTTGATGACTACTATAATAATTATTCATTACCCCTAGCTACAAGCTCAGATAGAGGTGGTATTAAAATTGGATATACTGAATCTGGCAATAATTATCCAGTTGAATTGTCTTCAGAGAAAGCATACGTTAATGTACCATGGCAAAATACAACTTATAGTATTTCATGTGTTGACGGCGCTGCGGACTCCGAAGAAAAGATTAGATTAACTGCAGGTGGTAGTGGCAGTGGGACAGATGATATTGTCTTAGCATCATCAACCGGTTTAACAATTGCTAGAGATGGTGATAAAATTACCTATACAAACTCTGCACCTAACGTAACAACTAATTTATCTACCGCAGAAACAGAGACAACCGTAACGATTAATTCATCAGATGGCACCAATGCAGAAATAGGTGCAGCAAGTACATCACAAGCTGGTGTTATGACAAAGGACTTGTTTGATAAACTTGATGGAATTCCATCAGACGCTAATAACTCCACTAATAATGTAACAACTGATATCTCCATTACCCATGCAGTCTCAACTGTAAAAGTAAATTCATCTGATGGTCTTGATGGAACAATTAATGGTGCTGCAGCCACAGCTGCTGATACTGGAACAGCTGGTGTCATGAGTACAGCTGATAAATATAAACTAGATAATATTGCAACAGGCGCTCAAGTTAATGTAGCAACTAATTTAACCTATACTGGAACCACTAGAGTTCTTGCATCATCTACAGGTACTAATGTAACATTACCACTTGTTGTATCTGAGGGGAACTCTGGTCTAATGACTGGAGATGATAAGAAAAGGCTAGATGGAATTGCCGATGGAGCAACAAACACAGCGGCGCCTCATTATACATCTGCAGTACCAGCTGCGATTGCTGAGGGTGCTACTGGCGCAGCATCTGGTTTAATGACAGCGGCCGATAAGAAAAAGCTAGATGAAATTGCCGATGGAGCAACTGCTACATCTGCACCTCATTATACTAGTGCAATTACCTCTACTGATGTTACAGGTGCACTTGGATTTACCCCAGGGACATCATCACTAACTATTGGTACAACCGCGTCTACAGCAATGGCAGGTAATACTTTCATACCTGGCATACCCGGCATAGTTAATGATGGTTCAGGAAATGTGAGTTTTAGTACTGATGTAACGGCACTAGCAATTAGAGCTCTAATTGGAGCAGGTACTAGTAGTTCAGATGATACAGGTGTACCTGCAATTTTAAGTAACGGAACGTCACCAACTTTAAATTCAGGTATAAGTGCAGCAGAGATTAGAAGTTTAATCGGAGCTGGTACAGCAACAGTCAATGATACAGGTACTCCTGCAATTTTAAGTGACGGAACGTCACCAACTTTAAATTCAGGTATAACAGCGGCTGAAGTTAGAAGTTTAATCGGGGCAGGTACCGGTAATGGTACATCGAATCAGAATCTTGGTTCAAGTAGTACTTTACAACTATTAGCCTTAGGTGTTGGTGTGGCGAACTCAACGTCTGGTACAATTAAAGCCTCGGGAGATATTATTGCATTCCAATCTTCTGATGAAAGATTAAAAGATAATATAAAAGTAATTGAAAACGCTTCTGATAAAGTATCACAATTGCGTGGTGTTGAATTCGATTGGAATGATAATCAAGAAATATATGAAGGCCATGATGTTGGTGTTATAGCACAAGATGTTGAAAAGGTTTTACCTGAATTAGTAGACACAAGAAAGGATGGTTATAAAGCAGTTAAGTATGAAAAAATGGTTGCTCTTTTAATTGAGGCAATTAAAGATTTACAAGAAGAAAACAAAGAAATTAGGTCAGAACTAGAGAACCTAAAAAGTATAAATAGATAGGTAAGAAGAAAAAGATATGGCAATATATTCAAACCTTACAGTAGACCAAGGGTCTAACTTTCTCGCATATGTTGATATAACAGATTCGGAAGGCAACCCCTTGAATCTTTCAGGATATACCGTTGCAGGACAGATAAGAAAAACTTATTCTTCCTTAACGGCCGTAAATTTTTCGGCTGCAGTTAATAGTGCCTTAAATGGAACTATTAGTTTAACTTTAAGTGATACTGTAACCAACGGTATGAAGGCAGGAAGATATGTTTATGATGTTGAAATTCTGTCCAATAGTGGTTCCAGAACACGAGTTTTAGAAGGTCAAGTAGAAGTAACACCAGGAGTGACACAAGTATAATGACTCAGAGACTGAAAGCAAAAATTAAAACAGCAGATACTATTGTAGCACAGACAGTAAAGATAGGTTCAGGATTAAGACTGGGAGACTTATCTGATGTAGATGTTACAAACCAGAGTGATGGAGTTATGATGATATTTAATTCCACAACTGGTAATTACGAGGTAACAACACAGATTCAAAACGAGAATCTTAATATAATAGGAGGCACATACTAGTGGCTAAATTAACAAGAATTAAAATTCTTACTACGGGTGCAACCACCAGCGCTCCTAGTAATATCAAAACTGGTGAATTAGCATACTCTTATGTATCTGGTACACAAGGAAATAATGGTGATAGACTATACATTGGTACAGGTGCCGAATCTGGTGGTGTTGCATCCAATGTAGATATTATCGGCGGTAAGTATTTTACTAACCTGCTCGATCACGTACATGGTACAACTACTGCTAATAGTGCATTAATTGTAGATAGTAACAAACATGTAGATGCATTGAACATTGGTTCTCTTGCACTTGAAGCGTCTGGTGGGTCGGGTCAAGTTGTAACAGCCATTTCAACTAGTACAAATTTAACAGGTGCAAGTAATTCTCAATTAGCTACAGCACTTGCAGTTAAAACATATGTTGATACAGTAGTTACTGCACAAGATGTAGATTTTGCTGGCGATAGTGGAACAGGATCGGTTGATTTAGATTCTCAAACATTTACAATTTCAGGTGATACAGGTATTACAACAGTTGCAAGTGGACAAGGACTTTCTATCGACCTAGATGATACCGCAGTAACTGCTGGTTCATACGGTTCTCAAACACAGATTCCAACATTCACTGTTGACCAACAAGGTAGATTAACTGCCGCAGGTCAAGTTGCAGTTGCTACTGCTCTTACTATTGATTCAGATGGAGTTGCAACAGAAGATGTTGACCTACTTACTGATGACCTAAAAATTATAGGTACTACAAACGAAGTTAATACTGCAGTAACTAAGTCAGGAACTGATGTAACATTACAAGTTGGTTTACCAAATGATGTAACTATTGGAAATGATTTAACCGTAACAGGTGATTTAAATGTTAATGGTTCTTCTATTAACCTTGGTAATGGTTCTACCGATAATGTAGTTATTTCTGGTAACCTTACAGTACAGGGTACTACAACTACTGTTGAATCTACTACTATTACATTAGATGATCCAGTCATTGCATTAGCAGATAATACAACCTCAAACACATCGGACGGTCTTGATCGTGGTGTAAGATTTAAGTGGGGAACAGGTTCTGCAGTTGCAACAGGATTCTTTGGATTTGATATTCAATCCGAAAGATTTGTAATGAAGAAAGACGTTGGTAGTGATACCGGCGATGATAACTTTGTTTCACCATGGACTGATGCAGAGTTTGGAAATATATACGGTACTGGTGCTGATCTTGGAAATATCCAAATTGCCATTACAGGTGATAATGAAATTGATACAGTATCTGGTAACTTAACTATTGATTCAGCTGGTGGTTTAACTACTATTGATGATAATTTAAGTGTTTCAGGAACTGCCACAATTACAGGTCAGGTAACACTATCTGACGGAAGTGGTTTAAGAGTTAACCAAGGTGGTACAGGACAAAGAAGTTTCACTGGAGACGGAGTATTTATTTCTAATCCAGCTGGTACTGCAATGTCACAACTTGACAGTTCTAACCCAGTACCTAATAATAGTGATAACCCTGGTGCAACAACTAATGGTGATTTAATCCAGTTTAGTACTACTGGTGTTCCTATTGTTACAGACATCATTGATGGTGGTACCTACTAAGGTATTATAAGTACTTCTATATAATTCCTGTACATACAGGGTGAATGACATTTTTATAAACCCTATATAGGGATTGAATTAGGAGACGCCAAAATTGGCTAGATTAACGAATATAAAACTAAGGCGTTCGGGAACATCCGGTAACGTCCCCACTACGTCCCAGCTAGACCTGGGCGAATTAGCAATTAATACTTACGATGGTAAACTTTATTTAAAGAAGAACGTAAGTGGAACAGAAAGCATTGTTGATGTCGGCGGTAGTGGCCAATCTGCAGTATATAAAGAATATGTTTATACTGCTACTTCTAATCAAACCACATTTACGGGTTCTGATGACAATTCACAAACCCTTTCATACATACCAGATTTTTTACAAGTATTTTTAAACGGTGTTCTATTAGAAAATGGGACCGATTATGCTGCAACTTCACTTACATCTGTTGTCCTAGTAAATGGTGCAGCTGCAGGTGATATATTACAGATTTCTACTTTCGTAAAGGTATTAGGTACAGGAGATATTGTTACTGATACCTTTACTGGAAATGGAAGTACTGCCGCATATACATTATCAGCAACTCCAGATACCGAAGATAATATAAGTGTCTTTGCCGATGGTGTATATCAAGAAAAATCCACTTATTCACTTTCAGGTAATACATTAACCTTTAATGCAAATTTACCCAATGGGGTAACTGCTGAAGTTGTTATCGGTAGTAGTAATGTAACCCTTACAAATATTGCTGATTTAAATATAGGTGGCAACTTAACACTTGTTGATAATAAAAAGATTTCTTTGGGGAATAATGGCGATTTAGAAATTTATCATGATACAAATAATAGTATTATTAAAGACAATGGAACAGGTCATGTTCAGGTAAGGTCTGGGACAGTAACAATTGGTAATGCGGCATTAAATAAAACTTCAGCATTATTTAGTTCAGGTGGTGCGCAGACATTTTATCACGACAATTCACCTAAATTGGCAACCACTTCAACAGGTATTAATGTAACTGGAGAAGTCAAACTTAGTAATACAGCAGTATCTAATACTGCCAGTACAAATACCTCAAGCACATCTCAAACTCAAATTTATGCATTTAGTGCATCAGTATATAGATCAGCCAAATTCACTATTCAAGTAACTAATAATACTGATGATACTTATCATATTACTGAATTACTTTTAGTGCATGATGGCACAACACCTTCTATAACAGAATTTGGAGAAATACACACTGGTAGTGCAGTAGAGGCGACATTTGACGCAGATATTAGTTCAGGCAATGTTCGACTACTTGCAACTCCTGCCGCTTCCGACTCTATGACCTTTAAAGTTCTTGCACATAATATCATAGTCTAAAAACTAATTTATATAAATAGATATATAATTAAACCGTGGAGAGTGAAACGGAATGGCGACAGAAAAAGATTTCAAGGTAAAGAACGGCCTACAGGTAGGTAATGGCCTAATCAATGCAACTAGTGGTGATGTCTCGCTTAGAAGAGGCATGTCATCTACAAACAGAATTAGAATTACCAGTGGTAATATCATAAATGATACCAATGTTATTATTTCTGGTAATTTGGAAGTTAGTGGTAATTTTAATATTACCGGTGATATAAACCAAACCTCAGTCACAACTCTCGACGTAACCGATAAAACAATTACAGTAGCAAATAATGCTGGTTCAGCTTCAAATGCAAATGGCGCTGGTATTATAGTTGATACTGGCACTAATAATCCACAAATGATTTACACTAGTGCTACTGATGAGTGGGACTTTAATAGAAGTATTGATATAAATGGCGGATCAGGTACTGGTCTTAAAATCCATTCTGGTGGAGCTATTGTTGGTGCTAAATCAGGTGGTGATACTCAGTTAATGTATTGGGGTGGTGGCCCCGTATATTATGGTAGAAGTAATTTAGGTGGAACAGTATCAGGGCATGAATTTAGAATTGGTGGTGTTACAAAATTAAACGTTGATTCAAGTGGAGATACTGTAGTATCAGGTAATTTAAAACTTGGTGCTAATGATTTATTATATACAGGTGGTGTTAACTTTGATATCAAACACACCGTTTCTTCTCAAAATATAACTTTACATACTACTACTTCGGGTGGTGCCACTAGTGAAATAGTAAGAGTTACCCATAATAAACGTGTCGGAATTAATATTCAATCTCCAGATGCTCCTTTACACGTTGAAGATTCTCCAGCAGGAACAAGTGCTTATGGAGGACTTAAGGTTGTAGGTGCAGGAACTGGTTCAGGTTCAAGTAATGTTCGACAGATTGCAGATTTCGGAAGAACAAGTTCTGGTAGTGATAGTGGTGCATGGATAGGGGGAAGAACAGACGAAACAACAGCAATCTTTGGCGCAAAAACTGCATCAGGTAATATTGCATTCGAGGTCTATCAGAGTGGCTGGAAAGAAAGAATGCGTATTAAGAATGATGGAAAAGTTGGAATTGGTACTGCAACTCCAATATCTCAATTACATTTAAATAAAGATACTTCTGGACATAATACAGATGGGATTACTATAGGTAAAGTAGAAGCTAATGGTTGGATAGACACAGATGAAGAAATGGGTAGATTGGGTTGGGCTGCAAGTTATGGCTCTTCATTTACTCCAGGCATAGGTGCTTATATTTCTGCTAAAGCAGATGCCAATTGGAATGGAACTGAAACTCCTACTAGACTAGGATTCTTTACAGCGCCCGAAAGTTCTACAACTCCTGTTGAAAGATTAAGAATTACCAAAGATGGTTATGTAGGAATTGGAACTGGCAGTTCTACTCCAATAGCAACATTACAAGTTGTAGGAACGGCCATGGTCGGTGTTAATGACTTTGGTTCTTATGATAGTGCTGATGGTAATTTAATGGTAAGTAATGGAAATAGTTCTACATCCATTTTACTCTATAATGACGCAAGTGCATATCACTCTGCTCTAGTAAATTATCATTCAGGTTTATTAAGCATAGGATTAAACAATGCTAATACTGTTAACAGTATTAAGACTGATACTGCAATATATGTTAATGCAGATGGTGTTGGTATTGGTAATAGTGCTCCTGATGCCAGATTGCATGTACAATCAAATCATTCTAGTGATTATATTGCTATATTTAAACAGACTCATACCTCAAACTTAGGTACTGTACAAATTGATACACCTACAGATAATAATTCAAGACCTTCTCGATTAGACTTTGCCAGAGGTGGAACCGTTAAATGGAAAACCGGTATGGTTTATGGAGATACCTCGAATGGTTGGGGTTTATCCGATGCTACTGCATCAGGTACTGCTGTACAACAGACAAGATTTTTAGTACAACCTGGTGGCAACGTAGGTATAGGCACCACGCAACCGGTTGCGCCCCTCCACATCCAATTTTCAAACAATGACGGAGGTGTTGGAGGACACTTAATAAAAAATACCAATACAGGTACTACAAGTAACTTTGCAAGTTTATCTACACAGGCGGTAAACGGAACAATACAAGGCACCTTTGGATCTGCCCATTATAGTAGTTGGGGTGGGGCTGTCGTTTTTGCAGGTTCTCAAAGTGCGCATCCGTTGAAAATTATAACAGGAAATAGTGTAAGAGCTACTTTTGATACCGGTGGTAGACTCGGAATAAATCAAACTCCTTTAGCAAATAACTTTGCTCTTCAAGTTACTGGATTAGGTGGAGGTAGTAACGATGCACGAACTGTATACCTTAAAGGCGCTGGCAATCATACTGGTATTGGAAGCACAGGACCAACACTCGTTTTACAGAATACAGACAATACAGCAAATAACATAGTTAAGTTAAGTTTTGAATCAGCAAGTGCTGGAGAAACAGTTTCGATTAATGCTATTAATACGAATCATAGTTCACACTATGGTGATATGGCATTTAATACCAGAGGCTCTTCTGGATACTCTGAAAAGATGCGTATTAAGTCTAATGGAGACGTAAAAGTAGGGACCTTAGCAGTAGGGAGTGCAACAACTGCTCCACTTCATGTGGCAAAAGCAAGTACGGATGTACAAGCAATTTTTGGAGATAATAATTCAAGTATTGATGATCCTTCAATAAGAATTATAGGAAGAAATAGCGCCAATAATGCTATTCGTTATACATTTTTAGGATTAGATGCTGATGCTAATCATGGTTATCTTGGTTATAATGCAGGCGCTGGTGGGTTTATAAATGCATTAAGTTTTAATACTGATGGAATTATAACAGTAGAACAACATTTACAACTAGCAGCAATTAATACCACTCATTCGTCAACACAAACTCAAAAAGTATTTATTTATGATACTAGGAAAGATAGTGATGGTGGTGCATGGAGACATAGAACACAACACACTTCTTGGTATAATGAGGCAGCCTCTAGTACAAGAAGTGCAACTAAAAAATTCCCACAAGTAGCCGTTATTGTATCCACTTCAGATAAAGTATTTATTTATGATGGAGATGATCCAGATATGCCGGTGTGGATGGAATTTACATTATCAGATCATTCTGTTGCATCAAACTGGGCAAGTACTTCGGTCGGTTTAGGATCTCCAAGCTTCCAAAATGCTAATCCAAGAAGTGTATGTATGTTAAATGGATTACTCGTTATAGGATGTCAGTCAGGGAGCAATTTAGGTGGATATTTAGTAAACTTTATTAGTGAATGGATGTGTGATATGGTTAGCTATGGAACTGCCACTAGCCAATTTTATACTAAATTTGCAAATGGTATTGTAGAAAGAAATGTATCAGGTACCCGAGCAGTACCTCAAAGATATTCAGTTAGTGATCCTAATCCTAAAATTGTAGGAAGATTAAATAATGGCGCAGTTAATGATGTTGATATGTGCGTTTTACCTGATGCACCTATTGACCCTTCAACTGGATTACCTGAACCTACAATTGCACTTGCAACTAACCAAGGCGTTAACATTATTACCGACCAAGGAACAGTAGCATATATTACTGCTGGTGCAGGTAGTGCTTATAATCCTGCATCTTATGTAAGAATTACCGATAATTATAATTTAATATTTGAACAAGACTCTGCAGGAAGAGCTCAGTTTTATATACCATTAACAGAATCTAGTAGAACAACGCAAACGAGTGACGGTTCTATTACAGATAAAGTTATTATGAGATGGTATGAAAGTGGAGGAAGTCATTACTTCCCATATTATAAAGGAACTGGAGTACAAAATGGCGAAGCGATGAAAGGAGATAGACATGCTCTCATAGGTGTTGAGGGTGACTTAACCTTAGTTGATCCACATGATGTATCCAATACAGATAACTATTCTGCCGCATATATTGGTTCAGATTATAGTACAGGTTGGATGACAGGTGCAGGACATCTTGCAACTCTAAATGGAAAAACAACAGGTAATCTTACCACTTCTGATGTTTTAGGTGGAATTGGTAACTTTACATCAAGTGGTCTATGGACCATTCCATCTGGTTGGTCATTAAGTAGTAACATTGCTACAGGTAGTAATGCATCTGGGTATCTAACTCCTGCAACCGGTGGTCAATTAACAACAGGAGACCAGTATCAGGTTACAATAACACAATCATCATGGAGCAGTGGTTATGCATATATCTATATGGGAACAGGTGCACCAAGCGGTAAAAATCATTATATTAATTTACCTCAATCAACTGGGACCTTTACATATACTTTAACAGCATATAATACTAATTTTGGAATTTATGCGGCAAATTATAGTGGTGTTTTGGATAATGTTACGGTTAAAAGGGTAGAACCTGATAGAACACCACATGAAGAAGGAGTATTACCTCACGGGACTATTACTAGAACTGCAGTTGAAACAGGAGCAGAACTTGTAGGTTATAGTGGATTTAATGCTAATAATTATTTAAGACACCCTGGATTTACTTTTGGTGGTGAATTTGTGGTATCATTTTGGATGAAAACAAATACAAACTTCGGGTGTGCATTTCATACAGCACAAGGAACTAGAGTAGAATTTGCTGGCAGTGCCGTTAGGTTTACAATGTATGACGGAAGTTATACGGTTGATTTAAGGGATGAAGTATTCCCTACTCACGAATGGACAAAAGTTGATTGTATCAGAGATGGAGATTATGGGGCATTATATGTAAATGGCAGATTTGTAGAAGAAGAAACCCGTTCCAGTTTTGGAACTTTAAATGGTGATGGCGGCACTTTAACAATTGGTAATAGATCAGATTCGGCAAATGAGGCATTTGATGGATCACTTGCCTTATTTAGAATTTCTAAGAAGGGAAGGCCAACAGCTGCACAAATACTTCAATACTATGAAGAAGAAAAACACTTATTCCAAGAAAATGCATATATGACACTTGGTGGTACTAGTGATGTAGTAACTGCTCTTGCCTATGACCATGATACTGATTTATTACACGTTGGTAATTCATGGGGTAAATCTACCTTTAGTGGACTTAGAATGGTAGATTATACAAGTGATGTAGTTGCAAGTGATATAGACGCCAGTGGCGGAATGATAGTAGAGGATTAAAAATGGCAATAAAAGTTACAAAACCCGAAATTAATTTAAGAGAAAAACTAGCAGAACTAGACTTTGATCAAGTACCTTATCATAAAATACCTAAGGGCAGTAGTATTCAAACAAATTATACACTGTTAGCAGGAAGTGGTAGTGCAAATGAATCTGAAACAAACTCCAGTAGTTTTCAACAAACTAATTTTACTGTGTCAATAAATCCTAGATTTAAAAATAGCCTTTTCAAAGTAGAGGCAGCACCTAATGCAAAAATGAATGGAGCTAGTGCGTATCAAGCAGTGGGCCTTTTTAGAAAAATTGGAGATGGCGACTTCGTTCAGATACCTAATAATAGTACTCTTTCTCCACACGGCCAAATGACTTTAAGATGGTTAGGGTCTTCTACATGGTGGGGAATTGTTCCTATATTAGTATTTGATAATCCTAATACACTTGAAACAGTCGAATACAGAATATTTCAGAGAAATAGTACTAATGGTTCATTTCAAGTAAGAATAGGAGAAAACGGTGCTGATGAACATATAAGTGTAACGGAGATAAAACAATGATAACAAAGGGTGATGTATTATTAAGTTTAAGGCCTGGTGCTGAATGGAATGTAGTGGGTGGTGTTATCACTTGGTTAGACACAGAGCAAACTGAACCTACTGCTGATGAAATTAGAGATGAACTTGTTAGATTACAATATAAGGCAGAGGTAGAGGATTATAAAGAAAAGAGAGCTGGTGAATATCCCCCAAAAGAGGACTATTTAGACGGTGTAGTAAAAAATGATCAAGATCAAATAGATGCCTACGTTGCTGCATGTCAAGCAGTGAAGGATAAATATCCTAAAGCAACTATGGATGATGATGAACTCGCGTCTAGGCAAGCACAAGCATTATTTGATGAACAGGCAATTAATTATACTAATGCAAAAGAAAGATTAGAGCAGTATTTAGTATCTGAAGGTAAAGAATCAATTACTACTACGGAAGTAATAGGTCAAGATTTAAATGATGAAACAAATGCATTTGAAGATGTGGTTATTACAACAGAAACTCCTGCAATTGATCCCGTACCAGCCACTGTCGATATAGTAAATATAAATGACGATGGCGAAGAGGTTGTAGAAACAATAGAGAATCCATTAATAACAAAAGATAAACTCGATCGAGCAGCTGCGCAAGATGTTGTAGACAATACTCCCAAGGCAGTTAAAGATCACGTGGATGGGGTATAAATAGAAATATGGCATATACACTAAACAGAAGACTGGCAGAACTCATTGATAGTAATGGGCAGTTAAATACTGGTAAAATACCTAATTCCTATATTACTACAGCGCATTTGGGAACTACTCTTACACCAACATTTGGTAATACTACTGTAGGTTCAAGGTTAACCTTTAGTTCAAATTCTCATTATTTAGAAACAGGAACAAATGCAGTAGCAATTAAAAATGGTAGTGGTACTGTTTATTTAAATGCTACAAATACTGGCACTATAGTCCATAATAATTTAACCGTTAGTGGAGATATTTTAAAGACATCTGGAAATCTAGTACTAAACGTTGCAGGTGATATAAAATTAGATGCTGACGGATCAAATGTTTATTTGGCAGATGCCGGTACTGATATCGGTCTATTATCAGTTAATGGTCAAAATTTAAATATACGAAATTTAATTTCCGATAAGGATATTTATTTCCAAGGGAAGGATGGAACAAGTACCATTACTGCATTGGAACTTGATATGTCAGATACCGGTAGGGCAAAATTTCTTTATGCTGCCAATATTCCTAATCTTGCATCTGCAGATGGTACTATCCAAATTAATTTAAATAACACAGGTATCCCAACATTTCCTAGTGGGTTTACTTCAAGTGCAGCAATAGTAAGTACAGCAAGTAATAGTAATTCCCTAGGTGGAACAAACTTTACTGGAATCATTTCAGTAAGTGGAAACACTCTTTCAGATACAAGTAGAAACGTATATACAAATAATTTAACAGTAGCTGGTAATTTAGACGTTCAAGGTAGTACAACAACTTTAAATACTGCTACTCTACAAGTAGAAGATAAAAATGTAGTCCTTAATTATCATGCTTCTAATGATACATCGGGTTCAGCTGACGGCGCAGGTATTACTATCCAAGATGCTGTTAGTGCAGGTAATGACGCCTCTTTATATTGGAGAGCATCAGATGATAAATTTATTTTCTCTCATCCACTAAGAATGTTTGGGCAATTTGAACTACCAGATAACGTAAAAATGATTGCAGGTGATAATGCTGATTTACAGATTTATCATGATGGTTCTAATAGTTATATTAAAGACGCTGGAGATGGTGACCTTAAAATAGAAAGTACAGGTGGCCATGTAGAAATTAAAGGAGTAAACAGCACTTCTACCTCTGATTGGGGTAATAAAATTATAATGTCGAGTGTTCAAATTAATACAGCCAATAGAACATGTGGAGGATTAGTATTAAAAGACCACGGCACTAGTGGAGAACATGCAGGTGTTGGTTTTAGATATGATGGAACAGGATATAAATTAGAATTAGGAACTGCAGCAACTACAAATGCAGGAATTACTACACACTTAACAGTAGACAGACTTGGAGCAATAGTAACTTCAGGCCATCTAGACGTGGGTAATGAATTAACTGTACTAGGAACAACTATTCTAAAAAATTCTGGAGTAGTAACAATTAAGGCCGCTCCTCTTGGTAATACCTATGGTGGTGGCTTTAATGCTATTACCGTAACAGGAACATCCAGTAGTCCATATACAAGTACTATTGGTTTTAGTAATTATGGTGAAACAAATGCCATGGTTATACAAGGCACCAAAGTAGGTATCGGAGAAACCTCTCCTGATGGCAAATTACATATTAAAGGTGCTACAGCAACAGGCGATCTAGCTCATATCTTATTTGAGAACACGCAAGGTAATAAAGTATTTGCTATCGGCGGTGGTTCAACAGGTGTAACTAATAGTCATCTATATTTTAGAAATGTAACCGATAATACAAGACCAATGGTTATCACTGATGCTGGTGATGTTGGTATCGGAACCGCCGGTTCGTCCTCAGGAATTCAACTCCAGATAGGTAATACTTCAAATAATTCAGCCATAACACGTGTTACAAATGGTACTACTTCTGTAGACTTAACAGCTTCTTCAAGTGGTAAGGCCTTCTTAGAAGTCGGTACAGCACATCCTTTAATTCTTGCAACAAATGCTCAAGAACGTATGGTTATTGAAGCGGGTGGTGATGTTGCAGTTAAGGCTGGTAAAGAATTAAGACTTTACCGTAGTGATAATGCTACTTACGGCTCTTTGGAATATATGTCCGGAGCAGGTGGATTAAAATTACGAGATGTTAATGGCGATGGCATGACATTTGCCGGCCACAGTGGTAATGATTATATTAATATAGTCGGGTCCAATGGTAACATTGGTATTAACCATGGATTGGGTGGCGGTGCCATGAATTCTAAATTTAATGTTTTTGCCGATGGTGAAGCATTTAGAGTAGATGGTACTTCAAATACATCACGAACAATTAGATTTAGAAATACTGGAACAAATGGGTCTTCTAATGGTATTATAGAGTCTGATGGTACTTTACAGTTAAAAAATACAGATGCTAATGCTGCAATTTATATGAATTCTATAAGAGATATGGAGTTCCAAGTAACCTCTGGAAACGGTAGTGCAGGACACATGAGATTCTACTCTTATAATACACAAATTATGCATCTTGATGGTGCAAATAATAGAGTAGGTATTGGTACTGATCAACCCGGCGAGGCATTAGAAGTTGATGGCATTGTTGAAATCAACAGAACAGGAGACCATCCAGCCTTAAGATTTGCTGAAGGTGGTACTACTAGAGCTTATTTTGGTTCAGGCGACTGGGCAATAAATGGCGGTGATGCTGATGATTTTGGTATTTCTGGAAGTGGTACTGGGGATTTACTTTTGGGTACTACTGCCGGTGTTGAAAGACTGCGAATTAAAAATAATGGCCAAGTTGGTATTGGTTGTACCCCAACTAATAAACTTCATGTTAGGAATGCAAGTAGTGGTGGAACTGCAACTACAAATTCAGTGGCTGTTTTCGAGGATAATGACAATACAGAAGTAAGTATCCTAGGTGGTTCATCTTCAATACTTGCACTTAACTTTGGTCACAGTAATAATAATGATGAATTTTCAATTAAGGCTAATACAACAGCAACTGATAGGTATCTACAATTTGATGTTAGTACAACACCAGTTGCAAAATTAGATATTGAAGGTCTACATTTCCAAAGAGCAGATGGACAAAAGATTTCAGCCAAAGAATCTATAGTTATGACTGTTGATGCAGATAACAATACTGCGTCAAGAGTATTTCAAGTTAATCATGGGAATGGCAAAACATTACTTAACCTGCATGATGACTACAGGATGGAAGTTGGAACTCTACAATTCAGCTCAACTAGGAGTGCGGGTTATAGTAGCTCTAATGGTTTAGGAGCAAGTGCTGGAGATTGGGTAGATATTGCAGCAGTTCCTTATGGCAGAAATATTGCAACAATTAAATTATTCTGGGATGCAATTTATTCCCCTTCTAGTTCTCACCATGGTAATATGGAATTTGATATTGGTTCTCACTATGGAACATCATACTATTATGGATGGGATTCATATATTAATTTAAAGGCATCTTCTGCTCATAATAGTTTTCACATTACAGAAGCTAGAATTATTACACCAAACGGATCTGGAGCAACTGGTTATTTCCAAGTTAAGTTTGGACAAGCAACTGGCACCCAAGGTAATCTACGAGCTTATGTAACGCATAGAGATGAGCAATGTTCTATAGACCCAATAACACCTGTTGTAAATAACAGCAGAAGTGGAACAACTATAGCAGCTGTAAATTTAGAAACTAGACCAGGACAAGCAGTATCAAGAGACTTTATAAGTAAAGGAAGTATTAGAGCTGAAGGACAACCAGGATTTTTTGCTAGAGGAAACACTTCACAATGGTTAAATGGGCAAGCGGCCTCTTGGGCTATCATCAGAAGTGGTATTGCCCATGGTGGCAGTGGATATATAGGAGTAAATTTAACCGAAGGGTCTACGGGCCACTTAAATTGTTACGATACCCAGGGTAATTTCAATACAGGTAATGGAAGATTTACAGCTCCAGTTGCGGGTAAATATCATTTACATGGTAGTCTTTATTGTGCAAAAACCGGTTCGTCTTTAAGCGATTACATGCATTTCAATCTATTTATAAATGGGTCGAATATAAACCAAACATACACTATGGGCGGCCATCAGGAAGATAACCAACATGACTTTGATCTAAAACAGTCAACTATTCTTTATTTAGAAGAAGGGGATTTTGTTGAATGGAGACTTTACTCCACTACCACTAATATGAGAATTTATGGAGACCATGTCTCTTTAGGTGCGGCACTCATCAGTTAATTATAATAGGAGAAAAAAATGGCAGATTTAAAAATAACACTTACCGATACAGAACTTAGCGCCTTAAAATCGGTAGCCTTAGACCCATTAAATTTGATTCAAAACTTTGCTAGTGAGCGATCACGAATAGCAATTAATAATATATGTAATCAACTAATGGTACATTGCAATAATAATGAAATTGCAATGAAAGTAGGTAAAGAGGCCCAAGTAAAACAAGCCTTTGATTTAGGTCTAGTTTATGAACTAGACTCAATGGAAGATATTCTTCCAGCGGATCTTGAAACACCCGAACAAGCTTAATTAAGGTATAAATAGTACTATGGCACTTACAAAAATTACACAAACACTTGTAGAAACTGGAGCAATTGGATCATCTCAAATTGCGAGTGGTGCTATAGGTGCAGGACACCTCACCAATATTACTACTAATCATATAACTGAAGGTAACAGTAATCAATTCTTTACTACTGCCAGGGCTAGATCGAGCTTATCTGGTAGTACAGGAGTTACATATAATTCATCCACTGGTGCCATTTCTATAGGGCAGGCAGTCGGAACATCTGATAGTGTTACATTTGGCCAAGTCACAGTAGATACCATTACAATTAACGCATCAGAAATTGCCACATCTGGCAATATGATATTAAACTCTGCCAGTGACGTAATCTTAGATGTTGATGGCGGTAACGTCATGCTAAAAGATAACTCAGTGTGGTTTGGTAATTTTAACCATAACGGCAATAACCTAGCAATAGATGCGAAAATACAAGACGGCGATATAAAATTTAGAGGTAATGATGGTGGTACTGTTATTACTGCTCTTACCCTTGATATGTCAGATGGTGGTGCAGCAATATTTAATAATGATATTTATTTATCAGATAATCGTGCAGTACGGTTCGGAGATCAGCAAGATTTCCGAATTTATAATGATGGAAACCATACTACTTTTCATAGTGCTAGTACTAATCATGATATAATTTTTAGAGGGAATGATGACGGAAGTTCTATCACTGCACTTACCTTAGATATGTCAAATGCTGGTAAGGCTACATTTGCTGGTATCGTAAGTTCAACAACTGGACTTGAAACTGGAAACATGTTTATTACGGCAAATGAAATTGATGTTTCTTCTGGTAACCTTACTTTGGATGTTGCAGGAAATATTATTTTAAATGCTGATGGAAGTTCAGTAAGTCTCATGGATGACACCGTCAATTTTGGGCAGTTCTTTAGTACAGGCGCAGGTAACTTTAACATTTACTCTCCTACACTTAACCAAGATATTAAATTCCTTGGTAATGATGGTGGTAGTACTGTTACTGCTCTTACCTTGGATATATCGAATGCAGGTAAGGCAACATTCAATAGCGATGTTGTAGTAGGTGGTGACTTAATTGTTAATGGCACACAAACTGTTTTAAATACTGCAACTTTAACTGTTGAAGATAAAATAATTACAGTAGCTCACGGTGCATCGGATGCTGCAGCCGCGAACGAATCAGGTATAAATGTTGGTGGTGCAAGTGCTCAAATTTTATATAAGTCAAGTGGAGATAAATGGTCCGTTAATAAAGATTTAGAAGCAGCAAATAGTAGTGGCGCAATGATAATGGTTGACGACACTAACGGCAGATTTATTAAAATACGTTCAGCAAATAGTGGTTCACAAAATGCTAACATATCATCTTATTCGGGATTATATTTAGGTGGTGCTGATAATGCCAGTCATGTTATAATTGATAATACCGGTGATGTTGGTATCGGAGTAACTCCAGCAACAAATACAAAACTCACTATAGGAGGAACAACATCCTCTTACAGTTCTGTCTTATCATTTGATAATAATACCGCAGGTGGTGCAACATTCTTTATGCTTGCTTCTGATAATACTTGGAGTGCAGGAGCAAATAAATTCTTCATGGGTCATGGCTCTCCTTCCAGTTCGGCAGTTGATATGACAATTGATGCTGATGGAAAGGTTGGTATTAAAAATACTGCACCTGCTGCAACTTTAGAAGTTGGAACATTAACGAGTGGATTAACTGGTAATGTAATTATTAATTCAGAAGGTGGAAACCCTCCCGCTTTACAAGTTAAATCACGAACAAATAGAGCTCGTATAAACATTCAGGACAATGATACATCTGGATATATTATTGCAGAAGGTAGTGTTATTAGTATTGGATTTGCTGATCAAATAAGTGATAATAACATTAATATTAATAGTTCACATAATGTTGGTATTGGCACAACTGCTCCAGATGCA
>Ga0181395_1000400_pt1 | contig 18412 bp, 22 predicted proteins | sample 18SPOviralmetaG_FD_130124 | JGI IMG/M metagenome (GOLD analysis project Ga0181395, IMG submission 130124) | Marine viral communities from the oligotrophic San Pedro Time Series (SPOT) site, San Pedro Channel, CA, USA - 18 SPOT_SRF_2010-12-16 | ecosystem: Environmental > Aquatic > Marine > Strait...
TAAAACACAATGACGATGAGTTCCTAATTGAACTTGCAGTCGTCGGATTCAAACAAGAACATATCGATATCGAAATGCATGATGGTATTCTTACAATTAAGGGTAACAGAGAGCAAAGACGAAAACAAGATCTTTATGTTCACAAAGGTATCAGCGGTCGTAAATTCGAGAGGTCATTTAGACTCTCCGAATTTGTAGAAGTCACTGGAGCTATGCTCGAGGATGGATTGCTTACAATATCATTGGAGCGAATCATTCCAGATGAGAAGCGTCCTCGTAAAATTTCAATCAACAATAATTTACGAGGTAATAAACATGACAACACTAGTCCTGAACTACTCAACGAGTCTGCTTGAAGCAACACTTAGTTTCTTTCAAAATATTGCAAACGCATTATTATTAGCACGTCAATATCAAGCTAATCATTATGCAGCAAAATTACTTTCTGACGCAGAATACAACGGTAAAGAATATTATCGTATTCTATCAGAAATGAATGAATCTAGCAGAAAACAATATGGTATGAAATAATGCTAAAGTTTTTCTTCGGTTACTATCAAACAGAATCACAAATGTATAACTCTATGAAAACATGGAGAATAAATTAATGTGGCCTTATACTCAAGACGAGGCAGATTATTTAAACTAATAAATAGGGGAGCAGGGAAACTTGCTCCTTTAACTTTTTACGGAGAAACAAATGGCAGCAGAAAATTATCAAGCATGCTTAGACATGATACTACACCACGAAGGTGGGTATGTGAATCATCCAAAAGATCCTGGAGGTGAAACTAATCTAGGAGTCACGAAACGTGTATACGAAGAGTGGGGTGGAAGTAAAGATATGAAAGACTTAGAGGTGGAAGATGTTGCTCCGATCTATAGGAAAAATTATTGGGATAGAATTAAAGCAGATGACATTCCCTCTGGCCTTGATCTATGTGTATTTGATTTTGGTGTTAATGCTGGTACTGGACGGTCTGCAAAATATCTCCAGACTCTCATAGGTACTGTTGCTGACGGTGGCATTGGACCAAACACACTCAAAGCACTCGATGAATATATAAGTCAACAGGAATATGGGGTGAAAGATACAATCTTGAAGTTTCAAGCAGAAAGACAAAATTATTACGAGAGTCTCTCTACATTTGAAACATTTGGTAAAGGTTGGACACGTAGAGTTGAGGAAACAACAAAGTCTGCTCTTGGAATGGTTGAACCATTATACGAATAAAACGCTTTACATTTTCGACGTTTTCTGATATAATTATATTATGAGTTTTTATACATCCGTAGTTAGATATGGTAACAATATCCTTTATCGTGGGTATGACGATAATGGAAAAAAAGTTATCCGAAAAGATTTTTTCGAACCAAAATTTTATATACCAACTAAAAAAGAAACTGGTTGGCGAGGACTTGATAATGTCAAGATCGGATCAGTTTCTTTTAAATCTATGCGTGAATCAAAAGCATGGATTGAACAATATAGAGGTGTAAGTGGTTTCAAAGTTTATGGAACTTCTAACTATTTACACCAATATATTACATCAAAATATCCTCGTGAAATAAAATTCGATCGTGACAAAATAAATGTTACAACTATCGATATTGAGACCGAGTACGATGGTGGGTTCCCAGAACCAGAACGTGCTGATCAAAAAATACTTGCAATCACTCTCAAAAACAATCAGGATGGATTATATTGGGTTTGGGGTTATGGTGATTATAATGTTGATGATGCACTTATAAAACCTGTAAAATATATCAAGTGTAAAAGTGAACAGGCACTTCTCAAAAGTTTTATCGAATTTTTTGCTTCACCAAATAAATGCCCAGATGTTATCACTGGTTGGAATGTTCGTTTCTTTGATATTCCATATCTCATTAATCGTACAAATAATATACTTGGACTCGAATATGTAAAAAAGTTTTCTCCTTGGGGTATAGTCGATGGTGGTAAGATAACAAGAAGAAACAAAGAAGATCTTGTGTATGATGTTAAAGGCATACAGATATTAGACTATCTAGAATTATTTCAAAAGTTCGGATACACCTATGGTCAACAGGAATCTTATCGACTCAACCACATTGCCTATGTCGTACTTGGTGAGAAAAAACTTTCTTACGAAGAGTCTGGTTCTCTCAAAAATTTATATAAAGATGACTTTCAAAAGTACATTGACTATAACATGAAAGATGTTCAGTTAGTAGATAAACTTGAAGAGAAAATGGGACTTATCACACTTGCTATGACTATTGCGTACAAAGGTGGTGTTAATTATACAGATACATTTGGTGTTACTTCTATGTGGGAGTCAGTCATCTATCGTAAACTTAACTCCCAAAAACGTGTGCCTCATCTCGAAAATTTTATTCAATGTAAAAGTAAAAAGTTTGCAGGTGCTTATGTTAAACATCCTCAAACAGGTATGCATGATTGGGTTGTATCGTTCGATCTCAATTCACTATATCCTAATATTATTGTCCAGTGGAATATGTCACCCGAGACATTAGTAGATCAGTCGCATGAAAATGGTGTTGATCATTATCTTCGTAACAAAGACAAAGTCGTGTCAACTCATGCAGTATCGGCGAATGGTTCTACATATTCTAAAAAGTCTATCGGTGTTATACCAGATTTAATTATTGATTATTATTCAGATCGTAAATCTATAAAAGAAATGATGCTTGCTGCCGAAAAGCAGTATCAGAAAGAAAAAACATACGAACTTGAGAAAGAGATCAATACTTTACAAAACCAGCAGATGGCAATCAAGATTCTAATGAACTCTCTCTATGGTGCACTCGGTAATCAGTATTTTAAATATTTTGACCTACGTCTTGCCGAAGGTGTAACTCTTACTGGTCAACTTGCTATACAGTGGGCAGAGCGAGCACTCAATGAGTCCATGAATAAAATACTGAAGACTGGTGATAAAGATTATGTCCTCGCGATTGATACTGACTCACTATATGTTAACTTTGGTCCAATGATAAAAAAGTTGAACCCAAAAGATCCTGTCAAGTTTCTTGATAAAATTTGTAGTGAACACTTTGAACCAATGTTCAAAAATAGTTATGACGAGTTGTTCAAAAAAATGAACTGTTATAAATCAAGAATGGAGATGGCGCGTGAGGTCATCGCTGATCGTGGTATCTGGGCAGCAAAGAAAAGATATATCCTCAATGTGCATAACTCGGAAGGTGTTCAGTTTAAAGAACCAAAACTAAAGATCATGGGTATTGAGGCAATCAAGTCGTCTACTCCAGAAGTTTGCCGAGATAAGTTTCAAGAGATCTTCAAGATTATGATGACTCAAACTGAATCAGATGTGCAAAAATTTATTATGAAGTTTCGAGAAGAGTTTCATAGTTTACCACCAGAACAAGTATCTTTCCCAAGATCCGTTTCAAATATTACTAGTTGGAAAGACAAAAAAACTATCTACAGTAAAGGTAGTCCGATACATGTCAGAGGATCTTTGTTGTATAATAAGTATTTAAAAGATATGAAATTAACTAGAAACTATGAATTAATTGAAAATGGCACTCGTATCAAATTTTGCTATCTCAAGTTACCAAACCATATTCGTGAAAATGTTATATCATATCCCGAAGCATTACCAAAAGAATTTAAACTTGATAAGTATATTAACTATGATCTCCAGTTCGATAAAACTTTCCTAGAACCACTTAAACTTATCCTAGATGCTATCGGTTGGAATCCAGAAGAACAAAGTACATTAGAGGATTTTTTCATATGATTAAATTACAACCAAAACAACAACTCATGGTCATACTCGCTGAGGAGTGTGGTGAACTTATACAAGCATGCTCAAAAATATTAAGACGTGGATGCGTAGACTTAGATGATACTCACATGCCAGAGTCCTATGAACTATATCGTGAAAAACTAGTAGAGGAAGTGGGTGATGTATATTGCATGATTAATCTTTTACACGAGTGGGATATCGTTAGTTGGGAAGATCTCGAAGAGAGAGCAGAATATAAAAAGAAAAAATTAGAAAAATGGAGTGATTTGGTATGACAAATTTTGAATCAGTCGGAGAGTTTATGAAGACTTTCGGTCAGGAAATAAAAACAAAACCTGAGATTCCTGATGCTGAAACTGTTGAACTCAGAATAGAACTTATATCCGAAGAGTTGGAAGAGTTATGGGATGCTTGTAAAGACAAAGATATCATAGGTATCGCTGATGCTCTCACAGATATCCTATATGTTACTTATGGTGCAGGTCATGCGTTTGGTGTCGATCTTGATAAATGTTTCGCAGAAGTGCAAAGATCCAATATGTCTAAACTTGGTGAGGATGGGAAACCTATCTATCGTGAAGATGGTAAGGTGATGAAAGGTCCAAATTATTCTGAACCAGATCTAAAAACTACTTTACAATTGTGAAAAAGTATGATATAATATATTCTCATTATATTATTGAGGAGAAAATATTATGATTAACACTAGTAAAGCAAAACTTCTTCTAGCGAAATTAGATAGCGACCCAAATTTCGTACAGAAATATTATAGAGTAACAAATTTATCAATTTGTCCTTACTTAGAAAACGCAGTTTACACCGAATATGAATTTTTAAATGATTCACATTTTGATCTTTGGGAAGAATTGAAATACATAGAAATTAGTAAAGAAGAATTTTATGAAGGGTATAAGGAAAGATTAGAAAGAGAAGATGATATCGCTCGTAGATATTGGAGAGAACGTGATGAACGCCAACATAAAGCAGCATAAAACACCACTTCGATATCCTGGTGGAAAGTCAAGAGCAATGAAGTATCTTGAAGAATACTTTCCTCATGTCGGTAATATGAAAGAATATTATGAACCATTCCTCGGTGGTGGTTCTGTTGCTATATTTGTAACTAAAAAGTTTCCTCACCTGAGAATGAGAGTGAACGATTTATTCGTTCCTCTCTATCAGTTTTGGGATAATCTTCAAAACAATACAAAAGAACTTCATCAGGGTGTGATGGATTTTCGTTTGACAAATAATACACCAGATTCAATAAAAGAAAATATAGCAGAGTATCGGAAAATAATTAGATCTTCCGAAACGAGCAGTCTCGACAGAGCAATCTACTGGTATATAATAAATAAATGCTCATTCGGTGGACTTGGATTATCTGGTGGTTTCAGTGAAAGTTCTTCTATCTCAAACTTTACAATAAAAATTATCGATGATTTATTAGTGTATAGTCAGATAATATCTAATTGGGAAATAACTAACTACTCTTATGAAACAGTTATGGAAGAAGCAAACGAAGATAGTTTTGTTTATCTCGATCCTCCTTATGATTTAGATAAGCAGAACAGTAGTGGACTTTATGGTGATAATGGAAGTATGCATAATAAGTTTGATCATGTATTATTTGCCGAAAACTGCCTCAAATGCCCTGCTAAGCAACTTGTATCCTATAATAATGAGCAAGAAATTATTGATAGGTATCCTAATTGGAACGCAAACACATATGATCTTACATATACGATGAGATCAGTTGCTGAATATGGTCAGATGCAGAAAGATAGAAAAGAACTAGTTTTATATAATTATGATATCCTTAACCGTTTTTAAAAATATATACGATAATAAAACTCAAAAACGTATCGATCTTTTAGACTTTGATGCGTTTGAAGATGCATTATATGGACTTTCTGAAATAGAAAGAAAAACTAAAAACGATGCAGACCTTATTTCTCCTGCCACCTATAGACCAGATACCACTCGTAAAAATGATAACGTAGTAGAGTGGTCTGGTTGGTGTGCTGTAGACGTAGATGATTTTATATTTGAAGGAGACTTAAATGAATATTTGGTTAATCAGTTTAATGATTATCGGTTTATTTGTTATTCTACTGCGAGTAGCACTGTTGATCTACCGAAGTTTCGCCTTGTCTTTCCTCTTACGAAAGCAGTACGGAACGGAGAAATTAAAGCTTTCTGGTATGCGTTACAAACTGAACTCGGCGACCTCGGAGACAAACAAACTAAGGATCTGTCACGAATGTATTACATCCCTGGAAAATACACTGGTGCTCACAACTTTATATTCAGTCATCGTGCTGGTGAGTTTATTAATCCTCATCAATTGATGAAGAAACATCCCATGGCAGAAAAAACAGGAACGACATTCATAGATAGACTTCCTGATGAGATGCGTAAACAAATAATAGAGTATCGTAAATCAAAACTTGATAATACAGACATACATTGGACAACGTATCGTGACTGTCCATTTTTTCCTCGAAAACTTGAAAATGAATATCGTCTTATTAGTAATACAGGATGGTATCACAAGATGTTTCAAATTATGGTTGCTCTTGCTGGTAATGCAATCAAAAAAGAATATCCTATTACTGCACAAGAGATATCTAAACTTTGTAGAGAACTTGATATGGATACAGGAAACTGGTATGCAAACAGACCTCTTGATAAGGAAGCAGATCGTGCGTTGGAGTATGTCTTTAAAAATATATAGAGAAGCAAACTGGAGAACTTGGGCAGTTAAAGGTAGATTATGCCCAATTAACTGGAAAGAAAGTGCTTTGTGGAGTGTATATCATGATTATGGTATGCGTATGTGGATGAATGAAGAAGCAACATATACTGCCAAGGATGGGTTTCGTGAAGCATTTATGCAGAGAATACAAGAAAATTTAATATTGCATAGTTATGTAAATATGTCAGATACTCCTATGGTAAGATGGTTTGTGAGTTTAGAAAATAATTAAATAAAATGAAAAAAAAGCTTTACTTATCTGAAAAACTATGATATAATAGTTGTATAATCATTTTTTAAAGAGGAGTTCATTATGATTAATTATGTTACAGGTCACGAGTATTCAGGTCAAAATTTCACTACACTTATGATGGCAGGATACGACGAAGGTGATTCTTTTGTTACTTTCAAGCAAGCGATCAAGTTAGATGGTATCTCAGGAAAAGCATTGAAAGGTATCAAGAAGGCAGCAACTCTTGTACGTTTTTCTCGTACTGAGCAAGTTCAAGATGAGAATGGTAAGATGGTTTCTAAACCAATTTATTTCTCAGTATTTGATCTCAAAGAAGTTATAAAAAGAAAGGTATAAAAAGCTTTACTTATCTAAAAAATTATGATATAATAGAATTATAGGAGACATGGTGTCGACTATTTTAAATGATACAGTTTTAATCTGTATTTTATGATTCCATAGAAAGGGAATATTATGTATAAAATTAATAAAATGACCCACACAACACATCTGAAGACTCGTCGCGAGATCACTAATTTGATTCGCACGGAAAAATTACATCCGAATCCTATCGGGCAACGTCCTGCGGTTCCCAGTATGACAAAACCAATAGAAATTATCAATGCAATGTTAGATGGGTTTTTCACTGGTGCGATTCTTATAAGAGATATTCGTCCAAGTGATGATGTTGATCCTAAATTTTGGAAAGCAGCACGAAAGAAGTATCCTGGTCGAGACTTTTTAGTTATTGATGGTGGTCACAGATCACGTGCCTTGCGTGATTTTGAAGAAAATAAAATTGTTTCACAATATGGTAAAATTAATCAGATAGATGATAAAGAAGCAAATGATTTTTTTAAAACTGAAGAAACAGTAATTATTTTCAGATGCACCTCAAAACAAGCAACTCAAATATTTCGCACGATCAATACAGTGACCTATGTGAATGAGATGGAGAAGATCATGGCGAATGAAGACTCCGAAACTTCAGAATATATTCGAAAAAATACTGCAAGTTATGCCGAATACAGAAACCAACCGCATGAACTTTTTTCTGTTAAAATTAAACAGGGAACTAATGACCTGATTATTCCATCATACTTCAGTCAACAAAATATAAATCCACGTCGTGAGTGGGACGAACTAGTTGCTGTTGTTTTAGTAAAATGCCTTGCTGGTATGAAAAATGTTGATGCTGGTTATTCTGTTATCGAAAACCTTGTCGATGAAGACGAACCTTTAAGTCAAACTGTCCAAAAGAAAGTAAAAACTACACTTGATGATGCTTTAAAAGTTTTAAAGTTTGCTAAAAAAACAAAATATTCTAAAGTGTCATTCGGTGTTTTTCAATTAGTTTATTTTGAAATAATGGCAAAGGGTGGACGTATCATTGATTTTGATAAGTTTTCACGTTTACTTTGGACAGCAAATGCTACTATCGATCGAAAATATGATAAGGAAGGATCGAGTATCATGTCTAATAAGAAAGCATTTGCCAAAGGTGAAGTGCAGAGTGCACTTGCTAAAGAATATATTGAGGAGATGGGAGATCTCGAAGGTGTTGTAAATTTTTCACCACGCACTGCCACTTATGATCAACAATATAAAAAGTTAGCAGAGAGAGGTTTTGTAGATGCAGATGGTAATGTTCTTGAGATGAAAAATGCTGAGTTTTTACATCTCACTCCTCATTCTGAAGGTGGTACCGAAGGAATCGTGGAACGGAAATCTCTTAATCATATAATTCCAACTTATGAGGAGGCATTAATGCTTCAAAAACTTAGAGAAGAAAAAGGAGTGTAATATAATGGCAAATCACGTGCATTGGAGTTTAAATTTTAGTTCTATGAATGAAGAAGCAACTAAAAAGTTTATTGAAATACAAAAACGTGTAAGACCTCTGCAAGAAGGATCTTACACTCAATGGTTCGGTGACCTTTTTGTTGATGGGGGAAAGACATCACCAACATATGAAGAGTCCGAAGAATATAATTGGGCAGTTGATAATATTGGAGCAAAATGGTGTTACATTGAAGATATGTATGAAGATTCTATTACTGGGTATTCTGCATGGTCACCACCAACAGAAGGGATTGAGTCTTTAATTGCCGAGTTATCCGAATACGATAAAAATTTAGTTTCTGTTTTCACATACGATGATGAATTTCCAAATTTTTTTGGTGCAGCAACATATGAAGGAAATGAATGTCTTTCCTCTGAATATTGGGAATATAATGATTTGATAAAAAAATGTATTCAAGACAATATGGAAGATCTTGGTGGTAAATATAATTCTGAAGAAGGTGAATGGGCAGACGAAGAGTCTGAAGGTATTTTTCAAGATGTTATGTACGAAACTTTAAGTGGTATGCAAGATGATGAAATTTTATATGGAATGCAGTATGTTACAAAATAATAAAAAACAAGCTTTACATAAATACAGATTTATGATATAATATATCAAAGGAGTGTTATATGAGTAACTTTACAGAAGAAGTTGTTGATGGTGTACGCACACTAACAGCAAAAAGAAAATATGATTGTGAGCATCTACTAAATGGATTTATGACAGATGATCACTATGAGATAGTCATCGATGATGACTGCGACTTTTACGCACCACCGATAGCAACTATTGATGGTGCTTTTAATAATGAAGATAATCTTGGTTTTAGATTTAGAAAAGGTATTTTTACTAAAGAGCAGATGGAAGGTGCATACGAAGGTTTACTTGGTGCTGCAACATTTTCTAATAATCGTGGTACATCTACTGGTACTATCGGAGATCAAAAGCAAGGTAATCGTGATTGGTTATATCCGTGGCAAAAAGATATCATGGATCTGATAACAAACAGTAGTCTAACTGATTTAACACCTCAGGATATTATGGACAAATACATTGCTGAAAATGGTTCACTTACTTATCACTGGGATAAACGTGCATCACTTTGGCATCGTGGTAGAATTACTGGGGCAGGATATGAGTATGATAATTTCTTTTTAAACTTACTTAATACTGGTCAATTAACTATTGAAAAGATAAAAGAAATTAAAGCATTTATTACAGAGACAATGTATACTGCTGCCATTCAATCTGGTATCGCAGGATTTTATGATAGATATCCTCGTATCCCATTTGGCAGAGCAACAAACTATACTGAAAATAATATGGAAAAGTTTGCGAAAGCATATCCATATATGAGAACTCTTGATGGATTATTCAGAGATCTAGTTCCTGGCAGATATGCTAAACAGAAAAAAGTAGCAGAAAGTATCGATAAAAGATTTATCGTTGCCGAAGATACTGCTTTCTCCACAATTACTGTAAATAAAAACTATCGTACAACTGCTCATCGTGATGGAGCAAACTTAAATGGTGGTTTCTCTAATCTATCATCTGTTACAAAAGGTGATATCGGTTGGGAAGGTGGACTCTTTGTACTCCCTGAGTATAAAGTTGCTATCAATCTTCGTCCAGGAGATGCTCTGCTCGTAGATAATGCAGGTATCATTCATGGTAATACTGCTATTATTCCTCCCTCTGGTATGGACATAGAAGATATGGAACGTATCTCAATGGTGTCATATATGCGTGATGGGATGCAGGAACTTAAATCAAAAGAGTATGAAGATTCTAGACGTGAATATGTAACCGAGAGATCTCATAACAAAGACCACCCACTATGGAAAGATAGATGGAATGGTGTGTCCGAAGGTATGTGGGCAGAGACAGATTGGTTAGATCATCTTGAATCAAAAGGTCTTACAGATGAAGATAATATTGTCACTCGCGAAGTAAAACAAAAATCAACACTTGAGGACTTCTTTTAATATGCATATATTAATAACAGGTTTTACAAGAGCAGCATGTACAAAAAACTTTTACAAATCATCTAGTATTGGTTTATGTACTGCGCATTATAGTCTTGTAAAATGTTTAGAAGATATGGGTCATACTGTAGATCAAAGACCTGTGTCAGCAGGTGAAGATGTCAGTAGATATGATAAAGTGATAGTGTTTTTAATGCACATATCTCCATTTAATACATACATGTATGGTGCATTATGGACTATCAGTCAAAGGAGTGATGTATTACTTGCCATTGAAGATTGGCAGTCTCCTAAAAATATCAACACTTGGTCTCGGAATGTAGATGGAACTATTGCTTCTATCACTAAAGATTATTATATAGATAATGTCGTGTATGAAAAGAAGTTAGATCCTGATTGGATACCTGCTTTCAAAGATGCTATGGAAACTATTGTTTCGGGTGAGAGACCCATTACTTTACCTGCGCATCTCGGTGGTGATTTTAAAATGTTATTCCCTGAGTGGAATGAAGACCAGATACACTCCTGGTATGCTCCTGCCTTTACGTTACATCGTAAGGCAGGAGTCACACTCTTTGATGAACCAAAGCAAAAAGTTTTTAATTTTGCTGGATTGATTCAGAGTGAAACTGAAAAATGGTTTAATCGTGTAACCGAAGGTGTTACATGGGAAATAAAACAATATGGTTCTAAAAAGAAACAGCAAAAAAGATTATCCGAGCAAGAGATGGTATCTACTTTCAATGATCATTGGGGTATCTTGATGGCAGGTTATTGGCATGCAGGATCTGGTTGGTGGAGAGCAAGACCTCAACAAACTGCAGATGTTGGTTCTATACTTATATGCGAAGATAAAGAAGGTGCTTTATTTGGTGAACCATATGTTGGACTTACATGTAAGATACTTGAAGACATGGATGAAAGTCAATTAGAAAAGTTAGCGAAAGATCAACATGATTCTTATTATGATCATCAACCGATGGATAAATCTATAACTATCAAACAAGTGGAAAATTATATAAATGAATAATTATCTTGTGGTTGGTGCTGGTTTCGCTGGTGCAATTTATGCCAGAGAACTAGCAGAAGCAGGAAATAAAATTACTGTTATCGATAAGAGAGATCATATTGCTGGTAATGCATATCAATATGTTAACGAGCATGGGATAACAGTGCACAAATATGGACCACATCTTTTCCATACTAATAATATGAAAGTTGTAGAATGGTTGTCACAGTTTACAGAGTGGGTGCCATATACTCACAAAGTTAAAGCGAAACACACTGATGGTAAACTTTATACATTACCTGTCAATAAAGAAACAAAAGAAAAAATTGGTGCAGAAAATGTACTCGATGTATTTTTTCGACCATACACTAAAAAGATGTGGGGTGTAGAGTTAGACAAATTAAATCCAGATATCATGAACAGAGTTCCTGTCCGTGATGATGACAATGAACTTTATTTCCCTAATGATAAATTTCAATGCATGCCTCGCGATGGATATAATAAGATGTTCGAAAAAATATTCGATCATCCAAATATTATTATTCAACTTGATACTGAATTTAAAAAATCAATGATATATAATTATGATCACGTTTTTAACAGTATGCCGATCGATGAGTTTTATGATTATGAACATGGTGAGTTACCATATAGATCTATCAAATTTGAATCAGTGACCTTACCAGAAGAAAAAATATATGAAACTGGTACAACAAATTTTACCACATACACTGGACCAACAAGAGTCACCGAGTGGAAAAATATTGCGAATCATGGTGAAAATAAACATGCCACAACTCTTACATACGAATATCCTTGCGATTATAAATCTAATAATATGGAGAGATATTATCCAGTAAAAGATTTGAATGGCGATAATGATAAGATATACAAAAAATATAAATCAAATGAAAATAATAAAGTCACATTTATCGGAAGATGTGGTACTTACCAATATTTGGATATGCATCAAGTTATAAATCAATCATTGGTTAATGTAAGAAAATTTATGAAGAAGGAAATATAATGAAAGTATCTGTTACAGGATCACGAGGACTCATAGGTAGTCATGTGAAAAATAGATTAGAAGCAGAAAATCACGAAGTTGTTGAGTGGGATAATAAACTAGGAAAAGATATTAAAGATTTTAATTTGCAGCAAGATATAGATGCTGTTATACATCTTGCTGCTTGGGCAGACGTGAGAGCATCGATTGATAATCCTGAAGCATATTGGGAAAATAATGTCGTAAACACAACTGCTATACAAAAAATTTGTCATTCTAGTCATGTTCCTTTATTTTATGCATCCTCTTCTTGTATACATAACTGGTGGTTATCTCCATATGGTATAAGTAAAAAAGTAAACGAAGAAACTGCATATTCTAATATTGCTCATGGTATTCATCAAGTCGGTCTTAGGTTTACAACTGTCTATGGAGAGGGTGCTAGAGAAACTATGCTGATCCCTAGATTATTAAATAATAATGTAAAATATTTCACAAGACATATTAGAGATTTTATACACGTAAATGATGTTGTAGATGTTATAATGCTTCTTATTGATAAGTCGTTTAATCCTGAGAAATATCCTGGTGTATCTTTAAAACCATCCTATGACATAGGAACAGGAAAGGGATACGCTATTGATGAGATTGGTACATGGACTGGTCATATCAATCCAGCAAGTTCATTTCCAGTAACTGATGGGGATGCTTGTGAAGCAGAGGATAATACAGCAGATATATCTCCTCTACAAGAACTTGGTTGGAATCCTACAATAGATTTAAAAAACTACTTAGAAGATAAAGGAGCTATCGTATGAAACATGAACCTTATCACGATTATATGTCAAGGAGAATGAAAGAAGAACGACCAGAAAAAACTGTAGATCAAAGGGAAAATGATATTTTCGAATTAAAACAAAGAATCCATAGACTTGAAGAAGATATGGCAAATATATTAAAAAGGCACGAATAATCTTTACTTATCTACTAAAATATAGTATAATAATAAAAAAATACAAGGATACATTATATGTCAATTATGGATAAATTGAAGAAGAACAGTAAAGTTCAGTTTACAGAAGTATTATCTGACTCTAAGTTCTTCACTGAAAAAGATATGGTGCCGACTGATATCCCTATGATCAATGTCGCTTTATCTGGATCCACCGAAGGTGGTCTTGCTCCTGGACTTACAGTTCTAGCAGGTCCATCAAAACATTTCAAAACTTCATTCGCGCTTATTATGGCATCAGCATATTTGAAAAAGTATGAGGATGCTGTACTTTTATTTTATGATTCAGAGTTTGGTTCTCCGCAAGAATATTTTGAAAACTTTGGCATAGATACTGATAGAGTTTTACATACCCCAATCACTAACGTAGAGGAACTAAAGTTTGATATTATCGCTCAACTTGAAGGTATCGAACGTGGTGATAAAGTTTGTATTGTGATTGACTCTGTTGGTAATCTCGCTTCTAAAAAAGAACTTGATGATGCCATTAATGAAAAGTCTGTTGCTGATATGTCAAGAGCGAAAGCACTCAAAGGTTTATTCCGTATGTGTACGCCATATCTTAATATGAAAGATATTCCTATGATTGCAGTCAATCATACATATAAGGAGATAGGATTGTTTCCTCGAGATGTAGTCTCTGGTGGAACTGGTATATATTATAGTGCTGATAATATTTGGATACTTGGTCGTCGTCAAGATAAATCGAGTGGAGAAATAAAAGGTTACCATTTTGTTATTAATGTGGAGAAATCACGTTATGTTAAAGAAAAGTCTTCAATACCCATTAGTGTTAGTTGGGATGGTGGAGTACAGAAGTGGTCTGGTATGCTTGATGTTGCTCTCGAAGGTAAATATGTCGCTAAGCCATCTAATGGTTGGTATTGCAGGGTTGAGCAGGAAACTGGGGAATTACTTGAACCAAAAGTACGAGAAAAACAAACTCTAGAAGAATCATTCTGGACACCTATATTTGATGATGGGTTTAATAACTATTTGAAACAAAGGTTCTTAATAGCACCTCCATCTATTGATGATATAAATGATATCGAATAAAAAAATTGAAAACACAGATTACGAAATGATACCATCTGAAGAAGCAGAGTATGGTTGGAATGTTCGTATTCTTACAGGTCAGTATTGTGAAACAGTGATTAAGTTCGGAACAGTCAGATTCAATGAGATTGAAGATAATATGTCTTTTAGTTTTGAGGTTGTTTCTACACCCGATCCAAAAGCTTCTACTGAGAATGTTGATCTCCAAATTGTAGCAGGAGAGATACTTGAAGCAGTTATATCTACTGGTTTGGACGAAGGATCAGTAATAATGAAAGAAAGAGATGCAAATAAACATTGAACAAACAATACTTCGCAATCTTCTCACTGATGAGAAGTATATGCGAAAAGTTCTACCATTCATAAAACCAGATTATTTTCAAGGTGTCTATCGGACTCTCTTCAAAGAGGCAGGAAAGTATGTTGGAAAATATAATAAACTCCCCACATCTGAAACACTCATCATAGAATTACAAGAATCAAGTAATATCTCAAATGAGCAGTTTCAAATGTCCACTGATATTATTCCTCAACTTTTTACGACCGAAGAGATTGACAATGACTGGTTATTAGACTCAACTGAAAAGTGGTGCCAGGATAGGGCGATACACAATGCCATCATGGAGTCAATTAGTATTATTGATGGTAAGCATGATAAACTAACAAAAGGTGCTTTGCCTGATCTATTATCAAAAGCACTTGGAGTTGCCTTTGATACTAATGTAGGACATGACTATGTTGAAAACGCAGAAGAAAGATACGAATTTTACCACACAGAAGAAGATAGAATTAGTTTCGATCTTGAATTTTTTAATAAGATTACAAAAGGTGGAGTCCCGAATAAAACTCTTAACATTGCTCTTGCTGGTACAGGTGTTGGTAAATCTTTATTTATGTGTCATGTTGCTGCGAGTGCACTCGTAGATGGCAAAAATGTTTTATATATAACCATGGAGATGGCAGAGGAAAGGATTGCTGAACGTATAGATGCAAACTTACTCAACATTCCTATTGATCAACTCGATAAAATGTCAAAAGATATGTTCACTAAAAAAGTTCAAGACTTATCTCGTAAGACGACTGGTAAATTAATTGTAAAAGAATATCCAACTGGATCTGCTCACTCTGGGCATTTTCGTGGATTACTCAACGAACTAAAACTCAAAAGAAGATTTGAACCAGATATTATTTTTATTGATTATTTAAATATTTGTTCGTCATCACGAATGAAGTCCATGGGAGGAGCAATCAATTCATACACTTACATTAAAGCAATTGCTGAAGAGTTACGTGGTCTTGCGGTCGAGTTTGAATTACCGATCTTCTCTGCAACGCAAACGACTCGTTCTGGTTATAGTAACTCGGATGTTGGGCTTGAAGATACGTCCGAGTCTTTTGGACTACCCGCTACAGCAGATTTGATGTTTGCCTTGATCTCAACTGAAGAACTCGAAAGAGAAGGGCAAATGATGGTCAAACAATTGAAGAATAGATATAATGATCCCACTCAAAATAAAAGATTTGTGATTGGAGTAGATCGATCAAAAATGAGATTATTTGATGTAGACGAAAATGATCAAACACTTACAGATGATACACCAGTCTTCGATAAAACTGAAACTGGTAAACGATTTGAGGATTTTAAATTATGAACGTAAAGTTAATCAGTTATTCAAAACCACCAAGAATGTTACAAATTATAGAGGAGTTACATCCACATGGAGATAACCTCGAAGAACTCATTGCGTATTGCGCCCGTGTATCCAACCCATCGAATCAAAACAACTCAGCAACATCTTCAAAACTTTTGCGGTATCTCGCCAGGGAAAAACATTGGTCTCCGTTTGAAATGGTTTCTGCTTGCCTCGAGATAGAAACAACAAGAGATATAGCAAGACAAATACTAAGGCATAGGTCGTTCTCATTTCAAGAGTTCAGTCAACGATATGCTGATCCTACAAAAGATCTTGATATTTCTCATCTAAGAGAAGGTCGATTACAGGATACAAAGAATAGACAAAATAGTATTGAAAGTAATGATACTGATCTACAACTCGAATGGTTGAAGAAACAATCAGAAGTTATTTCTGCTGCAAAAAATAGTTATCAATGGGCGATAGATAATGGTATTGCCAAAGAACAAGCAAGAGCAGTTTTACCAGAAGGTACAACTGGTTCTCGCATTTATATGAATGGAACATTGAGATCATGGATGCATTATGTTGAACTAAGATCTAGTAATGGAACACAAAAAGAACACCAAGAGATCGCAATCGAATGTGGCAAGGTGTTATCAAAAATCTTCCCGTTAATGGAAGAAATATTAACACAAAACCAAGAAAGGGATAATGATGATTAAATCATCTATCAAAGGGTTGACAACCTTAATACTGTCATTCTTTTTAATTGCTGCAGCAAATGCGGATCCGATAAAAGTTGGATTTGTTTATGTTGGTCCAGTTGGAGATCATGGATGGACATATAGGCATGATATTGGTAGACAACAAGTAGAGGAAGCATTTGGCGATCAAGTCGAAACTTCTTATATCGAGTCTGTACAATATGGTCCACAAGCAGAACAGGTATTCAGAGAAATGGCAGAAACACATGATATCGTGTTTGGTACATCATTTGGATATATGGAACCAATGTTAAAAGTTGCTAAAGACTTTCCTAACGTAAAGTTCGAACACGCAACAGGATATAAACAGAGTGATAATCTAGCATCGTATGGTCTTCGTCTTTATCAAGCAAGACACGTACAGGGTATTATTGCTGGTATGATGACAGAGACAAATAAGATTTGTTATGTTGGTGCCTTCCCTATCCCTGAAGTCATTCGTGAAATCAATACATATTATCTTGGTGCAAAGAAGATGAATCCTGATGTCGAACTCATGGTTACTTGGGTCAATACTTGGTACGATCCTGGTAAAGAAGCACAAGCAGCAAATGTGATGATGGCACAAGGATGTGATATGGTTGCACAGCATACTGACTCTCCTGCTCCTTTGCAAGAAGCACAGAAACAAGGTAAGTTAGGATTCGGTCAAGCATCGGATCAGTTTAACTTTGCACCTGAAGCACAACTGACAGCAACGATCGATAACTGGGGTCCATATTATATTGAAAAGGTCAAAGCAGTCATTGATGGCAACTGGGAGTCAGGTGATTACTTTGGACATATGAATGAAGGTGCAGTTCAGATGGCACCATTCACTAATATGCCAGCAGATGTTGAAGCAGCTGCTCAGAGTATGAAAGATGCAATCTCAGCAGGTGAATACTTTGCGTTCACTGGACCACTCTATGATAATGAGGGTAATCTACAACTCGCCGATGGTGAAGTTGCAAGTGACGCACACCTCAATCAAATGATGTATTATGTCGAAGGAATCACCGCAAAGGTTCCTAACTAAAATGATACCAGTAATTGATTTAAAAGCGCAAGATGCTCTAGATCGTATTGACGAAGCCTACACAAGTGTGGGCTTCGCAGTATTTACAAATTCTCTTGATTATGAAGATCAAGTAACAATGAATACATGGTTTGAACAAGCTCAGTCATTTTTCAATTTGGAAATGTCCAAGAAAAAAGAACTTACATATCAATCCAAAAATAATCTTGGTTATAGTTTGATAGGAGCAGAGCATGTTGATCCTAATGCTCCATCTGATATAAAAGAATCCTATAATTATAACAATACAAGAATGCCAGAAGAACTTTGGCCA
>Ga0181395_1000401_pt1 | contig 18400 bp, 18 predicted proteins | sample 18SPOviralmetaG_FD_130124 | JGI IMG/M metagenome (GOLD analysis project Ga0181395, IMG submission 130124) | Marine viral communities from the oligotrophic San Pedro Time Series (SPOT) site, San Pedro Channel, CA, USA - 18 SPOT_SRF_2010-12-16 | ecosystem: Environmental > Aquatic > Marine > Strait...
CCATACAACATCTATCAAAGCTACGAAAAGCTAAAGCCTCATTACGATATGAGTGTACACATGGACTTTATGGATGGACACTTTGTTCCACGTTTGGGTGTGCATCCAGAAGCAGTAGACGAATTGAGTTATCCCAGTCACATTGATGCCCACTGTATGATAGCTAGTAACAACCCAGCATGGGACGACATACTACGCACACAAGCAGATGTTATATTTGCACACTACGAAAGTTTCCACAGTGAAACAGATTGTGTTGACTTTTTGTCAAGAGATCCAAGACTAAAGCTAGCGTTCAAACCATATCATACTATAAAACAAATAGACACTATTTGCGATAGATTAGATGTAGATGAGTTTTTATTAATGGCTTATGCTCCGGGTATCAAAGTACAAGATGCATACTACAACTTGGAAACACTAGACGATACACAACGGCATGTCACAGTGGATGGGGGAGTTACAATAGACACAGTAAGACAGTTTAGAGAAGATCCCAAAGTAACACTGGTAGTAGGAAGTAAAGTATTGTTTAATGATAAATTTGAGGAGAACCTTGAGTGCCTAATCTCTTAATACCATGTAGTGGTCCAGGTACTCGAAGTATTGGTTATACCAAGTTTCACAAAGCACTAATACGCATAGGCGACAATGCAGTGATAGATCATATCATTGATAGCTTTGAAGATATAGAAAAGATATACATTACACTGGGTTATGAAGCTGAGTATATACGTGAGTATATACAACACACGGGTCGTAAAAATGTAGAATTTGTTGAAATAGATAATTGGAATAGCAGTCAGATAGCCAGCTTTAAACAAATACCCCGTTATGTATTTGAGGAACCTGTGTACTACAATGCTTGTGACAACTGGAGCAATCATGTTCCTACAGCCAAACACAATACCTATTATACTTGTAAACCTGAAAATGATGAATACTATGATACTAGTGAATGGGGTGTTTATAGTGGTATTAGTTTTATAAAAGATTCATTAGAGTATTATGATATATTACAAGCTACAGATATAAATCGTAATGATTTATTATTGCTACAGCAACTGGATCAAATACACAGTGAACCTTTGGACAACTGGAACGATGTGGGTAATATTGAAAGTTATCACAGTGTTAGACAAGACGCTAGTTTTAGTGTTCTAGATAAAACACATCAGGAGATATACAGTGTAAATGGAAGAATAATTAAACTGTTTACTGACAAGCCTGCTATACAACCTAATGCAAACTATCCGCACCCTCATCCTATCCAACACAGTACACACGGATTAAGCTATAGTCGTGTAGAGGGCAAAGTTAATCCAGTCAACGGTGACTTCGACAAACTGTTTAACAACCTACAAGACACTTGGCGTTTTAGTATGTATAACAATATACCTTGTGTAGATAGAACGCTGTGGCAAGACAAAACATGGCAACGTTTTGATCAAATAGTACAACAGTTTCCACAGTTTAGTGGAACAATAAAACTAAACGGCGAAACAATAGACTGTACAAGAACGGTAGAAAACATTGATTGGGATCTAGTAAGCACAGGAATAACTGGTGCATGTCATGGCGATTTAGTAGTAGATAATATTATAGTCAGTGAAAACGCAATACACTATATAGATCATCGCCCGGGTGTTGTCACAGATATATTTTATGATATTTGTAAATTTTATCATAGTTTGCATTTGCACAATCGTAACTTAGAAAAATATCACTTGACACAAACAGACGATGGTTATATAATTAAACTATCGCCGAGCGATGAGGATGAACTTCGACTTAATCAGTTTCACCTTAGTCCTGTATATTGCTTAAACAAACGCAAAATAGAACTAGGAGTTGGATGTATTTGGCTTAGTATGAGTCCTCTAAATGTTGATAAAGAATTAAACAAATTTTTATTCTTGTTGGCTATACAACAATTGAAGAAATATGACACAACGTACAAAGAGTGACTTTGAACAGACATGGACTAGTTATGTAAATGACTTAGACAATACTGACAATGAAGTTACAATCATTAGCGAAATTAAACGTGCAAAACGCATAGTGTTTATCGCTAAAGGTAGAGTCGGACTTGCAACTAAAATGTTTATGCAACGTCTTAGTCAGTTGGGATATACTGTAAGTCATAGCGAAGATATACTAATAACTCCTATAGATGAAAATGATCTAGCAGTATTTGTAACAGCAAGTGGATCAACACTTAGCAGTTTGGCGTACACAATGGTTGCAACAAATGCAGGTTGTCGTACACTAGCAATTACATTCAATCCAAAAGGTACAATATGTACACAGTGTGATAACATAGTAAGTTATCCACAGCCGCAATCACCAGGATTAATGAAAAGCTATTATGAGATAGGATTCATTTATATATTTGAGAAGATTATTAGTTTGCTTCCACAGGATCAATTTGTTCATACAAACTTTGAGTAAACCAATGTTCACTGTTAAAACTTTTATCGCAAATGTACATGTCAAAGTTTGGCTTTGTATTCATAACAAGTTCATGATACTTACAACCCCATTCATTGAGTTGTTCAGTGGTCATGTCAGTCCAATCTATACCTCGAGTAGCACCTCTAGCAGTCCAGTACACTATAGTATGTCCTTGCTCGTAAAGTTTATTAATTTTTTCTATTCTATCTTTGAAAGGTTTTTGGTTACGATACTGTTGTTCAGTCTTTCCTTTGTGAGGAAGATCTTCACAGATGGTGCCGTCAATGTCAACATATATAAGCATAAATATATTTATTAAGTGTGTAGTTAATAGGAAACAAAATGAAAATTTTGATATGTGGTCCCGGGGGAAGCGGAAAGAAAACACTAGCAAAGCCACTTGAGGAACTTTTAAAAGATAGTTGTACTATTGTTGTCGAAGCATGTACTAATCAACTTCAAGTTGATGAGATAGATCCTGAATACATTGTTTGGATGGATACTTTGGATAACGTTAAAACATTTAAACCAAATAATGTAGATTATCATATAGCTCAATGGTTTAGTGATACACATACACAACTAGCAAACGTAGTGATGCGACATATTGCAATGAAAGAAAAAGCTAAATGATTACTTGGGGCTGGACAGGTATGGCACATGATGCTAGTTTAGCAGTGTTTACAGACACTGGACTAGAGTTTGCAGGACATGCAGAACGTTACAGCAGAGTTAAGAACGATAAACATCTCAATCAATCCATAGTCGATGAAGCATTACAGTACGGTAAACCAGACAGAATATGCTATTATGAGCGTCCGTGGCTTAAAAAGACCAGACAGTTGTATGCAAAGCAATACGCACTACTTGGCAAACAATCACCTACTACATATATACGCAGATTCCACAATAAGGCACCTAGTTGCACTACAACTAGTCATCATTTAAGTCATTCAGCATATGCATACTACACTGGTCCTTATAAACGTGCAGTAATATTAGTAATTGATTCAATTGGCGAATGGGACACTGTTAGCATATGGACAGGAGACAATGGCAAACTAAAAAAACTATGGAGCCAGGCTTATCCAGACAGTATAGGTATATGGTACAGTGCTATGACACAACGTATTGGATTAAAGCCACAAGAACATGAATACATATTAATGGGTATGTCAGCTATAGGCGACAAAGATAGACTGTATGATGATATCAAACGTGACTTCATTGAAAAAATACCAACAAGTTATCATCCATTTACTATATTCAAACGCAACTCGCACAGAGGTTGTTTAGATTGGAGACCTGACCTAAACACACCACAAGACTATGCTGACATTGCCGCCGCAGTTCAGCGTATATATGAAGAAATATTTGTAGAACTTTGCCGCAGTGCATACTTTATGACTGATGCTAAGTACAGTAACATAATAATAGCAGGTGGTTGTGCATTAAATTGTGTTGCTAATCCTTTAGCTGAATTATTTTTTAAGAATATACATGTACCAGCTAATCCTGGTGATGCTGGCAGTGCAATAGGTTGTGTACTAGCACAAACAAAACAATTTTTAGATATGCCACATGCATTTTTAGGACACAATATTAGAGGAGAATATCCAGTTGAAAAAATACTCCAAGAATTACACACAAGAAAAATTACAGCAGTTGCCTCTGGTCCTGCTGAGTTTGGTCCTAGGGCTCTTGGCAACCGCAGTATTCTTGCTGATCCCCGTGGACCTAGCATTAAGGACTTGGTCAACGAAATCAAACACAGAGAAAGTTTTAGACCATTTGCCCCAGCAATCCTTGCAGAACATGCCAGTGAATATTTCGAAGGAATAACCGGAGACTTTATGCAGTATGTGAGTGTATGCAAATACCCTGACCTATTTCCTGCTGTTATACACTACGACAATACAAGTAGAGTACAAACTGTAACTGAACAAAGTTCACCTGGATTAAGAAAACTGTTAGAGCGTTGGTATGCTGATACTGGATGTCCAATGTTACTAAACACCAGCTTAAATATAAAGGGAGAACCTTTAGTTAATACAAGAGAAGATGCTGAGCGTTGGACCGAACAATACGGAGTACAGGTATGTTTACCAGAATAAAAGATTTTATATTATGGCCTTATACCAGATATAAAGAAAAACAACGAATTAAAAAGCGTTTAGAAGAGCTACGCAAAAAAGATCCGTTTATATATGAATAATTGACTAATCGTATATAATCGTATATAATCGTATATTAAAGGAATTAGATATTGTTAGATGTAATACAGATTAGCTACCACGAACAGTATGCTGATGATAACTTTGAATTGCTACAACTGTTCGCACCCCACGCCAAGCGTGTACAAGGTGTTAAAGGTATCTTTGAAGCACACAAAGAAGCTGCACGAATTGCAGAAACACAAAACTTCTATGTGATTGATGCTGATGCTATTATAGATGAGCAGTTTAACTTTAACTTTGTGCCCAGTCGTAATCGAGATCAATGGCCCGGTGTGCCTGAAAGTACTTGTGTATATGTGTGGCGCAGTGTTAATCCTATTAATGATTTACTATACGGCTATGGCGGTGCAAAACTGTTTCCACGCAAAGCAGTATTAGATGCTGAAACATTTAATGTTGACATGACCACAACATTAGGTTGTCCGTTTGTGGCTAAGTTAAGTGTAAGCAACATCACCGCATTTAACGCAGATCCTTTTAGCACATGGCGCAGTGCGTTCAGAGAATGCACCAAGTTGGCTAGTAGTATTATACCCAACGGCGACAATACAGACAATGAATATAGATTAAAGGTATGGCAAACTCGTGGAGAGAACAGACCATTTGGTGCTTATGCAATAGCAGGCGCAAAGCAAGGTGCTGACTTTGGCACAGAGTATAGAAACAAATCTCATATATTAGATAAAATAAATGATTTCGAATGGTTAGAGGAGATGTTCAATGACGCAACTTGATATTGGCCCAAACGGAAAACAAATATTAAAAACGACAGAAGACGGAAAGCAAGTACAAGCGTATGAGCCTCCTGAAAACTTCTTTTGGATGAATGGATTAGAGGAATACCTTACATACATTGATCATCATCATTTAGAAGAATTTTTAGATATTAAAAAAGCAGTAATGTATGGCAATATATGGAAAATTAGAAAGCGTATAATGCATGAAGTACAGCGTGGCTGGATAGATGATAGAGATTCACCAGATTCAAGCCCATTGAGTAAGGAGTTTATTAATATATTACTTGCTCACTACAGTGGATGGAATGCTGCAAGACACAGGAAGATACTACGCTATGTGGCGCATTGTATAGACAACTCATACATACGCAAGATTAGTAGTTGGAGTATCAAATGGCAAGATCTTGCCAATCTAAATGATCATTTCAGCAGAGGGCAGATTTGTAGTAAGATGTGGTTAGTAGATAAACTAGCAGAAGTATATGAAGATAGGGAGTTGGGTACAGTTTTACACTATGGCGGTTGGTATGCTACTATTGCACACATACTGTTTGAATTTTTTCATATTAAACAATATCTTAATTTAGAATTAGATCCGCAATGTGTAGACATAGCAGATGATTTTAATTATGAACATCTAAAGAACTGGCGTTATAAAACTGTACAAATGGATTGCGGTGTTGTATCATACAACACCAATAACGAGTGTAATATAGATATTGTTAACAAAGACGGAATTAAAAAACCAACGCAAGTAAAGCCAGATCTAATTATAAACACCAGTTGTGAACATATGAATGAAGATTGGTTTCACAATTTGCCCCAAGGGCAAATGATATGCTTGCAAACAAATGATTACTTTGATAACGAACAACATTCAAATTGTTGTAAAGACCTAGCTGAAGTAAAAACAAAATATCCTATGAGCAAAACATACTATAGTGGAGAATTAGACACACAGATGTATAATAGATTTATGCTGATTGGCACTAAATGACTACTGAAAAAATGTCGCTTAGACAAATGCAAACTGAAGCCGCTAGGGCACTAAGTAGTATGCAAGCTACGAACAACAACATTAGCCAGTTTAATAAGCTAGCCCATCACAATAGTCAGTTATGGTATAAAGCAGTTATTGACTGGTATGTTGAACAATACGGTGACTTGCCCAGCAAAACTGGACCAGGCAAGGATGTAACATTACTACACGATGTATAGATACCAAGACATTAGACAGGTACATTTAGAAGTAACACAACGCTGCCAAGCCGCTTGTCCTATGTGCGACCGTAATGAAAATGGCGGCAAGGATAACAGACACATAGATAACAGCGAATTAAGTTTAGCTGACTGTAAAAAAATCTTTAAGCCAGAATTTATTCAACAATTAGACACTATGTACATGTGTGGTAACCTAGGTGATCCTATTGTTGCTCGAGATACACTGGAAATATTTGAATATTTTAGAAAACACAACAGTAAAATGTGGCTCAGCATGAATACCAACGCTGGTGCTAAAAGTACTGATTGGTGGCGCAGTATAGCTGAAACAATAGGTAGACATGGTAATGTTATCTTTAGTGTAGATGGGCTGAGTGACACTAATCATTTGTATAGACAAAATGTACAATGGAATATAGTAGAACGCAACATGCGAGCATTTATATCAGCAGGTGGTAGGGCTAGATGGGACTTTATAATATTTGGACACAATGAACATCAGGTTGAAGAAGCCGAAGCACTTGCTAAACAATGGGGTGTAGAACGTTTTCAAAAGAAAAAGTCAGGCAGATTCTTTAATGCTAGTAGTCAAAAGAAAGACACGCACCAAGCACAAAATAGAAAAGGTATCGAAACACAGCTAATAAGCAAACCTGTAAAGTTGGATAATCAAAATCTAGCACTATTAAAACAAAAAGAAATAGCCAAAACCTATGGTGGTATGGAGAACTATTATAACAGTTGTACAATCAAATGTAAAGTAGCAGAAGAGAAATCAATCTTTATTACAGCAGAAGGCTTGTTGATGCCTTGTTGTTGGACCGCCGGACGCATGTATAAATGGTGGCACAAAGACTATAGAGTAGAACAAATATGGGACTTTATTGATCGCAGTGGCGGAAAACAAGGAATTAATGTAGTAGTCAATGACTTAGAATCAGTATTTGATAATAACTTACTACAGGATATTGAAAACAGTTGGAACTTGTCTAGCCTTAAGTTGGGTAAACTAGGAGTATGTGCTCAGAAATGCGGATCAGAGTTTGACCCATTTGCAGAACAGTTTAAATAGTGTTATGGACGATAGTAGAGAAAAAGCAAAAGATTGGTTACAAGCTAACCCTACAGTGTGTGCTTTGCCATTCATGCATTTTCAGCTTGAAACAAATGGCGATATGAAACCTTGTTGCAGTGCTGAATTTCCTATAGAAGATGAAACAGGTAAGCCTATTAATGTTAGAGATTACACAATAGAAGAAATGTGGAATCATCCTCAGAGGCACAAGTTTGTGAATGATCTACTGTCAGATAAGAAACCTAAACAGTGCAATAGATGTGTAGTCAGAGATCAAAACAGTCGATATAGTAAACGTATTCATTTTAGTACAAACGGCAAAAGTTTAGAAACAACACAACGCATGATGCGTGATGGTATTCACAACTTTCCATTTGAATTAAAATGGATAGATATGATGCCTGGTAATGCTTGTAATCTAAGATGCAGAATCTGCAATGCAGAGAATAGCAGTTTATGGGCTAAAGATTATCATAAATTAAAAAACCCAGGCGTTGCTTTTAAAGGCAGTGCAGAATGGCAATACAACAAAAGTTGCCAGTGGATCGATGATCCAAAGTTTATTAAAAGTTTAGACACACAAATATTTAAAGACTTAGAATACCTACACCTACTGGGCGGTGAACCCTTGATGGTCAGTAAACACTATGAAATTTTACAAAAAATAATAGATGCTGGTTATGCAACACAGATAACAATAGAATATAATACAAATGGCACATATTTTTTTAATCAAAACCAATTAGACATTTTATCACAGTTTAAACGACTAGCAGTTAACATGAGCATTGATGACATTGGCAGTCGCTTTGAATATCAAAGAAAGAATGGAGTATGGGCAGATGTTTGGGAGAACATTAAAAAGTTTTATGCATTAGAAAATACTTTTGTATCAAACATTGGTGGTAAAACTAGAATTAGAATGACTCCGGCAATAAGTATTTTTAATGTATATTATGTTCGTGATTACTTAAACTTTTTTAGAAATGAAGGAATAGATGTTAGCAAGTTAAGTTTGAATCACTGGGTACATGACTGGGGACTTGATGTAAGAGAACTAACATTAGAACAAAGACAACGTGTATTAGATAATATTAGACCAACCAGTCCGGAAGAAGATATTGAATGGTTACGATGTATTATTGCAAGATTAGAATCAGATGATTACAAACCAATTAGAATGAACGCTCGTGATTGGAAGTTTAATGGATTTGATAATATCAGAGGAGAATCATTTGCACAAACACATCCTGAAATGCATGACATAATAAAACACCAATGGTGGAGAGACGTATATGAAAACTGACAAAATTAGCCCAACATTTTGTGCATTACCCTGGTTGCATTTATCAAGCAGACCAGATGGCAAAATGCGAACATGCTGTACATCAAATGCCAGCAGTGTTCAAGACCCAGATAGTAGTAAAAAAGTAGGCGGCGGCGAAGTTGGCGTAGTTAAAAATGACGACGGTATCCCTGCAAACTTCAATCACACCAGTTTAACTGATGCATGGAATTCGGATTACATGCGTAATGTTCGCAAAATGATGTTGCGTGGAGAGAAGCCAGCACCATGTTTGAAGTGTTACAAAGAAGAGGAAGCTGGGCATCTAAGCAAACGCAACTGGGAGACAGACTATTGGGGCAATAGATATGATCTATTTGACCTAGCCAAAGCTACAGAAGCTGACGGTAGAGTAGAGCCTAAAATACGTTATATTGATTTGCGTATGGGAACAAAATGTCAACTAGCGTGTGTTATGTGTAGCCCACATGATAGCAGTGGTTGGGTAAAAGAATGGAACAGCATTTATCCACAAATAGATAATGAAAAATTAAAAAATAGTCAAGGTTGGCAAAACAAAGGAAAGAATCACGGAGCAACATACAATTGGCACATGAACAATCCACGCTTTTGGAAAGAGCTTATGGAACAAGTTCCTCATATGTATCAACTGTACTTTGCTGGTGGCGAAAGTCTTATTATTAAACAACACTATGATCTATTAGAAGAATGTATTAAACAGGGTTATGCTAAAAATATTGAATTACGCTACAACTCAAATGCTGTTGAATGGCGTGACGATTTATTTGATTTATGGGCAGAGTTTAAACGTGTGCGTTTCCACTACAGCATAGATGCACATGGCGAACACAACGATTATATACGCTATCCTAGTCAATGGGAACACCAAGAAAAAGTATTTTGGTTGTTAGACGAAACTGCTCCACAAGTAGAAGTTACTACAGCTACTACTATTATGGCACTCAATGTACATTATATACCAGAGTTTGTCAAGTGGAAAGTTGATCAAGGATTTAAAAAAATTAATAAATGGCCCTTGGGTGCAGGTGGAATCAACATGCACTATGCGTATTGGCCACCACAACTTAATTTAAAAGTATTACCAGCACATATTAAACAGCAGGTAACAGACAAATATGAACAAGAATTTTATCCTTGGATAGACGAAAACTGGCATAGGTTTACTGGTGTACAAGAGCTGGGTATTGATAAAGAAACATTTGATAATAATCCATATGGGATTAAACGATTTAAAGGCATCGTTAATTTTATGAACAGTGAAGATTGGAGTGCTAGACTTCCTGAAACCAAACAATGGTTAAATTTAATTAATAAACAACGCAACTGGGGAAACAAGTTTCCTGAGGTGTTTCCTATACTGAGTGAGTTATTGTAGTGAAAAAACTTACTGTTGGTCAAAAAGAAAGACTTGCTAAAGGATGGAATGCATATCGTCATGGGGATCCTTATCCAGAAGATCTTCCCACTTGCATCGTGCCTTGGACCAGCATCGCACTAGCAGCAAACGGAAACATTAAACCCTGTTGTGTATTCAAACATATACATATACCCGAGGAACACCACCCTTATGACGAATCAGGCGCAACTGTAAAGGAACCTAACTTTTATAAAGGATTTACACTTGAACGAGCACATGAACAAAATCAGTGGCTTAGAAAAGAGTTTATAGCCAAAAGAAAACCGGAAGCATGTGGAGGTTGTTGGAAGAATGAAGATGCCTTAGGTGCTAGTAGACGACAATGGATGCTAGAAAAAATTAAAGATCCACCTAAGGAATACACAGTGGACGCACCATTGGATCTAAGACATATGGATTTAAACTTTGGTAATACTTGTAATCTAAAGTGTAGAATGTGTGGTAGTTGGGGTAGTACACACTGGTTTAAAGAAGATGTAAAATTAAATGATATTAATAGAGATTTTGAAAGAGCAGTAAACCATGCACAACCAAAAAGTATTGACAGTAGCTATTGGTTAGAAAGACCTCACTATTTTAAAAATATGGAACGCATAGACTTCAAAGGTGGCGAACCATTTATGCAACAAGGACACTATGACGTACTACAAATGTTGGTTGACAACGGTAGTGCAAAGAATGTAGAACTAGGGTATGTTACTAATGGAACCAAAACACCCGAACTGTTAAAAGACTTGTGGCCTCATTTTAAACGTATAGTACTCAATGTAAGTGTAGAAGCAAGTACCAGTGGACTATATGAATACATCAGAGGTGGCAATACACAAACAATAGAACAGTTGGAGAAAAGCATATATTGGTATGATCAATTTGATAATATAAAAGGAAACTTTAGTGTTGCCATCAGTATACTAAACGTATTTGATTTAGAAAATTTGTCTGATTGGATGGAGCATGTAACTGCAAATACCAAACACTGGAAAACACTTGTAGCTGATAGAACCAGTGACAACTTAACACGATACGAACGTCCGGTTAATTTTGCTCAATTGGTTACAGATCCAAGGTATTTGGATTTAAATATTATGCCCATGTATCTTAAAGAAGCAGTACTAGCACGTTGGACAAAAAAATATCACGCATTAGACGTACTCAGAGAACGATTAACTGTTGACAGTTACGATGAAAAAAATTGGAATTTATTTAAACAGTTTACACGTGAATTAGATCGTATGAGAGGCACAAACATAGTTGATCATATACCAGAAATGGCTGGTGAATTTTAATGGATTTAATTAGAGTAGAACATGCTAGTAAAAAGTATAAACAATGGGCTCGTGTTGAATGGAATTTAGGTCGTCGTTGTAACTTCGACTGTAGCTATTGTGGCGCTGATCTGCATGATAATACCAGTAAGCATATGCCAATAGAAAAGTTTGAATATGCTATAAAGAGTATCAGAGAATTTTACAGTGACAAACAAATACGCATGAGCTTAACAGGAGGAGAGCCTTTTGTACATCCACGTATATTAGATATATTAAAACTGTTCCCCAAGTATGGTGTAGAGGAAGTTAGCACAATTACCAACGGAAGTCTACCTCTAAAGAAATATCAACAGTCATTGGAATATATTAATAATTTAATATTCAGTTGGCACTTTGAATTTTTGCGTGAAGATCATATGAAATCAGTACTAGCTCAACTACCCAACAATAAAGTAAAAGTTCATTTAATGTACTTGCCTGGTAGACTAGAAGAGATACACCGTGTAGTTGAATGGCTCAAAGACAATGGTATTAAATTTAATATAAGACGCATTAGACCAATGACCAACCAAGCCGGCGAGTTTAACCCTCCGGGTGCAAGCGGTATGCAGTTTGAAGGTGTGCAATGGGGAGGCGCAGAAGGATATTACAATCAAGCAGAACTAGACTATATGGCGAGCTTTGAAAAAGCTGGAACAGCTGGTGTAAATTGCGAATTGTTTACTAAAGAAGAATCGTGGCTGGACAATGTCAATACACTAACCAAAAATAAATGGAATACATTTAAACGCTGGAAGTGTATGGCTGGCATTGAAACACTGATGATAGACAATGATGGTAGTGTGTATAGAGCAACCTGTAAACAAGGCGGAATATTAGGTAATATTGAAACTGGCTTTACGCTAGACCCGCAACCTGTTGTGTGTGCAAAGCAATGGTGTAACTGTGCCGCAGACCTTAATACAACCAAATGGTTGGAAACAGCATGACTGATACATTTTGCGTATTACCATTTACACATCTAAGCACTAGACCAGACGGTGCAATAACTCCTTGTTGTCGTAGCAGAGAAACGTTGGGAAATATCAGAGACATGACCTTTGAACAAGCATGGAACAGTGAACGACAGCAACAGTTAAGAACTGAACTATTGAGTGGCAAACGTGCAAAACTTTGCTTTCAGTGTTGGGATATGGAAGATCAAGGTTCAGTTAGTATGCGACAAAGCATGAATAAAACTAGACAGCATATGATTCCCACACAGTTAGAACCTATTATGCCATTTGTAGTACCAGTATTAGAACTTAAAATGAGTAATTTGTGTAACTTTAGATGTAGAACATGCAAGCCAGATCTATCAACAACATGGCTCAAAGACTGGAAGTCAGTTAAACATGAATACGAAAGTCATGGACTATACAATGAAACAGCAAGACTCACAAACTTTGATAATGATCAGTTTGTAGAAGATATTATAAAGCTAGCACCCACCATTGAAATAGTAGAGTTTGCAGGTGGTGAGCCGCTTATGGATCCACTGCACTACAAAGTGTTAGAAGCATTAGAACCTTTCGCAAGTAATATTACAGTTAAGTATAGCACAAATCTCAGCAAAGTCAAGTTCGGAAAGTTTGATACTATAGCCAGTTGGGCAAAGTTCAAAGCTGTTGATCTCAGTCTCAGTATAGATGGATACCCTGAGCTAAACAACTATATTAGAACTGAGTCAGACACTGATGTTCTAGCAAAGAACTTACAGCTTGTCAAGAGAGAATTAAAAGAAAAATATGATGGTAGAGCGGCACTGTGCTACAGTGCTTGGAATGTGTTTGGACTAACTGAAAGCTATGAATACTTTGAACATGTATTAGATACGCCAGTGCATGGTAACATAGCATGGGATCCTATATTCATTAATCCGCAAGTATTACCCAAAGAACTTAAACAAAAAGCTACACAACAGTACAAAGATTATTTAAATACAGTAGAGCTAAAAGGCGAACGTAATAAACGTATACATAGATTTACAGAGCAAAATATGAATTTTTTAAATGCGAAAGACGAAAGCAAATACTTTGAACAGTTTATGCGTTATACTACAACACTGGATCGGACCAGAGGCACTAGTGTTGCAGATATAATACCTGAATTTAAGGACTATGTCAATGACTAAATCAGCTACTTTTTGTATACTACCTTGGGTTAGTTTAGCTACCAATGCCAGCGGCAACCTGCGTGTTTGCTGTAATGTTATACCAGGCGAAGGTTTTATTAAAAAACCTGAAGTAGACATAGAAAGTAAAATAAACCCTTATAAAATATTTAAAGACAATATTCAAGAAGCATGGAACAGTGAGACTTATACAACACTTAGAAAACAAATGCTGGCAGGCGAACGTCCTGAAATGTGTGCAAGATGTTTTAAAGAAGAAGATGCTGGTATTGTAAGCAGTAGACAGCGTTGGAACAATCACAAATGGAATGACCCCAACAAAGAATATACTGCGGATGCACCGTTTGATATCAAATATGTGGACATAAGGCTCAGTAATTTGTGTAACCTAAAGTGTCGTATGTGTAATCCTTACACAGCCAATCTTTGGGTTAAGGAATGGCACTTGGTAAATGATGCACTAGATCCTAGTGAAGCAGAAAGACTCAGTCGAATGGATTGGCCCACACGTGATAAAGTATGGGAAAATTTGTTTAGTATTGCACACACTGTGGATGAAATATACCTGACAGGAGGTGAGCCCACTGTTATTAAAGAACAAATAAAGTTATTAGATTATTTCATTGACAACGGCACTGCAAAAGATATACGTTTAAAGTATAATACAAATCTTGTTAAACTACCTCCGTGGATAATAGAAAAGTGGAGCCACTTTAAGAAAGTTAAGCTGAACTGTAGTATTGACGCAGTGGGCGAATTGGATCATTACATACGCTATCCTAGCAAATGGGAAGTGATACAGCGTAACTTTGATGAAATTAGAAAATTACCCAATGGTGAAATTGAAATACACAACACTGTACAAATGTATAATATACTTAGACTGCACGAACTAATTGAATGGAACAAACCTTATGGGCATAAAATATATTTTAATATATTAAATCATCCTGAATACTTTAATATACAGTGCTTGCCTCATGCACTCAAAGTACAAGCTGAACACAGTTTACAGCCCTACTTGCACATGGATAAAGTGTCTGACATAATCAAATACATGTGGGCAGATGACTTTACAGAACGGTTACCTGCTTTTTATAAGTTTACTCACACAATAGATGACAACAGAGGCGAAAACTTATTCAGTTTAATACCGGAGTTTGCACAGTATGATCAATGATTTCTTTTGTCCATTGCCGTTTAATCATTTATTTTTTAAACCCAATGGAACAGTACAAGCCTGTTGTGAAGCGTATAGTGTACAACTACAACCTGCAAAAACACTGCTGGCTACTGCAAACCTTCCTGAGTTTAAACAGCTCAGACGAGAACTATTGGACCCCAACATCAAACCCAAAATGTGTGAACGTTGTATAGTCAGAGAAACCAAACAAGACCACAGTGTGAGAACAAACTCAATACACAAACATAGTCATCTCACTGAAGTAGAAGCAAAAAAAATGATACAAGCTGACGGGACAATAAAAGCAAAGAATTTTAAATTACAAGATCTTGACATACGTTGGTCAAACCTATGTAACTATCAGTGCCGCTTTTGTGGATTAGTGAGCAGTAGTAAATGGCTAAAAGATCATCGAGTATTGTTTGGCGAAATGGATGATAAACTAACAAGTGGAATATACAATGCTAAAACTGGTATTGCTGAAGCAGATGTTCCGTGGGAGCAATTAAAAAAACAATTACCTAATATTAGACATTTAAAACTAGCCGGCGGTGAACCTACAATTATGCCAGGCACTTACCAGCTACTAGAAGAGATGATAAGAATTGGTAATACTGATATTACTATTAGTTTAATAACCAATGCCAGTATGCTAAAATATGGTAAAAAAGATCTACTCGAGTTACTAAGCAAATTTACTAGCAAAACAGGGAGAAATATTCGTATACAGTTAAGTCTAGAAGGCATGGGACTAGCACATGAATGGCAACGCAGTGGTGTAAGTGACTGGGATAAGATAGCTTATAACCTTGAACAGTTTTGGATTTATGCAAACCAATACAACTGGAAACTAAACTTTCACAGTGGCATAAGTTGGATGAACATGTACCATTTGGCAGACTTTGTGAGAGCATATCCTCATTTTGGGTTTGTATTTAATATTGTTAATGCTCCAGACGAAATGAGTATGATAAATTTTTATAAAGATGAATTAATTAAGTGCAGTGAATACTATGAGGACATTATTGAGAATGACGGCAGAGCCCATACGAAAATGTATCTATCACAAATCAAACAGTGCATTGACCGGTGTATCACTACTACAAATGAAAGTATAAACTTTGATAAATTTAACAAATATAATCAGACACTGGATAAAACCAGAGGTCAAAGTTTCCTAAGTGCGTTCCCTGAGTGGAGTCACTTGTATGCATAAAGACACATACTGTCCAATGCCGTTTGTTACACTAGCAGTCAATCCCAACAACTGGCTAACAAGATGTATGATGAGCAACTCGGATATGGGTCCTATTGAAAATGATAGTTGGAGTAACGATAAGTTTACTGCTCTGCGTACTGATATGCTTCGAGGTGTGTGGGATCAAAAAGGTTGCCACAGTTGTTGGTACAAAGAGCAAAACGGACAGACCAGTCGTCGTAACAAATGGGTTGACAGTGAACTAAAGTATATGGGTGCAACCAATATATACAAAAATAATCTCAGTGTCAAGAGGAATACAATAAAACATTTATATATGAATTTTAATAATATATGCAATTTTAAATGTCGTATGTGCGGCCCACACTTTAGCAATGCTTGGATCCCAGACTGGCGCAAGATGGGCAATTACTCCAAAGGACTGTCTAGTGGTAAAGACAAACAAAACCCAAAGCAACAAATAGATGTAGATAAATTCTTACACGAGTATGGCAGTGAACTAAAAGACTTGTATGGTATATGGGTAACTGGCGGAGAGCCTTTTATGGACAACAGTGTGTTTGACTTCTTTGAAAAGTTAGAACAGTACTGTGACCCCGCACAACTTAAAGTATTAATTACAACAAATGCTAGCAAGCTGGATGTACACAAACTATCCAAATTGAGTAAATTTAAACGACTACAGATACATGTGAGCATAGATGCTACTGGAGATCTTTATAGTTATATGCGTGGGTACAATTATGCATGGAATGAAGTAAATGCAAAGATAAAACAACTGTATGATCATCAGACTGTATACAATTATAAATTAAGTCTAAATGGAACTTATCAAGTATACAATATGTGTAACTTGGAAGAGTTTTACAACTGGTGTTTGCAGTACACTGAATTAGATTATATTGAAATGCGTGTACTAACAGGACCTAAACAGCTACAAGCAAGACATGCAAGTCACGCACTAAAGCAACAAGCTATGCAACAAGTAGATCGTCTAATTGCACAATATCCTGATCATGAATATTTTTATGATATTAAAAAAGAATTACAACACAACAGCATTGAAGAGCATCAGAAATATTTTGTAGAATGGAGTACAAAGCTGGACACTATCAGAGGAGAGACATATGATTATAACAGGTAATCCAAAAGAAGGTGTAGCACAAGCACTATACAAATTATATCCAAAAGCTGAATATATAAGTAGAGATACAGGACTGGATCTAACCAATACAGATCATATATTTGAATTTGCAAATCGATGTACCAAACATGATGTAATCATATTAAACAGTGCATTATGGCGCTTTCATCAAACTATCCTACTGGATATAGTATACAAGGCTCTTAGAACCGCCAAAAGTGAAGCACATATTGTGTGTATTGGCTCAACAACTGACAGAACTAGCAAAGGAACAGCCTGGTTATACAATGCTGAAAAGAAAGCACTTAGAGATTATACAAACAGTTTAGGACTAATAGGTGTATGGCACAGTGGTCCAAAAGTAAGTTATATTAGCTTTGGCACACTCAGCAACAATCAACACAAGCACCCTGACAGAGTGTGTATGGATATAGATGTAGCTGTGAGCTACATAAAGTGGTTGATAGATCAGCCCAAACATGTTACAATAAACGAGATAAGCATTGATCCTATGCAAGAAAGGCAAGAATGATAATAATATGTGTAGCTCTAGAAGCTGAACTACCCGATTTTACAATGAATGGATATACAGTAATATATACTGGAGTAGGCAAAATACAAGCGGCTACTGCACTTGCAAAAAGTCTATGTCATTTTCATAAACCAATTGAAATATGGAATTACGGCACCGCAGGAGGTGTAAGTGGTATTAGTGGACTACATGAAGTTGGTGCATTTTTACAGCGTGATATGATGGCAGAGCCACAAGCACCCAGAGGCAGTATTCCATTTACTGAACCATTATTGGGTGAAATACAAACGTCAAAACAAGGCATACGTTGTGGTACGGGAGATAGTTTTGTTATGGCTGCTGACCCGTGGTTTGAACAACAAAATATAGATTGTGTAGATATGGAAGGCTGGGCATTGGCTTATGTAGCACAA
>Ga0181395_1000402_pt1 | contig 18386 bp, 9 predicted proteins | sample 18SPOviralmetaG_FD_130124 | JGI IMG/M metagenome (GOLD analysis project Ga0181395, IMG submission 130124) | Marine viral communities from the oligotrophic San Pedro Time Series (SPOT) site, San Pedro Channel, CA, USA - 18 SPOT_SRF_2010-12-16 | ecosystem: Environmental > Aquatic > Marine > Strait...
CAACGGTGCTGTTTTACCGCCAACAACTTTATTAAACTCTGAAAAGTCAAATACGTATCCTTGTTCTAATAAGTCAGCTCCTTGCAAAGCAAACTCTTCGGCGTTAAGTTTTCCTTTACTTCCGTCAGGCGCTGTGAATAAAACGTTAGACTTAGTTGTAGCTAACGTGTCATCAAAGTCTAGTATACTAATACCTTTACTCTGCTTAAATCCTGTGCGACCATTTTCTACTACCTTATCAAGAACGTTACCTACTACAGCTTCTTTTCTAGCGTTATTGTTTCTAATCAGCTGACCGCTTAGTGATGCTATCTTTTTTATCAGCGGAGCTCCAGTATCATCTACATATAAATCTAACTGATCAGCAACAGCGTAGTTTCTAAAGTATCCTGCTTGACTTGTGCTAGTTAACCTATCGTCTTGTATGTCACTATCTAATTTAGTATTCAACGATTGATCCCAACTTTTAGTAGCCTCTAAAACATCTTGATAAACGTTATCAAGTATTTGCTGTTGAGCGTTAGCGTTGCCATCAAATTGTTGCATTTGAACAACCCCATCTGCTATAATGTCAAACATCTTAGCCATTATAGGAGCGTTGGGGTCCATGTGTTCACCTTTGTATTTTAGGTAAACCACAGGGTCAAGGCCAGTTATTTTAGCGAAAGCAACAGCTCTAGCGTAGTCTGGGTGATTAGTATTAACTATACCGGTGTTTGTAGTTGTTGGATTACCTTTTTCAGTTAAGTAGGGCGCTTGTGAATTTTCAGTAACTTTTATAGCTCCAAAACCAGTATAACCTCTAGGGCCTTTAGCGTTGTTAGTTGCGCCTTGCAAATGACCAGCGATACCAGCTAGAAGTCTTGGGTTTTTAAAAGCCATCTCCGTAAACTTAACAGCTGTGTAAGCCATGAACTTCTTGTTATTGTTGTTAGCGTTATCTATTCTGTCTTGATAACCCTCTAGGGCTTTTAGCTTTGCTTGTCTACCAGTTTTATTTAAAACGTTGTTTATTATAGCAGACATTAACCCTGTGCCTGGGTTTAAAACTTCTATAGCGTTAGCATCAAAAGGTAGCGTTTCGCCTTTGCTTTTCTTAGATTTGCTTTCATTTAGTTTTTCAGCAACATAGTTGTAAGGCCCTAAGCTTCCATCTTTTTTTACAGCTCCGTCTAGTAGTCTTTTACTAGTTAATCCAAAAAACTCTTTACCTACAGTGTTTAATATTTCCGAAGGTAAAGCGTCAATAAGCTCCATAGAAACCTCAGCCATAGCATCTTTCATAGCTTTGGATTGACTAGGGTTTGTCAGATATAGTTCGGCAGCCTCTGGGGCTACGCTAGCTATCTCCTCAAATTTAGCTTTTGTTGGCGTCGTAAAGTTAGCCTTAACGTTACCGTCAAACATGTCTATTATACCTGCGTCTGCAAAAGCATCTATAACTTGTTGAGGATATTTTCCTGCTAAATCCTCAATACCACCAAAGTCTTTATCTTTTTGAAAGTTTTGTATTAAGTCTTTTGTTAAGTCGTTTACACCTTTTATTACCTCTTGCTCTGTTAAACGATCTTTACTAAACTTAGCTGTACCTCTGTTCATTTGTCTAGCAATCTCTTCAGCATAGTTTTCAGCTAAAGCTCTATCAAATAATTCTTGCCTACCTTCAAATATTTTAGATAATGGCCCATCTGTTTGTAAGTCGTTCTTAAATATCTCTAATCCTATTTCTTGTGCAAATGCTAACTCTAAACTTTCTAAACCACCTCTACGCGCGTCACTTAGTGTATTACCTTTTAAAAACCTTCTACGCATATCAGCTGGCGTTATTTCAGCTGCTATGTCTGGATTTCTTCTCATAACTTGAGGACCTGACGTTACGCCTCTATAAGGTCCTTCATCTTTAGCGTTGTGTCTATCTACTTTAGCGTTTTGCCAATCTTTAACAAACCTAGGCGTAAATATATTTGTCTCACCATTATTATCTGGGTTTGGCACTCTAGTTCCGTTTACGGATTTTTCTACAGCTTTAGGCAAGTTCTTAGATAAGTATGTGGTAGTTAAACCGTTTAGTAAAGCTGCTCTAGTTTTAGGATTAGTTAAGAAGGCGTCAACATCAGTTAAGTTGTCACCCATTATCTCCTTTATAACCTTGTGCATTGGACCGTTCTTAATACCAAACTGTTTTTTAAGCTCAGATATTAATGGCGTTGTAAACTTGTTTTTAGAAACTTGAGTGTCTACAGCTGGAAGTCGTGTACCTATTATACGCGTCATAGCGTCTGTTAGTGCCGTTAACTGATCTTGATTCACCTTTATATTGTCAAGTAGTGGTGTGCCTATGTCTTCAGAAGTTTCAATAATATCTTCGTTAACTAGAACGTCAGCGTCTAAATCACCTTCTATTTGAGTAAACGAGTCGTCAGCGTCTAAGCTTGTGCCAAACGCGGCTGTTGTACCAGCATCGCCACTACCTAAAACGCCAGCTGCTTTTCTACCTAAATATGAATTTACCCAAGCAAATAAGTTATCATTTTCAACTGCGCCTTCAACACCGTTATGAAAATCTTTGTTAAAGTTTCTTATGTGAGGTATAAGCTCCATAATTGTGCCAGCTACAAAATCCTCAGCACTAAAACCAGGTGGTAATAACGTTGGATCACTGGTTACTCTAGCATTTATTAAATTAGTAAAACCTACTAAAGTTTTACTTCCAGGCTTGAATATATCATTTATAGCAGCATCTGCACCGCCTTTGTTCCAGTTGTTTTTGTAAGAGTCGTAAGCTCTGTTTACATCTGGCCCAATATCATCTCTAGACTCTTTACCTCTATTAGGTTTTGATAGTTCTGTTTTTACGTTGTTTTTAACACTTTGCTCTAGTAATTTGCCGCCAAGTTTAAATCCTGACTTAGCTCCTTTGGCTATTGCTCTATTGCCAAGACCTGATTTAAAACTTTTGTTAAAGTCTTTTACAAAGTTATATACATCTCTACCGTCATTAAACTGTATGTCCTTTATACCTGTAGCTTGAGCTATTCTACGTATAGTGCCACCAACTTTGTCCATAGCGGACTCTTTGAACACTATGTCGCCTGTTTCTATTGCATCGGAAAATAAAGCTAAAGCTTCTTCACCTCTAACAGAAGCAGGATCGTTTTGATAAGCTTGTATTCTAGTTGCCATTCTACTTTGCTTAACTTGAGTGGCGTCTATTTTCATTAATTCTGCGTTCAAAGCTTCACCCATTACCTTAGCGGCCTGTGGGTTGTCTTTCATTGTGTTATGAAGAACAGCATGCAAAAACTCATGCGCAGCTACATTGGTAGCGCCTCTTTGAGCAGCGTAGTCAGTGTTAATCACTATTTTTTGTCTACCTGTGTCAGTATCTTGCAGTACAAATCCGTGAGCGTATCTAGCGTCTACGGCTGTAGCGTTTTGTATGTCTTGTATAGACTGATTTACTTGATACTTTCTATTATCAAACTCTTGATCTGACTCACCCTCTTGCTTCTCCATAGTATTAAGCTCAGTGGTAAGATCGGCAATTTGCTGAAGTTTAAAGTCTTCAAACAGCTCGTTAACGTTATTGTTATTAGCTCTTTCAACTTCTACAGCATCTCCAAATATTTTTCTAGTTTTCTTTTCAAGTTGATTTATACTTGATTTTATTTCTTCCGCGTTCCACTCAGCGTTGTAGGGAGATATTATTTCATTTTTTTCAGTTTCAATTAAACTAATCTGCTCGTTTACAGCATCAATCTGCTTTTTCTTGCTTTCAGGAAGTAAAGAATTATCTTTTTGTAAGTCTAATAACTGTTGCTGATAAGCGTGTTTACTTACGTCTAGTTCCATTAGCCTAGACTTTTCTTCAGCTGGCATTTGATCGATGTTGCTAATATCTCTATTAAGCTGTATATTATAGTCTTGTATTTTTCCTTTTAGTTGGTTTTCAAAGTTTGCTCTATTTTCAGGGCTTAAGTTTTCATTATTAAGCTCTGACATTATATCTAAAGCATCTAAAGATATTTGCTTTAATTGACTTGCTGATTCACTTGTTTGAAAACCATTTAAAAAAGCTTGACCAACGACAGGTGCTTTAAATACAACACCTGACATCCAAGCACCAGATATAAAAGCTTCTTTCGTACCTTCAAATACACTTTGATTCTTATAAGCCTCTGGATTACCTGAAAAGAACTTTCTAGCTAAGTTACTACCGATTTCAGCTAATGTTTCAGAACCACCTTCGTACACTGGATCGTATACGTTTTTAAGAAGGCCAGAAGTAGTCATAAAGTTTTGCTTTACGTAGTTTGTAAAACCTCTTTTTGCGTTACCTTTTAACGTTCTTGATATACCGTTCAATTGCCCTAGTGTTATTGTCTCAGATAAAGCATCTGCTAGACCGACAGTTGTGCATGTTAGAAACTGTTGACCCCACGAATACTTAAAGTTATACATGGGATTTCTTTGTCCATTAGCAAAGAACTCTGGTTGATTAGCGTAGAACTCTTCTTCTTTATCTTGCTCACGCCAAGTATTACCAGCGCTAGACGCGGCTAAAACAGGTAAACCTCCTGGGCCAAGGCAAGTAAGAGCAAGTATAGTACCCGTTTGACTAAATGTCGAGTGTGCAGCCCAATCTCCCCAATCACTCCAGCTTTCAATTTCATCAAGTTGTTTTGGCTTTTCTACTCTGTGACTTATGCTTTCTGATATGTCAAGCATTTTATCTGCAGCTTTTACGTAACTATCCGCGCGGTATGCACCAGCCGCTAGCACAGGCTTGAATACATCAGGAACTTCACCGTGAGCCCACTCTAAACTTCCTTTTCCTACTTCGGCGCCATACTTTACGACACCGGCAAGCGTTGTGTTTATTGAGTTAAAAACAGCCGCGCCTGTTTGAGTAACCCAACCGTAGTTTCTACCTATAGCATCTAAATACTGCGTAAGCTCTTGATCTGTTTCCCCAAGCTCTACAGCCTGCTTGTTTAACTCATCAGCGTTTGCTATGTGTAGTTTTTCTTTATTTTTTAAATCATCATACTCTGCTTTAGTGTCTATAAATTTTTGAACTAAAGGTGTTTTTTCAGAGTTAAGTAAATCTATTTTAGCTTGAGCTTCATCAACTTGCTCTTGGCTAGTATATTCGCCTTCAGCTATTTTTTTCATTTCAGCGTCTATAGCTGATATTCTATTGCTTTCTTCAGATAAATAATCATCAGCTGTTATCTTAACTAATCTACTTCTTATATCGTTAACAGCTTTGTTTGTTAGTTGAGTTTTGTCAACTAAGTATTTTGTTTTGCTGTCTAAGCTATCTTTAGCTGTCTTAGCTTTTTCGTATAGCTTTTCTTGAACGTCTGACTTTAACGTTCCACCTATTATACTTGAAACTGGACCTGGACCATACTTCAATTGTGCTTCAGTATCAGAAAGAAGTTCCATTTGATCTTCAATCTTACTATCCATGTGGTTTTGTTCAAGTTCTTGCCTGCGAAGTCTTTTAACCTCAGCTAATAGCTTAGGATCGTCTTTAGACAGCGTGCTTCCATCTTTAATATTTCTTCTTGCTGTCCTGAAATGATCTCTTATAATTTCGCTACCTATCTTGCCAGGTGCTTCTTCAACATCAAGTTGAACTTGTTTATTTCTTTCGTCAATATCTATTATTGGTGTCGGAGGGGCGAATGAAGAACTAAAAGAGCCAGACTCTAAGTTTTGTTGTATAAGATAATTTATAGGATCTTCTTCAAGCTTTTTATTTTCTTCTTCTTGATAACCTAGATACTTTAACTCTAACTCTAACTCTTCATCAATTTTATCGACAATATCTTGCTCTTCTTGATTTGTTAAATCATAAGATCTAATCATAGAATTAACGCCCTCGTCAAGCTTAAATTTAGACTCTACTTCATCTGGAGTTTGTACATTACTTTCGTACTGTGATTCCGGCAAAGTATTTTCCGATGCTGATTCCGTATCGGATGGTGTCGACTCCGCAAGCGCATCGGTTGCTTGAAGGTCTTGTGCTTTTTTTTCTTCTATTCTGTTTTCTTGAGAAGATACCTGTTCAATTACAGATTGTATTTCATTTAAAGTTCTTCCGTCTTTCATCATTTGATCGACGATGCTTACTAACTTTGACATATACTATATTATTTTGAATATTTTTGAACTAATTCTGACGCTGACATACCACCGTACTCGTTTGTTTCATCTGGCTTTGGCTTACCTTTACTGTGCTCTTGCTCTATTTTCTTAGCGAAATAATCTGCTAAAAACTCTTGAGTTTGCTCCTCGTTATACATAGGATGCTTTGGGTTAGTTAGAGCATCTTCCATCTCTGGGTGATCAAAAGCTTCTCTAATGTCTTCTATGAAGCTACTGTTAGTGTTAAATACATCATCATACATTAAAGACCTTAAGTTCTTTGGATTTATAAGTTTTTTAACGGTAGCCATTTGCCTATCTTTATTAAACTCTCCTCCTTTAGCGGCTGAAGAAGCTGCTTCACTAGCAATATCCATAAGTTGCTTTGAAGTTGTATCATCTCTAAGTACTAAAGAATTGTTTATATCAGACTGCGTAATATCTTTTGTGGTTCCATCAGGCATCTTAACGTCTTTCCATACGAATCCCTCGTCGTTAACTATTGGCTTATTACTGGGGTCTGTAGCGTATGCTAGCGTAAACTTATCGTTAGACGTCAGTCCTTTGGACAAACTACCATCTACAGCTGACTCACCTAGCATTTTCCAAGTTTCTTTAAAGTTTTGAACGTTAGCACTTTTTTGCTGCAGCTTCATTAAAGCTTTCTTTTCCTCTTTTTTGTCTCCTGTTGTTTTAGCATTGTAAAAATCGTTTTGCAGGTTTTTTATATCAGCTTCCATTGGATCAAAAAACGTTTGATTTAAAGATCCTCCAACCTCGTTTATAGCTTCAGCGTTAGCAGAGTACGATGTTTCGAAGATCTTATCAGCTTTTTCTACAGGATTTTTTTGCTCTTCTATATTTTTTACACCTTCAATCATTACATTCCAAGTTTATCAGTTATGCCACCGCCAACAGATCCAACAGCTCCACTTATTCCGCTCCACATTTGTTCGTCAGCGGCAGATTTTCTAGCCTCAGCAGAAGCTACGTCAGCGCCAGCCATACCCATGAATGTAGATATTTTATCTAACTCATCTTGACGTTGGCCATACTCTCCTTCTATTTCTAAGCCTTGAAGCCTTGAAGCTTCTGCTCTTTCCGCTTTTTGATTTGCAGCTTCTTGCTTGCCAATAGATATAGCTGATTTTTGAGCATCTAAAGAACCTTGATTAGCTAGCGTTTGTGCCAAACCAGCTATACCAGAAGATCCGGCGGATGCTTTCATATTAGCCATAATGTTAGCTTGGTTTTGCTGCTGCTGCTGCTTCATGAATTGAGCTTCTTCTTGGTTGACAGTTAAGTCTTCCATAGTATTCTCCATGTTAGCATATAAGTTTGTTGTATCCATAGCTGCATACTTTTCTTTTTCAGCCTCCATCTGTTTTCTTGCTTCGGCCGCGTCTTCTTTTGCTCTTTTCTTTTTGACACCGCCGGATATAGCTTTAGCAGCTCCTGCTGCCACACCTATTCCTGCTCCTACTATTAAAAACGACATATTATTTTGTTTTTATATATTCTTCGTACTCTTCGTATGTTTGCGCGACTATTTCTTTTTCAAGATAACTGATGTCTTGTGTGTTAGTCGGGTTTTTATGTACGTTAACAAAAATAGAATCTTCGTTAGCGTATATAACTCTTTTTGTTCCAGGCGTTGCGACAACGTAGCAAGGTGATATATATTCTTCTATAACATCCTCTGTTGCTACTGCTATTCTACCTGTCAATAAAAACCAAACGTGTAAGTGCTTATGTATGGCACCGACAACCATTGTACCTTGCTTCATTGACATTTGTCTTACATATATTCCATCTGCAAACGTGTGTTTTAATGGGAATAGATGTGAATCTTGCTCTGTAACAATTTCTTTTCCGTCGGCTCTATCTACTAGATATTGCTGAAGTTCTAATATCTTTTCTCTAGAATTAACAGCTATTTCATTGCTATTAATCTTTTCTAATTCTTTTTTAGACATAATTTAATTAAAGTATGTCTTTATAATTACACTTTTAGCACTCTATTTACTACTTATAAACATGTCTACGCCAGTACTGAACAACTCAGCGTAATCTGTAGAGCTGTTTCTAAATCTAATTTTAGCATAGTAACCTAGTATAGAAGATAGATTACTTTGATTATCTTTAGCAAACATTATAAACACGTTACCTAGCGCGGCTACTTGAGCGTTAGTTAAATTGCTATTTACTGTTATAACATTTGTAGATCGGTCAACACTTAACGCATCACCTATAAAAAGTATATCACTCTGTTGACCTGTAGTAAACTCTGCTTGCGTCGCAGTGTTAGGCACAGCGTATATAATGTCTCCTATTGAAACAGAATCTTGTATTGGTTGACTAAATGTTAACGTTACTGTAGGCATTATTGATTTTGTATTAAGTTAGTATCTGATAGATCTACTGTTATGCTAACGTCAGCTGTTCCGGCCTGATAAACTCTAACATAGTCTATATAAAAAATAGCTCTATCACCGTCCATCACTTTGTTTCCGTTAGAAAATGTAAAAAAAGTATTGTTATTAGCGGCTCCTTTTAAATGGTTAGTGCTGCTTTCCGTAAAAAACGCGTTGTTCATACTTGGATTACCACTACCGCTATACTGCGCTGTCATTTTAACCGGGCTAAATAATCTAACTTCATCACTAGTGTCTCCCGTTATGTACTGAGAGTATCCAGTAGAAGATCCACCCTCAAAAGTAAAGTTACCCCAGTTGCTTCCCGTCTGAGTAAACGCTATACTTATTTTTATATCTGGCTGCTTGCTTACAGCTGTAGAGCTAGCCTCATTGCTAGGAACTCCAGATGCTAGCGAACTTCCACTTTTTGGATTTAACCAAAACTTATAAGTAGTAGGATCTTTAGCGTTTGGCATAAAAATAGGTATAACAGCTCTACCTTTACCATCTAAAGTAAATTGAGTTGTATCAGCCGTACTGCTAGCAAAGTTTTGATTAGCGTGGCTATAGTAATTGTTTCCACTTCCCTGCTTGATAGCGAGTTCGAATTCAGCATTGTTTTTACCTAAAACAATAACGTTCTGAGATCCACCTTTACTTTTAGTGTCTATATTGCTAACGTTAAACACGCTTACTTCTTGAACTGTATCAACCTCTACTTCAGAGTACAGCTGTGTTGTAGCTTCAACAAAGTACTCAGGTCTCTGCTCGTAAGCCTCATTATAGCTTTGCGGTTCTAGTTCGCTAGGTGTTGTGTCTGGATAAAACGTAGGTGTAAAAACCATAGACTCAGGCAAGGCATTTCCAGCAGAATCGTTCATCGAGCTACTATTAGTTACAACTGGCTGCAGCTGTAAGTAAGAAGTTGCTATGCTAGCTCCATTAAAAGCGGCGTTGTTTATAAAATAGTTGTTAGCTGCGGCTACAGTTACAGTTGGAAGATCTATAGAGTTTAATTGTCCATTATTATCAATGGTTAGCGCTGATTGCTCAATTCTGTAAACTATTCTTTGTGTAGTAGATGATGAAGCAGGTTGAGATACAGTAGAAGGTGATATTTGAACCTGTGTTACTCCCGAAGGCAACGAGCCTACGGTTGTAGTCATGTTAGGCTCATAAGGCACTATAACTTCAAAAGTAAAGTATCTTTGTTGAATCAAACTGCTTATAGCTGTTTTACCATCTCTGTAGTTTAAGTCTATAGCGTATATGTACGGCGAAACTCTGTCTATTGGTATCGCTACAGGATCAATATTTATATATGCTATAACTTTACTTACCGTGGAGTAGTACGCGTCGCTGTCAAAAGCGGCAAAGTAATTTGCATCTGGAAGACCTGAAGCTTCTGACCAATCGTAAAATCTAACAAAATTTATTCCAGACTGCTCTGTTGTTGTTCCACTAGTAGTGTTCCACTTATTAGCAACGCCACCATCTTCTGTAGCGTCTTCTATCTTAAACATTGTTTTGTCTATAATATAACCTGGCTCAGCCCATATGATCATTGGAGGATCATTGAAAGATGTTGTCGTGCCAGCTGTAGCTGTTCTATTAGCTAGATCGTGACCGGCGATATTTTCTAAAACTCTATTGTATGTACCTGAATTTAATGTAGCCATATTACGTTCCTATTATAAACATTATGTCAGCTGGATCTGTTTCGTCTGAAGAGACCGTAGCCATACCTATTCCTTGAGTGGAGAACTCACTAGTATCTAAAGCGTAAGTTCCAGTAAAAGTTTCTAATCCTAAGGTTTCTTCATTTCCAGCTGTCATTTGATTATCATCACCTTTTATTACAGAGAACCATTTACCTTCTTTATTCTTGAACTCTGCAGCAGAGCCAGTTTGAATGTCAGTTGTTACATTTTCAATATACCAACCTTCTTTAGCTACTAAGTTATAAAACTCTTTATCTGAGTAGTTCACGCCATTGACGTTTACAGTCACAAATTGAGACACTTTTGATTGTGTTCCTTCATAGTTTATAGTGTTAAAGCTCTTAACGTCTTTAGGTTGATCATTATATAATATATCTACATATGAGTCAAACTGAACACCGTAGAAGTTATTTCTAATAGGGTTAGAGTGGTGTTTCCACAAAGAAGCACTGTTAAAAGTATAATACTCGTTGTTCAAACTAACCCCGCCTTGAGGTAAAAAAGATTTAAAACTAGTCCAACCTTTTTTACTAGGCCCATAACTAACTGTTATTGGCATAAAAGGAGACCCAACCTTACCGATGTTTCTAAACATAGTTAAGTTGTACTCTGATTTACGCTTATCATAAGATCCATAAAATATACCATCACTACCAATTTCTTTAAATGTATCTATGAAAAAATCTTTCATACCTAGTTCAGAAACCGGTATACAACTGTTACCTTCTACACTTATTACCGCCGCTCTTTGTCTGTCAGTAAAGAAAACTTGATTGTCATTGGTAGCGAAAGACTCAGGGTTTTTAGATATACCAAAGTTTCCGTTTATAGGCGTTACGTCACCAAGAACCGCATTGCTCGCGGTAACGTTCTTAGATCCATCAGCGTTATATAAAGCATCTTTGTTAGATAAAACTCTTAACACCTTATCCTCACACATAGTTAGTATGTTAGTATCTCTAGTGTGTAGTTTTTGTATGCTACCGTAATCAGGGTTTAAGTCCTTGGTTATTGGTTCAGCTTGTATAAACTGATTTAACTCGTTAAGACCGCTTACAGAATTATATACACCAGAAAATATAAAACCAGAGCCTCTTCTTTCTTCTTCATACGGTTCAGCTATAGTAGACGATGCTTTAACTCCTTTTGCTATAGTTGGCTTATTGAAATCATCTCTTATTCTATTTGACTCAACACCATTACCGAAAGAGTAGCAATTAAACCAAGCTAACCTTATAGCGTTGTTATGCACAAAAGGATTTATCTCGACAACTTGAGCGTTAGCTACAGCCGCAACCACGTGTATGTCAACAGCATCGTTCCACCTAGTGTATACTCTTAGAATATCACCAGCTGCTAACGTTACGTTGCCACTTAAGTTTAGTTCTATTTTTTTAGGATTTAGCTCTCCTGAAAAGAACTTAAAGTATGTGCCAGCAGGAACAACAGAAGTAGCCGCGCCTGTTTTTAGTTCAACTATAGATCTTTGATGGAACCAATTTTCTTCATCAGGCTGTATGTTAATAGATCCAACTCCATCGTCTGTATCCATGTTAACAGGGTATGCTCTTGAAGTTTCGTAGTATATATCTACGTCAACAGCCTCCTTAGGCTCTGTTTCAAAGACAGCTGGATTTTCAGAGCTTAACACCTCGCCTGATTCAAACATAGGTTGAAGTATTTCTATTCTAGTTTCCATTGTACCATCATGTGCCATAGAGCTTCTAGGGTCCCAAGCTTGACCAGACCCGTCTAAAGCTTCAAACTTAAATGAAAACCTATTTCTTCTAGCTCCAACCGACCAGAATTTACCTCTTGAAAATTGTGTTCCAGCTTTGTAATTGACTATACCGCAGGTTTGACGAGAATCTAACACTTTATACACTGTTTCCGCAGGGTCTTGCGCCCATCTAAACAAACACCCAGGAACTAACATGTCTTTAAGAAAGTCTTTTGTATTGTCGTGCCTTTGCTTTTTAATGTCACTACCGTAGTGCTCAGCAGATCCTGCTCGCATAAAGTTTACGAGTTGCTTAGTAGAATTTTCATTGCCATCATTGTAGACAGAGTCTCTATCTGGCAACCAACCTGTAACAGATAAGTCAAGTATGTTTTCTCCAGATGCATTTTGGTAAATACCTCCACCACCATTTCTCCAGCCTCCAGAGCTAGAAGTCCAATTAGCGCCATCTGGCGAATTGTTAAATGTACCTATAGCGATGTTAGCGTCTCCACCCATGTTCCAAACTTCATCATCGACCGCGGCAAAAACACCGTTCCACTTGTGGTAATCTACGTCAGCAGTGTCAGCATTGTCGTTGTCACCACCATTCCAACCCCAACACCAAGCTTGATCTATGAAACATTGAACATTAGCGCCTGGAGAAGCTACATACCAAGCTTTCCAAAAAGCTTCACCATCATCAGGGTCGTTAGCCGCGCCTCTTCCTTGGTTATTCGGTGCGCCGGCGCTGTTTCCAAAAGCACCCGCACTAACTAAACCTGTTGAAAGAGAATCTCCCCACACGTAAAACCTATTGCCAGAACCATCTGGTAAAAGAGCACCAGTAAAATTAACACCTAAACCTTCATCTGTGAAGCCGTAAGCATTGGACACCAAGCCATTTAAACCGCCACCGGTACTGTTGTAGCTAGGATGCGCTGGGTTTTCGTTTGAAACGTTGTGTATCCAACCAACACTTAAAGATCTAACAACCTTATAGTTTTGGTTAACAGTAGAGCTAGTTATGTATTGTTGAACAACTAGGTCATTGTATATCTTAACAAAAAATCTACCGTCAAACTCAGGTTTATCTTCATATTCTTTCTTTAATATAATAAGATTTACCCCTGCTTGCCTATCTGCCCACGTTTGAGCTGGAGATAAAAAGTTAACATCAGTACCAAAAGAACCTTCTATTGTAAACTTATAATCACCGCTGTTGTTTTGCTCTATACTTACGATGTCGTATATAACTGTTTGATTAACACCTATTTGAAAGTACACAGACATATCGCCAGAATTAGCCTGTATAGTGGCCATATCAAAAGCTGTGTTAGCTTGATCTTCATCTATAGTAAAGAAGCTAGAGTCTTCAAAAGGAAAACCTTCGTTTTCATTACCTACAGATCCTGCGTATACTCCTTGTATCTTTTTATCTAGCTTTATATTTAGTGGAGCTTCATTTTCTATAGCTAAAATTTTGTATCTAGCTTTTTCTTTTACACAACTATCAGAGTCATGACCTTTTTTTAGTATTAAGAAAGTATCTTCGTCTACTTTGTTTCTGTCAGACGAAGGAAAAGAAAGCCATATGTTACCATCTTCAGCATCGTACCATCTATCCATAGCTAGGTTATAGTACTCGTTAGATGTTTCTTTTAAAAACAACTTGAAGTATTCTGCCCAACGAGGTGGGTTTGATAACACTTGAACCTCTAGTTGACTAGCGCTACAAGAGTTTTCTTTATCTACATATATAGATCCTTTCTTTTTATCTGCTAAAACCGGTGTTTCTCTACCTAATCTATCGCCGTAAACTAAACCAACTTGATAAGTTCGCATTGTTTTTATAGACCTTTCAGGAATACCAACTACATTAGACTCATACGTACCTGTTAACGATAACTTAACCTCTGGTTTTATAAGGTTTCTATTACTATCAATTAAGTTGTAGTTTTGTAAATAGTTTGCGTATATTAATCTGTTAGCAGAGACTTCTTGAGCTAAAGCTTTTCTAGGAACGTTATCCCAAGGTCTTAAACCCTGATTAGATGGTACAACCGCGTGTATTATTTCTGACTCTATCAAGTTGTTACCCCAGTCTCTATTCCAAGAAAAACCGTCAGGCCAAATATCGCCATCAACTGCAGCAGGACCACCACCATCAAAAGGCTTTATAGTTTTAACAGTATATATTGTTGGTGAAGAGTCTTCTTTATAAAGCAGATCTAACTCTATAACGTCTTGAGGCATTTGAGTGCTTTCTGTTACATAGTCTTTCACTCTTAGTGCTCTAACGGTATTAACCATACCTAAGTTATAGCCTTTTTTAGGACTATAATCTAGCTCTGAAGGTAAAAAAGCTACTTCTGACCAAGGTGATATAGTAGAGTATTCGCCATCAGCATATCGCCATCTGTATGCGAATCTAGGAAATTTAAACTCAAATAACGGTGGAGCTTGCTCTAGCCTAGTATAAAATACGAGGCCGTTTTGAACCTCTAGACTATTAGATACAGCTAGCACTGTACCTGTAAAACCAGTGGTAGATAAAACGTCAGGAGGAGTCGCTGTTATTGCTGTTATCTCTATTCTAACGTCAACCTCAGTAAAATTAGTTCCAGCTAAATCAGCGTCAGATGTTAATAGTATTATGTCTCCCACCCTGTAGTCTACATTAGCTGCAAACGTTAAGTTTATTTCTTGACCAGTAATAGGCTCAAGATTACCACCTATGTTTTCAAATACATCTGTAGCTGTTGTTGTAGCCTCAGTGGGATTTACATCACCAGCGGTGTTAGTTCTATCTTCCTCTGTAGCTGACATTGTCATGGTCGGAGGAGTTTTAGGGTTAGGTTTTAAAGCTGTTATATTGTACAGCTCAGAAAACCTACACTTACCAGAAAGCGATTGAGCTATTACATTTTTCTTTCCGTCTGGACCTTCTGTTACCAATCTAGTTGGAAAGTCAGCATGATCACCGGTACCAATTAAAAGCCTGTTTAGCCCTCCAGTTCCACGTATTGACCTTTGTATATTTATTTTTTTAGGCTCAGTAATATTATCTGTCCAAGCTAAAAATCCCTCTATAATACTTAATCCTGTTATTTTTTTAAGCCCTGTAACATTGCTAAACTCTAGAACTCTTTGAGTGGCCGCAGGTTGTATTATAAATACAGTGCCGTTTAAATTTACGTTTACAGGCGTGTGGCCTAAAGTTATTTGTTGGTTGATAGCGTTTAAAGCTGGGTAAGTATTACCGCCAGCATTTCTTATACTTTTTACATAAGTATTTTGTACCGCTCCAGTACTATCAGTGTACCTAACGTGAGAGCCTTCTTTTATAGAGTCTACAGAAGCTACAGTTATGTTATCGCCATTTATGGCCGAGCACGTTACTTCTAACTTATATGGATCTACAAAAACATAAGTGAGCTTGTCTACTTGTGTGTTGTATCTAACTATGTAATCCTTAGCTATCTTATAGCTAGCATTTACAGTTTCTAAACCCCCAGCTACAAGCCAATATATGTCATCGTTCTTATGGTCTACAATTTCACCAACACATCTACTACCGCCAGTAGCAAAAGGAAAAACACCTGGCGTTAGCTCGGTGTTACCTTTCAAAGTTTGAAGAGAGCCAACGTCAGATCCGTCAGACGTAGAAATCTGAACGTTTAACGCTTCTCTATAATCACCTGATTTAACTAAGCGCTCGTCAAGATCTCTATTCATCTTAGCGCCGCTAAAGCTTCTCTTTAACTCAGCCATTTATTAGTGTTTAATTTGTTTAGACTTACCTCTTAATATTTGGGCAAACTCTTCAAGCTTAAAGTTAGATAACCTTAATTTAGCTTTTCTTTTTTCAGCGAATAGTTCTTTTTTAAAACCAGCCAGTAGATGTGGAGGGGTTGCTGCTCTTGCGGCTAAGCAATTGTATACGATGTACTTCATTAATGCTTCTTCAGCAAACTTATGTATTGCAGACCCATTAATATCGTGATCCGTGTTATTCAACCCATCGCTAATATACTTTATAATAACTGTCATACCATTTAGGTTTGACGAAAAATGAACCTTACCAGTTTTGTAGTCTATATGAAAAGTGCCGTTAACATTAGAAAACTCTGGGTCCATACCATAACGTTGACCTCTATTTAACTCATGTAAAGGATCTGACCAGTCATAATCATCTGAAGCGTTCGTGGTGTTTATAGTGCTGTAATTGGTTAATGTGTCAGAAGTTTCGTCAGTATCTAACACGTTGCCCGTAAAGCTATACGCGTCTGTAGTAGCATCGTAACCTATATCTGTTGGGTTAGAAGTTATTCTAGCAGGTAATATAGTGTGCTCAACACCTTTACTGTCGCTCCAAGTAAACTTAACGTAGTTGACAAAGTCTCTCGGCAAAAACATAGTTAATGATGGAGGCACAATATATTCATGGGCTTTATGAGAGTGTAGTGTATCGTAAGATAATTCTTGCATACCTCGTTGAGCCCAGTAGCCAGCATCTTCTACTAAAACGCCTTCACATATTTTTCCAGGTCCTATATAAGAAGCTACAAAAGCATCTATAACATCTTTTATGTACACAAAAGCATATTGTCCGTGATCACCGTTAGCTACGTAGTATAAGCTATCATTATTGTTTGGTAAGTTTAATCCCATTTACTATTGCTTTTGCTCGGTTAATATGTTTGTTGATTTTTGGCCAGCCGCTTGAGCTAAACCAGGCTTGTTTATTACTATACCAGCTAATTCTAGTATCATATAAACTAAAGGTGTTTCTTCGCTTTCGTGAAGAGCAAAGTTTGTTGTATTTCCGCCTGAGTTATATAACGCTTTACCGTTTACAACTACGTAATCCCACTCAACGGCGGTTGGCTTAGTTATAATCTCGCAGTTAACGTTAGCTGTAATTTGATTTCCAGCCACATAAACCTCTATATCTTCTCCGTTTGTTTGACTAGCAGCATAGTAAGGGTGCGATCTAAAAGCAGCGTGTCTAGAAGACTTGTTTAAATTATCAATAGTGTTTCTATCTAGCCTATTAGCTTCTTGCCCGTTAGCAAATATAGAACCTACCATGTAGTTAGTTGGAAATGTTGTTCCACCAATAACTGCAGCTATAGTAGTAAATGGAGCTAGCTTTTCTTTTAAGAATTGTTTTATGTCGCCTTCAGAAGTATTTTTTTCATCAAAAGGAACTGTGTCAGCGTCTGTTCTAGCATTACCACTCACTTTGTAAAAGTAAGAGTTAAATACCTCTAACTGAGCTTGATTAGCTAGCAAGTTAAACTCTTGAGGCGTTATATAGCCTCTTTGTTCTTTGTTGGCAATAGCCAAAACCCTTTGATATACTGTATCTATACTTACTGCCATTTGTGTATTTTTTATAGTTAAGCAACCACCCTATATAAGAGTGGCTGCTCTACTATATAGTGATTACAGTTGTTTCTCAATATTTGAGTAAACTTCCATACCTTCGTCAGTCTTAAACCAAGCCGCTAATGCGGAGTAAGGATGTTCATCAAATGGAACTGTCATTAGTTTTCTACCTGTAGAAGACCAGCTAAATGTTCTTTGGTCACTAGATAAAGATATTAATCCTATTTCATTTGCTTTAATACCAAAGTTTCTAAGCTGAATGTTATCATCATTGGCTAACTCTAAGAAAAGAACAGGGTTTCGCTTAGCGAATAGAAGTAAATCTCTTTTAAGCTCCTTAGAACTTATCTCAGACACTTTAGATCCCATTTCTACTCTCATTATAGCTTCAGCAACATCAATATCCATTGTTCTTGCCATTAATAAAGCTTCAACTTCAAACTCTAGCATCTCTAGTTGACTAGCAGCTCTTTCAACAGGTTTTTCTTCAACAAATAGCTTATCTCTTAGTGGGTGATATAGTGATAAAAACTTTTGTAGTACAGTTTTATTTCTAGGAACTGTTAACACGCCGTTTCTAAAAACTACATGCTCAAGTCTTTTGTCTCCTACCATTTCGTCTACAAAAACAGTTCTCTGATTACTAGTGTACATAAGCTCTCGCTCATAACCTTTTTCTTCATCAAACCAGTGCACACCGTGTGTTTTTATAGAATAACTAAGAGGTCTATTGTTGTTTTTTAAATGATAAACTCTATCTTTTATTTCCCAAGTAGGTTTATTTTCTTTAACTACAGTTTTAACTTTTGGTTTTTCAATAACAACCTCAGTCATTTCGTTTGTAGCTTCTATTTGAGGTTCTTCTACCTCTACTTTCTTTGTTTGTTTTTTTGCCATAATAAAATATAATAATAATTAAAAAAAAAGAGAGGAGGAGTTATCCTCCCCTCTATTGAGTATTATGATAACAACATAAAG
>Ga0181395_1000407_pt1 | contig 18312 bp, 37 predicted proteins | sample 18SPOviralmetaG_FD_130124 | JGI IMG/M metagenome (GOLD analysis project Ga0181395, IMG submission 130124) | Marine viral communities from the oligotrophic San Pedro Time Series (SPOT) site, San Pedro Channel, CA, USA - 18 SPOT_SRF_2010-12-16 | ecosystem: Environmental > Aquatic > Marine > Strait...
AACCCTTCGAGTTCATCGCAAGGTAACGTCCACCGTCCTCTGGAATGTCAGCACCGCCAAAGGTTTCAAAGAGTGACAACAGGTCAGCTTTTTCAAGAGCCGAGCTTGTGTCGTGGATTTGTGTGCTGTTAGCACCAGCATCCATAGCAGTAATCAACAACTCGTCAGTCTTACGACCCAGAGCATATGCCGCCGATTGAGCAACAGCTTGACGCTCATCAATGTTTGTTTTGAGTTCGTCAAGTTTGTCGATGTATTCGGGAGCAAAATGATCCGTCAGAGTTGCGGTTACATTTGTATGTACAAGCTCCATGCTTGTTACATCACCGTTCCGAGATTTGGTGTTGGCAACGCCTTTACCAATTTTCTGGAAACGAGCAGTTGAACCAGTGACATTGGTTGCTTGGCGCACAGTGTTACGAAGTTTAGACCCCATACGCTGATAAGCAAGATGCACTTCAGTTTCAAACTGCGTAATAAAGGCTTGGTCAATAGTATTAGCCATCTTTACAGTCCTTAAAAAAGTTACAATTACAGTTCAGGATTGGTTGTCCGTCATCGCCTCATCTAGTTATCCCAAGGGGGCTATCAGCTACATACGGGCCTATCACAAGAGATAATGCCTGATTAGTTGCATTTTTGCAACCTATTTGAATAGCTTTCTAAACCCTTCATCCACTTCTTTAATGAAGGCAGGGTCACGCTGGGTTGGATTCCAATATCTCGGATCCTTCATCATTGTGTTCAAATCATCCTGTGAAAGACGAGATGGACTGACAGCATCACTGGATATAGGTGTTTCATTCAAAGCGTTCATCACTGTTTCTAGCAGAATAACACCATCACCAGTTTGTCCAATACGCATGATTTCTGACCCTAGATTTTCAGGAAAAAACTTCTGCGCCCACAGACCAACAGCCTCAATACGGGCATTGGCGTTTTCGCCTAGCTTTTTACTTTCCTCTTCAATGTCCGGGCCAGAAGGAACCATATTAATAATATCCTGAAGACCAGTCTCAAACTCTTCCTGATTAAAACCGTTCTTATGGGCAAACTCCCCATACTTCTCCAGAAACTCATAACTAAGTTCCTCGCCTTCTGCCATATATTCTTCAGGAACTTTGTACTCACCAGCCGCTTGAGGCACACCCTCAGTTGCGGCAGTCTCCAGTTCCTCAATAATAGAAGTGCGTAAGTCTTCCTCGCTTTTACCCAGCTTGCTTTCCAAAGAAGAGTAAGAATTAACCAGATCCTCTGGTGTGTTAAACTTTTCTGGAAGCCACTCTGGACGTTCTACAGCTACGGCTTCAGGTGTTTCTGCTACTGCTTCAGCAGGAGCTTCCGCATTATCTGTTGCTTCACTCATTAGATTTTACCTTTTCTGCATGTTTGATGCGCCTCTCAATGAGGCCAACTAAATAACGCTGACCCTCAAGATGTCTGAGTTCAGCGTCACTAATGTTCGGCCCACTCACAGCTTCAATGGTTATTGAGCGAAAGTAAGACAGAACTTCTTTGCCAAGATTGTCCGTAAACAATGCTTGAATATTTTGAGATATCTTTTCATCTACCGCTTTAGAACGCGGAAACCCATCAATAGATATGTTTGACATTTATTGTTGCGGTGGCAGAGCCGCTTGTTGCTGTTGCATCATTGCCGCCATTTGTTGCATCTGCTGACGCTCTGCCTCATCCCTTACCAGTGTGTCTGGAACCCCAAACTTCTTGGCAAGGTAAATCGCCGCCTCCTCTGAACTAACTAGCATATTGACCATCTCAGGCCCAAAGCGAACAGCAACCATTTCAAGAAAACGATCCACTGTTCCAATATCTTGATTAGCCTGTGCCTGTGCAAGTGGTGATACACTGCGAACCTTTACCTCTCTTCCGTTCACATTCGGAAGGTCGATGCGCCCCTGCTTTTTCAAAATAAATACTACACGTTGCAAGATGGGCTGAACCATCTCTGCCATCAGGCGACCAAACGCAGAGCCAATTCTGCGCGACAAGTCAGCCATTCTTTCGGCAACCTCTGTTGCTGTAGCTGGCGTTTTGTTTGGATCACCAAGCATATCATTGTACAGCGCACGTTTGATGTTTAGGCGCATATCGTTTAACACCAGATTAGCAACGTCAAAACTTCCTGCTGGCTGGATTGGTTGCAAGCCGCCCGTTCCCGGTGCCTTTGGTATAACAGTTCCGGGAACAAGGTTGATGGTATCAACATTAATAACACCATCATCATCCATCTGATAGATACCAGAGATAGCCATCTGAGCGTTTTCCAGAATCAACTCAACAGTAAGGTTAGTTGTTTTGATAGCACTCAAAGCATTGACCAACGGCCCACGCCCATAAGTTTCGCCAGCCGCTTTTGCCCAACGGAAAGGAATAAATGGATTAGAGCCAACACCCTTAAACTCAGAAGTAAAAATCATCTCCTGAGACTGTTGCTCAATCACATAGTAACCAAAACGTTCCTCATTCGGCTTGTCGTACAAACGACACACAACCTCAAGGAGTTTGCACTTGCCCTCTGGGTCTTGTTGCATCTTTTTAGCAAGATTTGTAGATATGGTTGCCTTCTTATAGACATGCGGAATATCAGAATAGCGCATCTCACGCTCACGATACACATGGTCAATCACATCATCTGGCCCCGATTCAAGAACAATCTGAGGCATAGGCACAGCACTAAACTTAACAGGATGCACTGCGTCACCTTCATTAATCATCAGGCAAGCAGTACCTACAGCAAGATCCAAGAAGCACTCATGTATCTCTTGACCAAAGTTTGAGTTCTGCAATACCTCAAAGATATACTCAGTTACTTCATCCAGCTTGTTATTGATTTCATCCTGCTCTTCAGCAGGAACTTCGCTTCCTGAAACAAGATCTGCCCAACGCGCAAAGTTTGGGACAAGGCCAGACTGCAAGCGAGATGCAAACTCTTGAGTTCCAACTACAGCAGTTTCATCAAATATTCTTTCATCTCTGCGTTGCCCCGGAGCCTCAAAATAATACCCACGCCGTTGAGGAAGCGCATAGTCATAGCACTCTTGAAACAAGTCCTCAAAGACTGCACGTTCAGCTTTTGCTTTTTTGTACTTTTGGAGAAACTTTTTTGTCTGTTCTTTATGCATTAAAATACTGGTCAAAGAATCCAAGACCACCCTTCTGTCCAGTCACAAGGGATTTGCGACCCCTGCGGCGTTTTATACGAGCAACGTCTTCTTCAAGACGCTCTTGCTTGGCCTCTGATTTAACTTCTGTAACTTTCTTTTCTTCTTCTTTTCTTTGTGCTTCTGCTGTTTCTCTAGCCTTCGCTGACTCTGCTTGCATCTCAGCTAAACTTTTACGCTGATCTTCCAAAGATAGACGTTGAGCCTTCAGTGCTTCTTCTTGTTGTCGTCTTGCGGCATCTGCGGCCTTTCGTTGGCTTCGCATACCTTCATAGGTAGCACCCATATACAAAAGGCTTGGTGCGGCCTTTATTAATCCTGTAAAAAAACTTGCCCAACTCATAACTTACCTCAAGCAAAGTAACGATCAAAGAATCCGCGACCACGCCCCGGAGCCGCAGAAGTACCACGCCGACCACGAGTACCACGGCTAGTCATTCTTACAGCCATACTACTTGCTTTATCTACAGCCGCTTGCCTTCTGCGGTTTTCTATTACACCGGGAACATCCTTGGCTTCTTCTACGCCATACTCTTCAATACGCTCTTCTTTTTCTTTTTCTACTTCTTGTTGTTCTTGTATTTGTTTTTGCTCCTCTTCGATTCTTTTTTGTTCTGCTTCAATTCTTTTTCTTTCAGCTTCTTGTTCTGCTCGAATTGCATCTTCCTGTGCTTTTACTTGTGCATTGTAGCCAGCAGTATATCTATCAAGTTCTTGTTGAGCCTTACCTATTGTGTCGGGATTAATAAATGTAGACATAGGATTTCTATACGCATTGGGCCCAAAACTCGCAAACATACTCTTCATAGAGTTGAGTTCTTTTTGGCGATCCCGTAAACCTTGAATTGTATACTCAGCCATGTTGCACCTACATCATTCGTGACCAGATACTAGTTTTACTCTTTTTTTCGCGTCTTGTGAAGACATCATAGTTTCTTTTGAGTTGCACAGGCTTCGCAACATTGTTATGACCCAACACATGACGACCCTCCCCACCACCAAGCATTAGGTATTGAAGAGCATCATGGATATGGGAAAACCTATTTTTGTCTGGCTTATCATCGTAACGCTCACCGGATACTTGCATACGCCGATAGCCATACCCACCTTCAAAGCCTTTAATCAATTCCTTGCACCGATAGTCTACGAGCAAGCCTGACTGACCCTCAACCATTCGGTTCAAAGTTCCAGCCACAGCCTCAATACGGAGTGACACATCATTTGATTGTGCTGGACGAGCAGTCAATCCTGCACCACGCAATACCTGAAAGGGTGTGCTTTCATCTGTCTGCGCCCTGAAGTCACCAGCAGGATCACCAATAATATTAACCTCACAGCCAGAGTATCGGGTTGCAATCTCCTGCCGAAGTAGTTCAGCAAACCTTACAATGCCCATGTCAAATGCGACTATCTCTTGCAAGATAAGCCATCTGCCGCGCACACACTGACCAAACACAGCCGCAGGAGTCAGCCCAAAGTCTAAGCCAACATATATAGGAACACCAGAAGCTATAGGTATTTCCTCTTTGCCAATGTGAATATCACTCACCCACATCGGGTACACTGGTTTTCCATCGTTGATATTGCCAAGGCGGTTCATCACATATACGTCTATCCAGCTTTTCGTCTTGCCCTGTATCAGATTCGAGTAATAACTCTTCAACATATTTTTTTGGTTTTCTGCACTCTCGTTTGGCTGGTATCCTGTAATTGTTCCGTTCTCGTCTTTTGTTTCTATCATTGCGCTTGGTTGAGTGAAGAACTTCCAGTTGTCTGGAGCGACCAGCATCCTTGCTTCTTCTGCCGAGATGTGATCTGGAACTGGTACTTCTCCTGACATGATAGGCCACCAATGGTCTTCCTCCGGTGCGTTAGTATCTGCAATCACGCCCGTCCAAGTCGGGCCACCCTCACGCATAGACGGGAAACGTCCAACGCGCATTGTACAGGCATCAATAATAGACTTGGGTATCTCCCTAGCCTCATTGATCCAGATGCCAGTCAATTCAAGAGAAAGCAGTTTCTTCACATCTTCTGGTCTATCCAGAGCAAGAAAGATAACTTCCAGATCCAAGTCACCCTGCTTGATGTGATGCGTATAGGGAACAGACCACTGGAACTTGCCCCATGTATCTTCAGGAAACCAGTCCAGCCATGTCTTGATTGTAGTAGTTCTAAGTTGCGGGTTAGTGTTACGAATAATTGCCCAGCGCGATCTGCGTACACCTTCCTCATTCTTTTCTTGCTCTAAGGCTCTACGGAATACCTCCACACAGCAACCAACAGATTTGCCGGAGCCTACAGGCCCACGCAAACCTCTGAAGAAGGTGCTATCCTTCATAAAGGTTTTAAGCGTGTCACCATCTGGTTTATACTTAAAGGTCGTCAATTTTCATATCCTTGCCGACTTTCATCAGTTTTTCTACAACCTCCGGCGCGATAATGGATATGAGTTTATCAGCTTCGTAATCAGTACAAAATTCTTTGGGGTGATGCTTCAGATGCACCTTCTTTACAATCGTTCTAAGTATTCTGCGTTCTTCTTCATTTATTGTATGCAAGAACATTAGGATCTGTACCTCGCTGTCTTTTTCACAATTCGTTTCGGTTGTTTAGAAAATTGTTTACCTCTTCGAGTCGCTCTGCGTTTAGCAGACGTAGTGGCGGCGTATTCACGGGACGATAAAGCTTTAATCGCTTTTTCAGGTAAATAACGTTCACCCGTTGCTTTTGGCCCCTGAGTAGAAGGTTTACCACTTTTGGTGCGCCACTTCTGTTTGCCCCATTGAAGTAGGCTTCTCTGTGATTTTTTGAGTGCCATAGGTTACGCCTCTTCAACTAGTGTACCCGCCACCACGTTTCTTGTACTCTCTAGCAAGCATCTGAGCCTTCCGAGCAGACCACTGCCCCGGCGCACCACCCTTGCCACCAGCCTTGATGCGATTAAATATGCGCTTCCGCATTGCTGGCTTCGTGTAATTCCCTGCCGCATTGACAGCCATTATGCTTTCCTCTTCATAGAAGTCAAAGCACGTTGCCTGGATTTCTTGGGCAACTCTTTCAAATGGAATAGCTTCTCACTAGATTTAGTGTGGCTTGCACCAGTATGCACCTCACCACCCTCCATCTTGTGAGTCTTGCCCTTAAACAAAGAGCCATCCTTTTTGAAGTGAGGTACGCCCTTCATCAGTAAGATCCCCGCTTGTAGGATCCCTTACCCTTCTTGGGCTTTACTTTGCGCTGCTTGTATTTCTTATCAAGCAGTGACTTTGCCATAGGATTCTTCATTACCACTTCACCTTGTTTGCCCAATAAGCCGCAGACAGTTTGCCCTTGGCTATGTTTCTACGGTGACGCGCCTTAAAACTAGCACGTTTCTTTTTCATCCTCTCACTCTCACCCGCTTTTGGTTTGCCAGCAGTTTTAGCTCCTTGCTCACCAAAGCGAATGGTTTTGATCTTATCACCTACTTTTGCCACCACAACGTGTGATTTAGTTGGATGGTTCGGTGTGCGCTTAACTTGATTGTAACGCCTCAGCCCTAAACGTACAAGGCGGGGGTCTTTAGACATTAGCCTCTTCCTTGTATTGGGTAGTGTAGGAGTTCCCACGCCAGTTAAATGTTTCTAAACCATCCCTGCGGCTTTTCGCAAATGCCTCACCAAAAGCCATGTCATCAATGCTATCGCTGTAAAGACGCTTATCAATAGCTTGGCGCATCTGTTCCATGCGCTCATCACTCAATATGCTTACAGGCAAAACAGAACTGGGAGAAGGAATGTTAACATTAACATCCGGTATGCTTCCAACCATTCTATCAAAAGAAGGGATCTCAACATCAATATCTAAAATACCACCAAGGGATTCCACCACATCCTGTGCAGAGTCTCTGAACTTATCATAGATCTTGAAGCCACCATCAGGAGACTTCTCTGCCGCAAAGTATTGCATAACATCCGGCATGTCCTCAAAGTCAGGCATATCAATATCAGTAAGTGAGGTAGTTTGAATCTCTGGATTTGCCGCAAAGAAGTTTGTCAGCTTCTCTCTAGCAAGAGCAATAAACTCTAATGGAGCATCTTCAGTTTTAACTGAACCCTTCTCAGCAAAGCTATCAGCTACAGTATTGTAGGCCGCGCTAATAAAGTTATTTGCATAAGCATAATCAAAAATATTTGCGTCAGAGTCTTTGGGCGGCACTGTGCCAGCAATATTAAAAGTAAAAGTTTGATCTACATCTTGCGCGGCAAATGTAAGTTCAGCATGGGCATCTTTTGGATTAGCCCTAGCACTCTCAAGACTTTTAGCCTTATTAAAATTATATGCGTCCTTTATTGAAAAACCACCATCAGCAGTGTCCTTAAAATTAAATGCACCTACAAGGGTAAACATCTCAAACACAGGATCAGTTGCAGACGTTGTGTAAAGATCAAGATAATCCTGATCGAGCCTTTCACCCCTATAAAAATTTTCAGGGCGCGTCCCATCCTTCATAGTCGGATAGTCTTCGTAAGAAACAAAACCTCTACCATCTGCCCTCGCCTTTGCGACAGCCGACCTAAGAACATCCAGCTTGTCGTCAGCCAACAGAGCAATGTTTGTATCACCAGCCGCAAAAGGAATACCAAGAGTATTGGTAACAGCGTTTCCAACTCTAAATCTAGCGTATTGGTACGCATTTTCTGGTAACAAACTTACCACTTCACATTCCTCAATCTATCAAGACATTCGGAGTATAAGTTTTTTTTCGAGCCTTGAGAAGAAAAAATGTTTGTATGGGATGTGGGCGACTACATGCAACGCAACTTTTCCCCCCTACCCCCTCTAACCAAGGTCGATGTCTACTCGGATATCGCCAGCATGCAAATGCATATGCTTATCTGGTGCCTTGAAACCAGCCCGGTCTAACAAATCCTTACTAGCTTCAAGCTGGACGTACTCACTCTTCGCAGTGCTGGCTAGCTTTGTCACAGTGGACAGGGCGAGAGTAGCCCTAACCCCAAGTTGTTCTCTAATCTTCTCTACCATATACGCCTGCACATGCGGCAAGGCTAACGCCTTGCTTGCACTCACTCTTCCGCTCTCACCCTCGGCGTATCCCACTGCGTGTGCCGCATCCTTGATCGTTCCACCATTTGCTACGAGGTGTTCCACGAGTGACTGCTGTTTGCGAGTGAGCTTACGTTCACTTTTTACTACATTCATTACTCAACATAATCCTCAGTTGTGCCAGTTCATGCTCTGCTGGTTGCATGCCTTCCGGAGTTTAAGAGGGTTCGTCAAGATAAATCAAGCTGCAATTATGCAACACCCCTTGCAATTATGCCCATACCCGCCCCATCGAGGGGCGTGTACAGGCGGGTTGCCACGAACAGAGTACTGAGTACGGGTACGATAGGGTCGTGACGATATTGGCGCGGCCAAGGGCGGCGCGGTCAATATCGTCTTACGGGCCTTCTGCTTATGCCCCCAAACGTCCTCGCCTTGGGCTGTGGGCGTGGGGGCATGCAAGGCCCTATTCTCTCTCTCACAATACATGCAGGGTATCACACGTTTTAGGGCGGTCAAGGTGCAACTATTGGTCATCGTGTGTGTGGTGCATCTGCCCAAATTACCAAGGCTAGGCGACACTTCATGTCGCCGAGCGAGTGCTTTGATACTCTCCGCAATGCTGTCAAATAGTTGCCGGACTGCGCCTCCGGCTTGCCTTGACAGCCCGAAAACGCGTGATACCGGGGGTATTGTAGCGAGAAGAAGCTACATAGCAATCTTAGTAATAAAGGAGTTTACCATGTCTAAGAAGCAAGCAACTAAAGTAGTTAACGAATACGAAGCAGACGTAAAGACTGCCGCACAGATGATGCACAACCTCATCGACACTATCTATCCCAAAACTGATGAACTCAAGTATGCGCGTGAGCGCATGGCTGAGAACCTCGTATGGCGCGCAGACCGCGATGCGGAGTATCAGGCAACGAAGGTCGAAGAGGCCAAAGCTAAGCTGGATGATGCGATCTATGTAGAGCGCGCCATTCAGGAGAAGCAGGAGCGTGAGGCAATCAATGAGCCTAACACCACGGTCTACGACACACGCCGCGAGAACGCAGAGCGTTGGTGCGACCGCATGGAGATGCAGATGCACGGAGCCTCAATGTTCCGCGATGCCGCAATCCTATGTCGGGACACGTTGTCCGACTAACACTCAGGGAGGCGGGGCTAACGCCCCGCTTCCCCTTTTTTGCTCGATATACCCTGTTGACAACATACACAGGGTGTGGATAATGATTACTGAGAAGGAGAACTCAACATGAAAAACTTAGCTTTAGATATTCTTGCGGTGGTTTCGCTGACGCTTGTGTTAGCTGAAATCTATTTCTTTGTTTGGTTGTTTGGGGGTTGAAATGAAAACCGATTGCACAAACCACCAAGTAAAAACCCTAGTCTATCGTTTCAATGATTTGATGATGGGCTTGAGAGATCAAAACGATTTGGAAATCAAACACGCCGCAATGGGTTTGAAAGATATGCAAACTCAAACTGGAGTGTATGTGTTTCCACAATCTGAGTTAGAGAACTTCATTGTCAACAGAGGAGATATCAATGACTAAACAAAAAGGAGCGATGGTTCTGGTAAAGATGGCTTGCGAGATTGAGTTGTCCCCAGCACAGATGACAGAGATAGAAGACGGGGCAAAACTGATTGATGTGGTTGAGCCAAGTCATATCAAAATGGAACCCATGTGGGTCGATGATTTTGAAATACTAGAATATGTATGACTCAGGTTGCACCCGCCCCTGCCGTGGGTGAGGGCGGGTGCAGCCCTCGTCATAATGAAAGGAGAACTTATGACTAAAATAGCAGAAAACATTAACGTGAGTTTCAAAGATCTTTGGGATTTGCACAAGCAACTAAAAGAATTGTTTGATGAAAATGAAAAGCTAAAAGAACGTCTTGCAATGCGCGATCTCGAATTGAGTTCACTTTGGAGTCAGTCAACTATCGAACAGTATGAGAGAGAGGAACTGGGCGAATGAAACCGAAAGAGTATACAGAGCAGATGGTATCTCGTTTCGTAGATAGCATTGAAAAACATGGGAAAGATTGGGTCAAGCCTTGGGTTGGCAAAAGCGGTTCATTACAATGGCCTGTCAATGGTTCAACCGGACTAAAGTATTCAGGATGCAATGTCTTTGGCCTGATGATTGACGGTGCCGTCAATGGGTACACATCAAACAAGTGGGGTACATTCAAGCAATGGAAGGCACTTGGTAGGCATGTACCAAAGGGGCCGGGTGGTCGTGTCCTCAAGTATGGCGTGACCATTGATGATGACAAAGACAAAGCATACCAATGGGCAAAGATTTATCCTGTCTGGAATGAGTGCCAGCTACTTGATTATGAAGAGCCAGAGGCACCAGAACCAACTGACTGCAAGGTAATCAAGCACAGAGATATTGAAGACTTTGTTGCCGCACTTGGCTCTGATGTTCAGTACCACGGCAACAGGGCTTGCTACAATACTCTGACGGACATCATATCCATGCCTGAAAGCCACAAGTTCTTGGATACGAAGGATGCAACTGCAACACAGAACTTCTATTCAACACTGTTGCATGAGCATGTTCACTGGACAGGTCACAAGTCTAGGCTTGATCGTGACCTTAAAGGTGCATCATTCAGGAAGAGTTATGCATATGAAGAACTCATTGCAGAGCTTGGGTCTGTCTTGCTGGCTGTCGAGTTTGAACTCGAACCAGAGCCAACAGCAGACCACGCAAAGTATCTGAACAACTGGCTTGATGGTCTGAAAGACAACCCCAAAGCCCTAATCAGCGCAATGGCTGACGCACAAAAAGCGGTAGCCTTCATGCACAAAGCAAGATCTGAAGCAATGATGAAGGTTGCGGCAGAGTAGCAGGGCGTTGTCCCCAGCCCCGCCCCGCCCATGTGAGGGCGGGTGCTGTGGTCAATCGCCCGAATGAAAGGAGAATCTATGACCGATAAGTTAATAACTGGGGCTTTTCGTAATTACAGTTCAACTGAAAGGAGAACACAAATGACACCAACACTTGAAGATCTTGAGAATGATTTACTGCGCCGGATGCGAGAGATGAAGGCGCATGAGATTGATATTGATGTGATAAAACTGGTTGAAGAAATCACACCAACTAACAAACAGTTTCTAGCTACTGTCTATGCTTCTGCTGTGAACTGGCTGGATAAACAGGAGGAGGATGGTGGCTCAGTATCAGCTATCATATCCAATCATGTGCAAAGACATTTGAATGAGGTGGCAACCAAGATGGTTGCAACATCAGATGAACGCAGAGCGCATGAGGTATCTGGTGAAGTAATCGAAGCTATTTTTGGAGACAAAGATGCCTAAGAAAGAGAAGACTTTCTACGTCACATGCGAGAAATGCAAGCAGAAAGCTAGTGACTGGTTAGTCTTACTCAAACAAATCGAACCAGAAGAACACCAAACTATCTGTCGCATCTGCTTTCAGGAAGATGTGGCAAAACCAAAGAGGGATTTCTTATGGTAGAAAAACTAAACAAAATAGTTATTAAAGAATATTACACGATACACATAACCGACAAAGAACTTGATGAACTAAGAGAAGATCAAGACATCGTAGATTTATATGAGGACACTGATCTCAAACATATAGAATGGGAATTGTATGACTAGTAAAAGCAAAGCCAAAGGTACATACCACGAAAAGTTTTTTGAAAAGCTATTTAACTCTTGGGGTATTCCCACCAAGCGACAGCCATTATCAGGGTCGCTGGGTGGTGAATACTCAGGAGACTTGGTTGTTACCTACAACAAAAAGAATCTGATCTGTGAGGTGAAGTACAGGAAAGAGAAAGGATTCCCTTCACCATTCACAGTTCTTGATAACAGAGACATTGCTGTTTACAAGCGCGGCACCGACAGAAAGTGGGTGCTGATTGTTCCCGGCGAATTAGTAGAGGAAATGCTAAATGAAACCACATGACCCACAAACACTGCGCTATCGCAAGGCGCAGATGAACGAGTTCTTGCGGGACTTCTTGGAAGATGAAGGCGTTACATCAATCGAGTTTACATCTAAACGCAGAGACAAACCCGAAGTAATAAATGCCAGACAGAAACTTTGCTATGCATTGCATGAGCGTGGTTACTCCTATCCAGAGATAGGCTGGTTGATTGACAGAGATCACACAACTGTCTTGCATCACAAGAGAGCCTACATGAAAAAAAGGGGCATCAAGAATGGACTTTGATAGCAGAGAGAAGAGCATACACGCGAACTTCATTCGCCCTATGACCAAGATGTACACCTGTCCAAAGAACATCCAGAATGATGTCGAGGCCAAGAAGATGTACGGTCAGGAGATACGAAAGGCAATCAACTCTCGCATCTCAACCAAGGTTCCAAACCAAGAAACCTTTGATGGTCTTGTGAAGAAGATATGGGATCGGTGTGTCACAGAACAAAGCTATCGTATCTGGTTCACACCAGCCATGATTGCCAAACACGCATCCAAGATAAATGCAGAGTGGCAACATAGATACGGCTCTATTGATCGCGCACTGGCAAAAGCAAAAGAAAAGCCAGAAGAAAACAGAGGAAGGAAAGATGAGCCAGCCACTCAAGGTTGGACAATCGAAAAGTGTGACATGCACATAGAAGAAATGGAACATTTAATTTCTACTGGAGGCATCCAGAAAGATATTGGCAGGGCATTGATGGGCATACCACTTGCCGCCAAGCGCAGATTGCAGGGCGCAGAATAATTTGCTAAAACAGAGATGAAAGGAGATTAGCAATGACAAAAGAAGATAGGACAGGATTCCTTGGTGGCAGTGACACACTGCGTATCATGGATGGAGACTGGCATGGACTATGGATGGAGAAGATGGGTTACAGAGAATCCGAAGATCTTTCCGATGTACTTGCAGTTCAGCTTGGTATCTGGACAGAGCCATTCAATGTAAAACTCTTTGAGAGAGACAAGCAGGTAGAGGTACAACAGCAAGTTAAGTATCACTTCATGTGGAATGGAGTACCTTGCCGGGGCGTACTTGATGGAGAGTTCAAGATTTATGAAGAACGCTTTGGTCTTGAGTGCAAGCACACCAATGAATCAACAAACATGAACAAACAACTTGAGCGTTACATGCCACAGCTTCAGTTCTACATGAAGGTGTCTGGTCTTAACTCTATGTACTTCTCAAACATCTTTGGCAACAGACGCTATGAATACGTCAAGATTAATAGAGATGATCAGTTTCTTGAACGCATGTTCGTGCATCTCAAAGAGTTCTGGCAACATGTAGAGGATGAGAAGGAGCCGCCACTTGGTATGCCACACATCACTGCTGGCATTGACCAGATCGCAATCAACGACATGGTTGCGCGTGATGCGGGTACTGACAACAGCTTTCAACACCACACCATTGAGTATCTTGAAACGAAAGATGCTGCCAAAGTACATGCCAATGCGCTCAAGACTCTCAAGCAGATGGTGGCTGTCGATGAGAGAGAGGTTTACAACGACCAGATCTCAATCAGGCGGGACAAGCGAGGTTCACTGAGGGTCTACACAAAATGAAGCAGAGCCTCAAACATAAGTGGTGGGAATACCACAAACAGAATCCGCATGTGTATGAACTGCTCAAACAATTTACCTTTCAGGTAATTGACAGTGGGCATCAGAACTACTCTGTCAACGCAATCTTTGAGCGCATCCGATGGCACACAGAGATAGAAACTAGAGGAGAAAAGTTTAAATTATCTAACAATCATCGTGCTTATTATGCTAGGTTATTTATGTACGAACACCCACAACACAAAGGGTTCTTTCGTACAAAGATGACGGAGGATGAGAAGGAGAACCAATGTCGGAACATCCACTAATCAGTGAGGATGCGGAACCTCTGCATCATCTCATTGGTAATGAGTATGAACTTGGCTGGAGATCAGTCTGGATTCATACACCAAAAGAAGCTGTTCGCATTGAATACAGGAACAGCCGCTTGGTTGTAACAGTCGTCAGAAAGGAGAAAAATGATGACACAGAACAACAATATGGAACTATGGGAGAAGGTTTCCCAGTCGGACTCGAACTATCTGAAGAAGGTTAGCTTCGGGTCAAGATCATTTACCAGCATTGATCCTATGTACCAGATACGCGAGGCGACTCGTGCATTTGGGCCGGTAGGTGAGGGCTGGGGATGGTTCTCAGAAACAGAAACAATCACTATGGCAAACGGAGATGTTGCATTTCTGGCACACATTACAATCTGGCATGGTGAAAAAACAAACAGCTTCGGGCCGTTCACTGGATGCAGAACTTTCTACAAGAAAGAACGCATCGCAGAGGACGCACCAAAGATGGCAGTAACAGATGGATTGACCAAGGGATTGTCGCACCTTGGGTTCAATGCTGATGTGTTCCTTGGAGAACACGACAACAAGTATGCGGCAGATAGTAAAGGCGAAAACTGGTAATGACACAGTACGACAACACTGATCGTGGAGCAGTATTTCCACCACGCGAAAATGAAAAGATGATTCTGAAAGGACAAGCAAACAATGATGGAGAGGACATCCGATTGGTATACACAATGTCTGTCACAAAAGACGGAAAGAAAATTATTGATGTGTACCAAAAAGTTGGAACGCTTTTCCCGAATGACAAGAAAAGTGATGCACACCCAGACTACACGGGGCCGTTTGGAGATCGGCGCATTGCTTGCTGGAACAAAGAAAAAGATGGGATGAGGTACATGTCACTCACATTTAGTGACAAGAAATTAGAAGGTGGCGCAACTAAAGCCATTGACGACAGCATACCTTTCTAAGAGACTGTAACACGGCGGCGCGGTTTTTCCCTCCTTTCTCCCGCGCCGCCACCACAGGGGGACAATATGGACGAACTATCAGCATGGAAAGAACGCGCATTGCAAGCAGAGAGCCGCTTGCGAGAGATCGCCTGTATTCCTAACGACTCTATAGGGTGGAACGATGTACGCTCTACTGCCGCAAGAGAGGCACTAGAGACACTGCCAATCCCAGAGAAAGAACTCATATATCTACGTCAGTCTGTAGACCAAACCTTCCCAGCAGAACTCTGCGTCAGAGATAGTGAAGGTGTTTATTCAGTATATGGAATGACCCCACGCGCACTGATGGGTATGTTGAGAACAGGTGTTGCACTTATAGCACAGACAAAGTTCTTCAATCCCGATCCCGAAGCCAGTTAAGAAAATCAACTCCAGTCTCAACATCTACAAAGCAGTGGGTGAATCCTTCTGCTGTGAGTGAGTTTGGATTGATTACTTGCAAGATTGCATGACCATAGTTTTGGTTGTCATACCCTCTTACAAGAGCGTAGGTGTCGTATGACTTGTATCCCTTTGCACGAGCAAGCCAAGAAACGATTCCGGTTTCTACTTGCTCCATCTGTGCCAGCTCCCAGTTGTGCTTGTGACCAGCAATGTATAGGTGTGCATCGCCCTTGAACATTGCCATCTTCTTTTGACCATGCAAGGGATTCCATTGGCTGTGACCCGGCATGTCATGGGCGGCAACGATTCGACACGCCTCCCCGTTTGGGAATCGAATCTCAATCTCTGCTTTCCAATCTTCACTGATTGTGTGCGGCTCGGTCATCCACTTCAAGGGATCGCCGGAGCCAGACCACATGTCATGGTTACCACCGATCAGTATAAGTGGATTGATGTTTCTAACAAACCATTCCACCAGCCGCCAAGCGGTATCGTGAGAAGTGTCTTGATCTGCATACAGTCGAGACAACCTTCCCACCCAGTTATTCTGATAGTCACCGAGGCCGCAACCATAGATACCTTCATTGTTCTGAACTAATTCTACATGTCTGCGAAGCACAGGCCAGTCGCAGTAGTTATCATCTAAGTGTGGATCTCCAAACCAAAGCAACCCGATTGGCTTGCTGTCTTTCATTCTGATCCGTTGCCATTTCTTAGCATCAATATGTTCTTTGCGCTTTTCAAAACGAGAAGTAAGTTGGTCTACAACCTCTTCTATCGGCAAGTCACCTTCAGGAATAATATCCTTGAAGTAAGTTTTTGTTTCAACTTCATTGCTAGGAATGATCCCTCTCATTCTTGCTTGTTCCATTCGAGAGTTGAATGTTGATTTGGCAATACCAAGAGATCTAGCAGCATCGGCGGCTGTTTCAAATTGTTCGTATGCTTCTACGACTTGTATTAAAACTTCTTTATCTACTGGTTTTGTCACTGGGTTCTCTTTTCTAGTGAACGAGTTTTAGTATCTCTTTCTCTGGTTCTTCATCTGTAATAATAGAAAACAATTCATTGGCAAGTTCTTCTGCCTCATCAAAGTCTTTTAAACCGATAACCTTCATAATAATTTCAGGCTCTCCGTCTTCGTTTTCTTCCAGATACATGCTGAAACTATATCTCATTCAAACAAACCAATCGTGTAATTATCTCCGTCAAAAGTTAGACACTGTTTGCGATTGTGTCCATCAGATTTGTAAGACACATGAATCCAGCCACTGTTTGGCTGACCCGGCTCGTAAAACTCCAAGATCAGCTGATCGAACTCAATGTTATCTCTAATCCAGCAAGCAACCTCATAGTTAGAAACACCTATGATCTCGAAGTCTGCGGCCTCACCCATTGCATGTTGGCTGGTTGGCTTGCTACCTATTTCTTCACACAGCATGGGGCTTCTATAGCCACTGGAGACGATTACAGGCGATTTAAAGTGTCCCCGCAGGGGTTCTAGCACATTTACACAAAGCCCCTCTAGTGCCTCTCTATGGCCTTCTGAGGGGGTATTGTCTATTCCGAGGCGTATCGCTGTCTGACTTTTGGTCATCTCTTGCAGGGTAAAGTGGGGTGATAATCTGTTGCCCATTGGCTCTCTCCCAGCAAGAGGTTCTACTTTTTTCCGCGCAGACCCATGAGTTTGTCTGCACCTTTGATTCCAAAACTGCTCGAGATTGCCAAAAATAAGAGCCACTGATACCAATCAGGGAGTGTCTCCAGCACAGCAAAACCCTCTTTGACAGCCTCTCGTGTGCCTTCAAACATTACAAGTGGCAAAGGGAGTAGCAAAACCACCAAAGAAAGTTCGTCTTTCCATGAGTCTTTCGTGGCATCAGCCATTGTGTTTTCCCAGTCAACATCTCCGGCGGCAACCTTTTTGGAAACCTCTGCTTCAGCTTCAGCCTTTGCAACCTTGGCTCTGGACTTTGCTTTGGATTCCTCTGCTTTGCCTTCTACATAGTTTCCTACAATGCCAGCAATCGGTGATATAAAGTTTGTCCACATAACCTATCCTTTATTGAATGTTGTAATACAGTAAGTTTGTTTCTTCTTTTATAAACTTGGGGCAATGATCAAGTTGTCTAACCTGATAAGTCTTTCTAATGTTTTTTTCGCACTGATAATCGCAACGTTTAACATAAACATTTGGGCGACCATCCACATAAGCCATAGTCATTCCCTGCATAGTCAAAGCACAAATAATTTCAATCATTAGTAATCACAAACACAGCCAAAAACAAAAGGAAAACAACTAACCCACCCAAAACTGAGCCAATAATCATCATCATTTCTTTGCGTTCTTGCGCCCTCTTTCTTGCAATGCGCTTTGCTTCTAATACCCGTTCCTTTTCTTCACGAATAGCTTTGTTACGCTCTGCAATAATTTGTTGAAACGTGCCATGACCAAACCGATGATTGATCAAAGTTCTCATTTCTTGCATAGCTTCATTAGCTAGCTTTGCATCTATAACTTTTGATGCGGCATCTTTTGTTTGCCCAAGAATTGATTTGTCAGCAAAGCGTTCTTTTTGTATTTGCTTTTCACCAGCAAACAAACCATCCAAAGCCCCGGCAATGTCTTTGATGTCGTTGGCTGTTGCAATATTGCCTTTAATAAAATCTACAGACTTCTGCACCAAAGCGATGCCAGTCAGTGCGGCACTAATCGGCTCCATCTTTGCGCTCCTGTAGCGCGTTCCAGATGCGTATAGACACCAAGACAAAGGCACCGATCATGACAGCCAGTTCAACCCAATCTGTCGCGCTGACAACCCAAGGCGCACTCATCGCTCCGGCGGCTT
>Ga0181395_1000418_pt1 | contig 18038 bp, 25 predicted proteins | sample 18SPOviralmetaG_FD_130124 | JGI IMG/M metagenome (GOLD analysis project Ga0181395, IMG submission 130124) | Marine viral communities from the oligotrophic San Pedro Time Series (SPOT) site, San Pedro Channel, CA, USA - 18 SPOT_SRF_2010-12-16 | ecosystem: Environmental > Aquatic > Marine > Strait...
CTGAGTTGTTAGCGCCAGAGGTATTAGCCTCAAGCGCCTGATCACCAACCGCCGTGTTGTTATTACCTGTATTGAGTTCTAAGGCTTGATATCCAACCGCAGTATTATGATTACCTGTTGTAACTGTCTTTAAGGCTTGCATACCCACAGCGGTATTACGAGTTCCAGTGGTGTTGGAGTATAAAGCCTCACTGCCTATTCCAACATTGCTGGCCCCTGTAGTGTTGGCATACAGCGCACGATACCCATAAGCACTATTATAGCTTGCAGTGGTGTTAGCCCTTAGAGCCTCTTGACCACTAGCAACATTAAACAGACCTGTCGTATTGCTATATCCAGCTTGATAACCAACGGCTACATTTCTTTCACCAGTGGTGTTGGATATCAGTGCTTGAGAACCAAAGGCTGCGTTTTGTGTGCCCGTAGTGTTGTTTTGTAGGGCTGAAACACCTGTAGCAGTGTTATGACTTGCAGTAGTATTATAGTATAATGCGCCATAACCGAGAGCAGTATTATTTCCCCCAGTAGTATTCGTAGTCCCTGCCGTACCACCTATGAGGGTGTTGTTTATACCTGTTGTGACTGATAGTCCTGCTTCATAACCAACAGCCGTATTAAAAGCATTTGTAGCACTTGTAAAGTTTTGTGAGAAAAGGGCAGTGTAACCAACGGCAGTTGATCTGCTCCCTAACGTGTCTGAGCTTAAAGAGTGCGACCCAACTGCCACATTATAGTCAGCATCAGTTAAAGCATCTCCTGCCAAACTACCAATCAGCGTGTTTCTGTTGCCTGTCGTAATTGCAGTTCCTGCATTATGGCCTATAGCTACGTTGTTATCACCACCGCTTGCCACACTATCTAACGCAGTATCACCCAGAGCCACGTTGCTTGTGCCAGTGGGGTAATTACCGTCGAGCTTGATTGTGCCACCATCGACTGACAGGTTGCCAGTCACTGTAAGGTTTCCAACTAGATTTAAACCATCAAAGTGAGCGTTGTTAAATACGTTCGCAGCAACTGCGCCAGTTCCTGCGCCATTAAAGAACACAACCGCAGTCGTCCCCGCTGGAACTTCATAGTCATTGCTTGCGTTATACGTGCCTTGGAACAGCAAAATGCTGCGCGAACCAGATAGGTTGTTACGCACATAGATAATTTTTTCAGCATCATTCGGGGTAAGCTGCACATATACTGTGCCGCCAATATCTCCGCCATCACCAAAAATAACTAATCGATTGCGCCCGTTAGAAGCTGCGCCATCGCTAACTGGAAGTGTGTTTGGGGAACCTGTCGATCCCGTGGCGCTTAACGTTACGGAAACTTGTCCGTCAAGAGAAGTGTCCAACAACTCAAAGTTTGTGTTCGTTGTATCGCCCCATGTACCAGACTGTTCACCTGTGCCTATGAGTTCGATACCGTTATTTAACGTATATGTACTTGCCATGTTATTGTCCTATGCTGCTATGTCATCCCAGTTTGGAGTTTGAGACGGCGTTACGTCGTTCCATGCTGAGGTAGAAGATGTTGTAATCGGAGTATAGCTTGGATTTTGATTTGGAACAATACGCCCCCAAACAAGAACAGAACCAACTTCTCCCGTTGAGGATAAACCCGTAACCGAGGCAGTAGAGCTTGCTTGGGCCTCTACAGCGCCTACCTGACCTGTTCCCAAAACTCCAGTGACGTTTACTGTGACAAATACGCCGACATCCGCAGAGCCAACTTGGCCTGTTGCGGCTATACCAGAAGGCTCGACATTTGCATTTGCTGTAACTGTAACAGAACCAACGGAACCTGTAGATGCAAGACCAGTCACTACTGTTAAGGCGTCAGCTTCAACAGTAACTGAACCAACAGAACCCGTACCCACAACGCCAGTAACAGAAACAACAGAAGAGGCTTCTATGCTTACAGACCCAACAGAACCTGTGCCCCCAACACCAGTAACGTTTACAGCAACCCCTACGCCTTCAACGATGGTTACAGAACCAACCTCACCAGAACTCGAAACGCCAGTCGGGTTAACATTAGCTTCCGCGACAACAACAACTCCGCTGACAGCCCCTGTTGCTTCAAGGCCAGTTACAGGGATACTTGCCCCCGCAGTGACTGTTACAGAGCCAATCTGTCCGACTGCGCCAACGTTCGTAATAGAGTCTTCGCCAAAGGCAAGTTGACCCCACGTCCCTCGGCCCCAGCCTGAAAAAGGGACGATGACATCTGTCATTAGGCTATCCGAATAATCGCGTTAGAAGCATCCGCTGTTGGGAACACAACTGTAAAATCACCGTTGGTAGAAGTTTTATCTGCACCAAAATCCAGAATAACAACTGCTGGATCACCTGACGCCGAGTCGTTGTAGATCATGGCCCCACGGGCTGTAATGGTTGAGGAAGACCACGTTGTATCCGCAAAATCTGTGAGCGCTGTAGTTCCAGAACTGGTTGGGTCAACTCGTGTTAGAGTGTTTCCGCCAGCCGTATACCCTGTTCCTGTCACCTCGTTTGAAGTGGTATAGGCAGTAGTTGCTGCGTTGAACGAAGCGCTGTTGGTGTAAAGAGCAATTTTAAAAGTACTGCCCCCTGAGTTTTTAAAGTTATGCACTGCTTCAAGAAGTTCTTTCTTAAAGCTCGTACACATAAAGTTGCCAGAAAAGGCCATATCAAAGTCTCCTTATAAGTTCTGCAAGCTCTGGATGCCCAGCATCCATAAGAGCGTTGAATATTGTAGTTCTATCACTCTTTACCGCTTCAGTAAGATAAAATTTAACAACATTAGCGACCTGATGTTTAAAAGCTTTAGCTTGCTCTTGTATTTCAGGATGAGAGTTTTCCGAAACAGAAACGATCTTATCTACGCACCTGATTGAAATTTCTTCAGGAGTAAACCCCCTGTTGTTTGTGGACTCTACTCTTACTTGAAAGTCTCCCGTTGACATAGCGTTCATCATTCTTGTCTAGGCTCCCCATCCCGATAGTTGTCTCTTTTTGTTTTTGCATCAATTACAGAAAGCTCCTGCAGAGCCTCTTTATACCTGCTATTATATTGACTCATCATATCTGGCTCTCCCTTCATAAAGGTATAAGCTTCGATTAGAGAACCATACAATAAAACTGTGTCCGCATTTTCTCCCAACCAAGATTCTCCAGAACTAACAATAGACGGCGGATCATAATAATAGTGCAGCTCTACTGCGTAATTGCTATCTGGAGTTGGTCCCAGTATAAAATTTCCAAAACCAGTTTCTGAACCTCCAGAAAAAACATCACCATCAAATAGACCATAATACTTTGGCAGTCCTTGAGTAGACAGCAAGGGATATGCCTCACGAACAAAGTTCACGTCTTTATCTAAAAGATAACTATAGTTTCCAGAGCCATCCACAACGGCTAGAGAAAGAACAGATAGAAAGTCACTAGGTCGCGCTAGGTATTGATTTCCAGATGATACAGCCCCAGTAACATTTTTTCTTAACTCAGGTATCATTACAGTGCGGAAAATTCTTTGCTCTGCTTGCCTGACAAAAGTGGGGATTAAGGAAACAAAAGTTGTTTCTTGATTTTCTGTATAATCCTGAATTGATTGAGTTAGCTCAGTATAATTCATTCTTTGCCCTCACTATAAAGGTTATCGAATATTCGATTTACATCCAATGTATAGTCAAGGTCTGACTTGGAATAGTGGATATGCTGAGATGGCTTAAAATCTGGAGCGCCAGTGCCAGTCTCAAACCACGCTGGGTGCGTTACTCGCACTCTATTGTTAGGTAAAGCAACAATATTTCCCACCCACTTTTCTGATCCTAGCAACTGCAAAACATGACTTTGTTTATGTTGAGCAGGATCATCAGCTATTTCACTGTCTGTATAATCAACAGTAAATAAATATTTAGCAGGAATCATTTCGCCATCAATCTTTGCCATCCAAGGACACGGCGTTGCCCTATCAAGAGTATATACCGCATGATTGTAAGAGGAGCAGTCCCATGGCTGAGCATCATGCACCGCCATGGGTATAGGCCAATCTGCTAAGGGTTCATCTGCAACAAGAGCGGTGATCGGCATTCTTGCCCACATCGCCCCACCATGCACGTTTTCATCAGAGACATCATCCGATTCAGAACCAGTGAAGACAACCTGAAAACTCAAGCATCTATTCGGCATGGTTGTTACAGCAATAGCCATAGCATGCAAAAACTCCCCATGATATTTTTCATGGTTGCAAGTGTATTCACGCCTTACCCAGCACTTGAAGTGAGGTATGTTGCTTTGCAAGTATGGCATAAGTTCAATTGAACCTTTTATCCTGAACGGGTGTAACGAAGGCCACGCTTAGCTGCGCCACCACCACGAGCAACGCCACCAGAAGACTTCTTGACCACACCACCTTTAGCATAGCCCTTCTTCTTCATTGCTCCACCACGCTTCATTGCTGTTGGCTTAGTGCCACTAACATTTTTAGTATTTTTTTCTTTTTTCTTTGCATCTTCACGTATAGCGGCAGCAGCGCCCAGCAGACCACCACCCATCTCTGATATCTTACCAAAAGCGCCTTTGCCTTTGAGCATACCATACGCAGGACTAATCGTACCGAGAAGATCACCGCCGCTCAGTTTCCGAGTGACCTTGCCTCCCTTGGCGTATCCCTTCTTTTTCATTGAACCGCCGCCCATTTTCTTTTTGACAACTTTTTTAGCTGCAGTCTTTTTAACTGCACCACCAGAACTCATTTTACCTTTTCCATCAGCAGCAAAGAATGGAACCTTTTTCCCATTCTTTGTTGTCATTTTAAGCTTGCCCCCCTTAGAGTAGCCTTTTTTCTTCATGCGCATTTTAGTCTCCTAAGATATGGTCACAGTGACCCTTCCAACAGATGTTATCATATATTGTGCGGAATTTCCAACGGGATTCCATCCAAACAACTGACGGCTTTCAAGTAAGGAAGTGTCAGGTCTTGGGTTTCTAAGGGACTGAGGGTCATTTATTTTTACTCGTCCTAAAAAATTCTGGGGCTGATCAGGGTCAACTACATCCTTACCGACACGAAATCCTGTTCTGACTCCGTCTCTATATTCATCGACAAGGTCTTTTAAGGGGTATCGAAATCCCGTCTTGTCGCAAAACCCAAATGCATATTTACCTTTAGCGTATGACATTATCCACCCAACATAAATGTATCATACGGAACAAACTTGATTGATGCCGTCTCTGTGTCTTCACCTGCAGCAAGTTCAAACTGGAACTCATACTCTTGCTTTAATCCTGCTGCTGATTGAGGATTTTTTTTCATAGCAATATAGTATGCCATACCTGAAGCTAGTGCAGGTATAAACCTTGGTGGAATTGAAGCGCTTCCAGCGATGCCAGAAGCAAGTCCATCAATACCTTTCAGCCTATAATACGAAAGCGTATAAGTTTGAGTACTATCGGGAACAGGCCAAAGAGTCACTTTTGTTTCTGACGCGAGCCTTTGGACGTAGATTTGGGTCGGCCTACCTTGCGTGTTTTTGTTGCTTTGCTGCGCGTAGGTTGAGACGCTGACCCTTTCGAGGTTCGTGTCCGTTTGGTTAGTGCCTGTCCCTGTACGGATTTGGTGTTCGATGATGTCGATTGTTTCTGACGGAAGGGTATAAGTTTCCGTACCCGCTGTAATAGCAAGCGTACCCGATTCAATAGTGAAGAGATTAAGACCACGATTTTGCCACTCCAATGTTAAAAGATTAAGACTACGTCTCGCCGTGCGCAGGTCATAACCAGAGCGCATTTCTAATCCAACACGCTCATATGCTTCTTCAAATAGTTCCGATAAGTCTGGTGTAACTACAGCCATCTATTTTTTCCTATGCACTTTTACTTTTTTTGCAATCTTCTTGGGCTGAGCCACATACTGCTTACCAGCTTTAGTGCCTTTTCGTTTCGCCTTTGATGTAGCTGCATATTCCTTAGAACTAAGAGACTTGATAGCTTTATCAGGCAAATACCTCTCACCAGTAGCCTTGGAGCCTTGTGTGGACGGCTTGCCGCTTTTGGTACGCCACTTCTGCTTTGTCCAGCTCTTTAAGCTTTTCTGTGACTTTTTTAATGCCATCAGTCCTTGTAACCCCCACCAGCCTTCTTGTATCTCTGAGCTAGCATCTGAGCCTTCCTTGCAGACCATTGACCCGGCTTACCACCTTTGCCACCAGACTTAATCTGACTAAACAATTTCTTTCTCATAGTGGGCTTAGTATAGTTACCAGCTTCGTTTACACGACTCTTTCCCTTAACAGAGCCACCACCACTCATGCGAATGGCAGTAAGGTCTTTATGATCATCTCCACTAGGTTTTTTAAACATAATAAATTATTTTCTTTCTAGCAAATTCTTCCGCGAGTTCGGCCCCGTTGCGCCAACCCATCACCCCTACTTGAAACCTTACCACCTGATGACATCCTTTTGCCACCAATCTGTATGTTACCAAGAGCTTGAGCAACTGGGATTCCACCAGCGCCCTTTTTAATTGGACCCATCTTCTCCAGTAAAGATTGAATGTCGGATGCGTCTGGCATTACGCCTCCGCCTTTTTTCATTTTTTTTACCATCTTATTACCTGTCATTTGACTACCCATTTGAGAACGAGAAATCATTTTATGATCCTTTTTTCCACTTAGTAGATTTAGACTTAGTTTTACTAGGACTCCATTTAGCTTTATCTGCCCAATAAGCAGCAGACATTTTGCCCTTAGAAATGTTCTTTGCATGTCTAGACTTAAAGGCCTTACGCTGACCAACAGTCTGGTTAGTTTTTACCCCTTGCTGTCCAAACCGAATGGTTTTAATTTTATCACCCTCCTTTGCCACAACTATGTGTGACTTCTTTGGGTGATTGGGAGTGCGCTTGGGCTTGTTAAACCCAGACACTCCCGCTCTTGCTAGACGAGAGTCTTTAGTAGCCATCTATTACCTATCCATACTTCTTTCTCATGTGAAGGATTATAGTATAAGTATCCGCAGACGTATGACCTACTGTTGTAAAATTAATATCTCCAGTAACGCCAGAACCTGCATTATTAGTAAGACCACCAAATACAGTATAGTCATGATTGCCGCTTTGGTTTTCACCAAGCTCAATGCAAAACTGATCTGAGGATGCATCCCAAAAAATCTGAACCTTCATGCCAATGCACTGCCACCAGATTCTTTCTATAATAACACCACTGCAAGGCGTTCCGTCCTGCAAGCTGGAGAGAGAGGATACATCTACTTTTGTAACGGCTGACTCTCCAGTGCCATCTGAAACATTCGTAAATTTTATAACGGCGCTTTGCTTACCGTCTATAAGAGTTTGAGATGTTACTGCATCTGCCATTTATCAATCCTTTTTCTTGGGTGGACGCCCACGTTTCTTTTTGACGGGAACCTCTTTCCACGCCTCATTTACATCAGGCGTGGATGGATCATCTGCTTTTAGCGTACCATCTGTGTTTCTGGCTCGAACCTTCTTTCGAGGGTTCATCATGTTTAGCTTACCCATGCGTCACCTATGAAACGGCTGCGCTAAATGGAGTTGCTTCTGTTCCAGTAGCTGCTTGGTTAATTAAAACACGAAACTTGTTTGAGGCAACATCTTGGATTTCAATGTGACCGCCAAGAATACCGCCAGTTGTAGTTCCATCTAATGTTATGGTATCACTGTCGGCTGCTGTTTCGAAGATAGATGCTGTCGCGCCACCATCGTTTGCAACAACTGCAACACCTGACATTGTGTCATTGGCGTTAGCAACTTGAATCTTGTAACTGTTAGAAGTTACAGTTGTCTGAACAAAAAAACGATATGTATTGCCAGTTCCAGACGCCGCTGGAAGTGTTAAGGTTGCGCCTGACGCTACGTTGAGGTTCATTGTGCGTCCTGCATGAGATGCAGATGTAATTGTTGCGTTTGCTGCAATGGAAACCAAAGAGTTTGAACCGCTAATAAAACCAGCAGTAGAAGTCACTGGACCTGAGAATGTAGTTGAAGCCATATTAATACCCCTTGCACAAGGTTTGGCCTTACAGTCTGTGCAATGTCAGGTGGGGTGTGTCCTGTCTGCAAGGCTAATGTAAACCCCAAATAAACAGTACCACGTTTTTTAAAAAAAGAAAGGGGCAACCTGAGCTGCCCCAATCAATAAGGGAGAAATGAGTAAATTAATACTCAAACTCCTTATATCACAATTTATGCTCCCGGAGAACCATAAATTCCTAATGGGTCGGATACGCCGAAAGAATAACGCTCACGCGCTTTGTAGCGCACGTTACCTGTATCGAAATCACCGTCCATAGATGTTGACATAGGAGTCCGCACAAAGTGCTTCATTCCGTTTGGAACATCTGTAGTGATAAAGAACGCATCTGTGTCAGTCAGGTAGTGATTGACACGATAGCCCTCTGGGATCGAACCGTTTGAACGCAATGCGTTTACGTCGTTATCCGCTGTGCCTGTACGAAGCTCAGTTTGAAGCAAGCGAGTTGCAACGAACATAAGCGCAGGTGGAACGATAAGCTTACGAGGACGAGCCGCAATCAACAGGCCACGTTCGTCAACGAACGCTGCAATGTCGATAACCGCTTGCTCAAGTGAGGTTTCGTTCAAGTCTGCATCCGTCGATAGACGGTTTGCATTGTTACCACCAGCAACAGTTGGGTGCGAAGTTGAAAACAATGTAGCGCCGTCACCTGAATTAAAGGTGTCGAAACCAGTGTTCAACAAGGATGCAGCCTTAACCTGCTTAGTGTAAGCCATGGCGCGAGCCAAAGCCTTTGTGTAACGTGCAGACAAAGAGTCGTACAAGTTGTCTTCCATCGCTTCTTCAGTGATGGAAAAGCCCATTGCAACCGTTTCGTGGTTGTAACGAGCCGTGAAGGACTCCTGCGCGTTGTCATACGAGATCGCTGAACCTTCAGGCTTAACAGGCGCTGCGCCAAAGCCAGAAAGTTTTACTTCCTCCTCAAAGCTACGCTCTGAGTTTTCAGTTTCATAAACCTCTGCATGTTCGTTTTCGTACTTTTCGTACTCCAATCCGAACAACGCATTGAGACCCGGTAGAAGCTCCTTCAGGAGTTGTGCGCGAGAAATAGCCATATCTCAATCTCCTATGCTGAGCCAGTTGTTGACGAGTGCTGATGGTAATTAAACTTACACACCAGAATCGGATAAGAAGTACCTTTCTCATCACCCTGATCGCCACCGAGATAATCGATAATACGAATTGGGTTTTGAGCATCTGTACTTATTTCAGAGATATCCAACGCAACGCGGCTGATATTCAGCGTTGTGTTTGGAGCCGTCTGAACAAGCAAGGTGTTCTTACCGTAGATGTCACCAGTATTAGTTGGCGCACCGTCAGCTTGGATTGTGAATAAAACGCTTGGATCATCAACGACATAGGCCATTGCGTCAGACGCAACAGTACCTGCGGGCCATTTTTGACTAAACGTCATTTGGTTGGTGTTAGGATCAGTGTACTTAACACCCATGAAGATACCTACCATATCAATGGCTGTGGTATCGTCTCCAGTCGCGGCTTGCTTCTGAATGGTTGTCGCTGTTCCACCGTCTACAAGTTGCACAATATCACCTGTGCAAATGTTAGTATTGTAGGCGGAAGCTATTGGATATTGACGGAACACTTCTTGTGAACCGTTATCCAAACGACCAATCGGACGCAGACCAAAGGGAGCAGCAGTTGAAGACATTTGCCTTCTCCTTTTTTTCTACATTTAAAACAAAGTAAGCGCCCTATAAGTTCAATTGAACTTTTAAGTTACTTACCAAACGAGGTGCGCGTATTACGCTCTGGAGCCAGAACGGGCATACGCGGATCATTTTCACGCAGATAGTTACGATCAACAGCATCAATAGCATTTTGTGCGTTTTCTAACTGTCCATCAACACGATCATGCGCGATTTCTTCAGGGATGCTGCAAAGCATTAACCCTCCTACTTCCACATTGTCCTTGAACCTAGAGTCAAGGTCGGACACAACACGAAGCTCTGGATAGTCATCGGCCTTCACAGGAGTATACCCTTCGCGGAAACGGCTAGACACATTTGGATTGTCGCTTTGACCCATTAAAGAAGTGCGAATCCAGCGAAAGTGTAAACCATCACGGGGTTCGGGGGTCGGCAACGTAGACGGTCTACGCCAGTTTTTTCGACGCTGTCCTTGATCACGAGTATCAAGGTTACGTGGTTTCCTTTGATTAGCCATTACTTGCTATCCTTCATGATTTGCGCCGCATATTGTTCATTTGTCAGTCCGAGTCGCTTGGCGATTTTGACAGCGGAAGGAGTCAACTTAACTTTGCGTGGTTTTTTTGAGCTTCTGCTCGCAGGTGCTACCACGTTACCTGTTTGACGGGGCTGTGTGTTGACCTCCACTGTGCCATCGTCAAATTCTTCTGGGAAACGATTCCTCATCGCTCCGTCAATCGAATCATAGTACGCTTTGGTATTTGGGGAAACCCCCGATTTCACAACTTTTTCGTGAACGCCAAATGCATACCCTGTCATTTCTTCATTTTTACCAAACCATGGGTTGTTATCTGCCCACTGCATTGCCTCTGGGTCAGGACGTTTAACCTCTGGATTTGGTTGAGGTTGATAGTTTGGCTGGGCTGCAGGTTGTGGGGGAGCAGGTTTGTAGTTATCTACGCGGAATTTTTCATTCTGCAAGCTATTCAGTTGCTCTTGAGCGGCAAGAAACGCTTCGCTATCCCCCGTGTCATAGGCTTCTTTAGCTGTTCGCTTTGCCTTGTCCATCTCAGCTTGCAAGCGACCCTGCGCCTGTTTTACAAGAACATGCTCTCCTTCAGCTAAACTCTTTCGAAGACGTTCATTTTCTTTATGAATTGTTTCTGCGTAACGAATTGCCTCTTCACGAACACGAGCAGACTCTTCTTTTGCCCTTCGCTCTTCGTGAAATTCATATTTTAATTTTTTGATTCTCTTTTGTACGTTATCGCTATACTGTTCAATCTCTTCATCTTCTGGGATTTCAGGATCAACACCCTCAGACCTGCGAGGCTTGTTGCGGTCTTCCTCTGGGGTATCGTCTTCTATCTCAACTTCAAAATTATCAGAATCAATATCTTCAATGATATCATCTTCTATCTTTTGTGCTTCTGCGTTCATGCTCTTGTATACCCCCTTGGGTCATCAACAACGGCTTCGACCGTGTCATCATTGATAATCCGAAACTCTTTTCCTTGAATTTTAAATCTAGTGCCAGAATAAGAACGAAAAATTACGAAGTCTCCGACCTTACACCAAGGACCATCAGAGAACCTAGACTCATCCTTGTAAGCATCCACACCAACCTTTAGAACAAAGCCAATGATAGAAGCAGTTTCTTCTGCTGATTTAAGCTCATCAGGGACAATCACGCCGCCTTGAGTCTTTTCGCTAATTTCTGGGATAGTTATTAGAAGCCTGTAGCCGGTAGGTTCTGGAAGTTTTGCTTCTATCGCCTCATCTACCTTGGCGTCATCTACATTTACTGTAGCGTACATTATTCACCTATGCGCAGTGGTTTAGGTCCACAGTTACCTTGCGCGGTCTATTCCGCGAATAAGTTAAGATTACAGGAAAAAGTTTTAGCTATCAATATATCTTTTTTCAATTTCTTTTAAATCTTCTAAAATCTTATTATAAGAGCTATATTCTCCAACGGCATGCCAATATGCATCCTGATTTTTAGCTCCGCCAGTTGCTAGAAATTGTTCAATAGAACTTTTGTATTCATTCAACTTACGCTCAAATATTAAGAAGACGTTAGTCTCTTCCATTTTTCTTCTCTTCTGCCTTTAAGATTTCCCTATCATCTAGGTTTAATTCTTTAGCTATTTCTAAACCAAGCCTTGCGCCGGCAAGCTTTTCTGTGCGCTGAGACTTATCAAGCTCCGTTGCCAATCTAGCCCCGACTTGAGCGCCAGCTCTTTTGTCTTCTGATTTAATTCTCATCTCTTGGATGTCTGAATTTGTTTCAGCTTTCATTTTATCAAGTTCAAGTTTGGCCTGATCCATTTCCATCTTGTGCTGCAGCTCTTGCTCTTTAATAGAGAGTTCACGCTGTTGAATTTGCGTGAGGGGGTCTTCTGCTTGCCTCTGAGCCTCAGCTTGCTGTGCTTCTTGTAAATTGCCTTGTGTGACTTTTTGAGAAGCTTCTGCAACAAGCTTTGATAATTCAAACTCTACATCTTCTGGCAACGGAGCATCTGGGTCTGGAAGCTCAACTCCAAGTTTTAATTGTATTTGGCTACGGTACTCCATCGCAACATGCTCTGTAATATGAGAAGACATAGCTGCCTGTATAGCTGAAGCAAATGGAGACTGCCCGATCATTTCTAATATTTTAGGGTCTTGCGCTGCTGCCATATGCGTTTGAATATGAGCCTTGTGATCCTGATAGGCAAAGGCCTTAACTGGCTCTTGCTTGAGAATAGACATATTTTCTGTGACAGGGTCTTTGGGCTTTATCTCGTCTGGTAGTTTTATAATGTCATCTGCATCTTGAATACCAAGTACTTCCAACATCTGACGATGAAGCTTACCCATATCGTATAGCTGAGGCGCTTGCTGAGCAAGCTGCAGAGCAGATTGATACTGCATAATGCGCTGGGCCATAGTGGCAGCGTTCGGGTCGGATACTGGAATTACATCTACCCTGCCGTCAAAATCTTCTGTTCTATTATGCTCTCCCTCCATCTCATACGCATACTCTGCTGGCATGTAGTCATGAATGACCTTTGCCAACAAACGAAGCTCACGCTTCATCGCTGCATGCATACGAGACTGAACTCCTGACATAACCTTCATGGATCGCTCCATGAGCGCGAGCGTTGTCCCGACTGGGGCTTGCGCATTCATGTCACCTACTTGGATGTCAGCAACTGATCCAATGCGTCGGCCTTCTTCAACAATGTTTCCGAGTAACTGATACAGTACGCCTGACGGCTCTTTGTAAGGGATAAACGTAATTGCGTCACGAATAGCACCGCCCGGTACGTCCACATCCCTAAATTCACCCGGCATAAGAGGAGAATCATCACCTTTAATACGCATCCCGCGAGCTTTAAGACCAGCAGGTAAGTTCGATAACGTACCTGCATCAACAAGCTGACGAAGTATGGATGTCGCGGATTTCGCAAGACCACCGATAAGATGTATAAGACCTGTCCCATAGAAGCCGAGACCGGGGAGATATTTGTAATGTACGAAATGTAATCTCTTTTTTTTCTTTTCATCTTCACTATACCAATTCCGACGAATAGACAGAACGGTAGAGGAAGATTTGTCTATTGTTACAACATAGGGGAGTGCCAAGCCGTCAGGATCAGAATGTTCTCCACCAAGGTCCAAGTTAGCATGCACCTCAAGAATAGTGTGTCGATCATCATCTTCCATCACCGCCGACTCACCATCAAGCTCATCGTACTTATCTTCAATATCTGTCCGATCAGGAGAGGGCTCTGGCAGCTCTACATCACGATAGAATCCATTAACTTGAAGCTCAAGAACTTCATTAGAAGTTTTTTTCATGACATGAGTGTATCGCTCACATGTGCCCAAATCAGATGATCCATACGCAACCACGAAGTCTTCCGCTGGAACAAACATAGCGGCTGGGCGTTCGTTGATCGGATCATAGTAAACCTTCTTGAAGGCAGAGCCAGCAAGCGGAAGCTTGAACAACATCTGTTCTGTTTCTTCACGGTACTCAACCATCTCTTCAGTAAGAAGATAGTTCATCTCCGTCTCTACACGCTGAGACTGTTTGTATTTTTCTGTGGATAGTTTGCCCATGATCTTAGTGCGAACAGGCCCAGAAGCAGGGAAAAGCTCGCCCATGGCCTGTGCTTGGAAACGAACAACAGATTCTGTGAGAAGGGGATGGAATACACCTGAAGCCCCAGCCCAAGGCTGTTGACGTTCCTCAATCTTTAAACCTAGTAAGTCTAAGCCTTTCACATAGGCTCTTGCCCAATCCTTGCGAGATTCACGGTCAGACTCAAACTCTTCTATCAATTCTGAGGAAAGGATTTGAAGTTCCTGATCATCCATGAACTCAGCTAAATTGCTTTCATGGTCAGGGCCAAGAAGTTCATCTGTTATGTCACCAGTGAAATCAATAACAATACTACCATCATCAGTCTCCATGGAAACTGCATCTGGGTTCACAATTTCAATTTCCAGATCAGCCTCTTTATCTTCATCATCCTGCATTTGATCAGGGTCAAAAGGTTCCATAGGTTTTGTAATAGCCATGCTGTTTTCCTCTATGCTCCACAGAACTATAGCAGATCAATTAATAATATTCCACTGGTCTTATGTATTTAGGCTTATCGTCATAATCATCACTTGATGATCTGATCCATCCACCCTGTCTGAATCGTATCAATGCCTGTGACACGGAGTCAACATAGTCATCATGTTCTCCAGAGGGAAACGACGCACACTCTTCGATAACATCATATGATCCTTTTGTTGGGGGATGCCACACTACGCCACTTGCAAACAGGTCAGTTACTGCATTCACACGAGCAATTTTGTCTTGCCCACGAGACGGCGTAAACTCTGTAACGGGTAGACCCATCGCCCTAAGCTCAAATATCAACGGCGCACCTGAAGCTTTCTTTTCCACAATCAATTGATCTGGTTCGTACTCCCAGTACTTCTCATAAGCAAGCTGCTTTAGCTCTGGGAACTCTAGCTTTTCCTTATACGCATCTAACAATATTAGATTTGGAGTAGTGCCATTATTGATATCTGAATGATAGAATATCCCCCAAGTTGTACAGGCGCTGTAATCTGATCTTTGTGTTTTCAGGAAGGCAGTATCCCAAGACTGAAGTATTGCCTGACACATAGGGGGTTCTTCATGTTCCCACTCATTCCACCATTCTCGCTTAATAAGCGCACCCTCTTCAGAGGTTGGGTTCTGTTGATACTGAGCATTCCACTTTGATACTGGAATCTCAGCCTTAATCGCTTCTAGTTCTTGCTTTCCCCAGAACTCAGGCCATAATGATTTCCCAGAAGGCATGATTGCTGGAAGTTCTATTACTTTCCAATCATCAGTACCCTCAATCTCAGCCGATCTCTTAATGATTTGTCCTGTAAGATCGCGCTTTGACCAACGTGTCATTACAATAATGATAGCCCCACCGGGCTGTAACCGCTGACGGGGGCCAGATGTATACCATTCATAAACACGATCATAGACTTCTGGGTTGAACTGACCTTGCTGAGCTTCTTGTTCTGAGTGGGGGTCATCAATAATCAGAACATCCGCACCCTTACCAGTTACCGCACCGCCTACACCAATAGCAAAGTAGTCACCTTGCTTGTTAGTGTTCCAACGTCCTGCAGCTTTTGAGTCAGAAGATAGCTCAATGCCAGAAAAAACATCCTGAAAGTCATCGCCTTGGATGAGGTTACGAACCTTACGTCCAAATCCCACTGCCAATTCTGCAGTGTGAGCAGTTTGAATTATCTTTTTTTGTGGGTACTGACCAAGATACCAAGCAGGAAAAAGATAAGAAGCAAATTCAGACTTCGTATGCCGAGGCGGCATGTTAATAATTAAACGCTTCAGCTTTCCGCTGGCAACCTGCTCAAAGGCATCAGCCATAGTTTTATGATGCCTACCACCAATGAAGCTAGGCCACATCATTTTAACAAACTCTAAAAAATCAGTTCTGGCGTTTTCCTTTGATCGCGCCGAATCAAGAGCCTCAAGCTCCTTTAGAATTTCTGCCCTTTGATCTAGAGGGAGTGTTGATATCTTTTCTAAGATATTTGAATGCTTACCCATGATTTGAAAAATTCATAAACTTTACGGACCATAATCTTCGAACTTCGATCGTGGATCGACCTCCGATGCAGGAGCAGCAGGAGGAGCAGCAGGAGCAGCAACTTCAGAAATGTTCGGCACTACATACTCTGGCGGTGGTTGAAACTCATAAGGCTGAGGTATGTATCTAGTTTGTACAGGCAAGAGCTCCGATCTCCTAGAGACTTGCTGATCTCCAAGTGGTGAATTAAAAGGCTTAGGGACAGGAGCTACATAACTGGAGTACAAAGTTTCAAGATTGGAGCCAAAGCTACCTTGAGGACCACCAAGGGATTGAGGGAAAGCATTGGTCTGAGCATTGGTCTGAGTATAGGGTTGAGAATATGTTGTCGGCCTCTGAGTAAACCCGCCAAAATTACGACGCATGGAAGGTCCGTACTGATCTCGATATGCGCCAATTCCGCCCATCATACTTTGAGAAAAGATATTACGAATTAAATTTTGTTGATCTTCAAGTTGCTTAATGCGGTAATCTTTGAAGCCGCTGCTTTGCTCAAAATCTCTTTGTAACTGACCATAGCGACTCATCTGTTCCTGAGTCGGACCCATGGATTTCTGATAGTCCATTAGGGCTTGGTACTGTTCATTTCCTTCAAATGGGTTTTTTGGTGGAGCTGGATATGAACCCATACCGTAGTTATTTCCATAAAACTGGTTAGGTTGTGAGTAGCTGTTGTAAGATTTATACCTAGAGCCCCCACCCCCAAAGGGGCTTTGACTATACATCGGGCCTTGACCGCCCTTGCCGCTGGAATAAGAAGGTTGCTGTTGAGGATACATATATGGACTTGGTAAGCCATATCCACCGCCCATTCCTCCACCCGCTCCTGCGCCCATGACCATTCTCCTGAAAGTACTAAAGACAAGCATAGCAAATAAATTGCCCCTTGAAAAGTTCTATTGAACTTAACGTGCTTGCAATGAGTGAGCGTATATGTATTATAATATATAATATATATAATATATATAATACTCTCTCTCTTAGAGAGAGAGATATAGTATATTATAATTATATATAATATAACTAGCATATGCTTATAGTTGATAATAACTGCTTTGTTGTTGAAATACCCAAGACAGGGTCTTCTACACTTCAGTGGATTGTGGACAAGGTCTACAACGGAAGTGTTCTCAACGGGCATCACCCCGTCTCAGAAGCAAAATTAAAAAATGAAAATAAAAATTTTAGTCAGATAGTGGCTGTTGTCCGAAACCCAGAGGACAGACTTGTGAGCGCAGTTAACTACTGTCTAAAAAACGCCGCAACCCAGTCAGGGAGTGCCAAACCAAAAAACAAATCAGCGATAGCCAAAGAAGCTTCCCAATTAATGAAGGGAGCAATCAAAGGATACAGCAAGAAAGACGGCCTCGTAAAACACTTCTGCTTCAGAACCCAACAAAGTTTTCTAGATACAGCAGATAAAGTGAAGATATTCACCTTCAATGAACTCCATCTAGCAGCACGGCACTTAGGTTGGAATGGAGATATGCCTCACATCAATCAGGGAGAGGCGTGGATAGCCAAGTCTGATCTTCAGGTACTTACCCCCTACAAAGAGCTACTGCCCCTCTACGAGGCAGATATGAAGCTCTATGAATCCTTTTCGATTTTCGAAGTATAGTACTAATACCCCTATTTGAACCTATGGGGTTTCTGAGTGTGCGAAACATCATGTATGTATATCGTGCGCAGCGTGGCCCGAAACAGGGGGGTGGGGGTAGGTGGGGGTCGAGATACTACTAAATTTGCGCACACACGTAAGGAAATGTTCAATTGAACTTTTTAACCCAGACCAAGACGATCAAGTTTGTCACGCAGATCACGTTCGATTTCGTCAGCAGTCCTGTCTGTCTTATCGTCGGTCTCCACACGATCTGTGAACAGCGCAACTGATTTGCCCAACAACTCCAACGCACGAACACGAGCCCCGTCCTGCACCCCGTCGTCAAGGGCTATGCCTTCGAGCTGTTTCAAAACCAGATCACTTCGAGAGAGCGACTGCATGCGCCGTTCCCGCTCCTTCTGGCTATGCAGCTCATCTAATCTTGCGGATACCTTGGGGTTGATTGCTAGCTCATACGCTTGACGATGTATCGTTGCTGGTAACATGTTCTGGGCGTCATACGACTGCCTATACGCATCACTAAAAGAAGCACCACCAAA
>Ga0181395_1000423_pt1 | contig 17940 bp, 22 predicted proteins | sample 18SPOviralmetaG_FD_130124 | JGI IMG/M metagenome (GOLD analysis project Ga0181395, IMG submission 130124) | Marine viral communities from the oligotrophic San Pedro Time Series (SPOT) site, San Pedro Channel, CA, USA - 18 SPOT_SRF_2010-12-16 | ecosystem: Environmental > Aquatic > Marine > Strait...
ACAAAAAAATTACAATGAAGTTTGAGAAAAAAGTAAACTTTTTAGAGGCTGGACTAAAGTATAAAGTATGATTTCTTATTTTCAAGATTATGTGACCATAGGAGCCGTCCTAGGATTTGGCCTCTTTCTTTGCTTGCTATTACTAGGAGTAGCTTCAGTACTGAGACCTAACAAGCCTTATGCAGAAAAACTTCAAACTTACGAATGTGGTGTGGACCCTGTAGGGACGGGATGGAGTCAAACATATGTTAGGTATTATATTTTTGGTTTACTTTTTGTTATTTTTGATGTTGAAGCAGTATTTATTTTTCCTTGGGCAATTAATCTGGAGAGACTAGGTTATTTTGGATTAATCGAAATGTTTTTTTTCATATTCATTTTGCTAATTGGTCTTATATACGCAATAAGAAAGGATGTTTTGAAATGGGAGTCGTAGATAAATTTGGTCTTCCAAAACCGATATCATCAGTTTTTAATTGGGCTAGATCATATTCTTTGTGGTACTTTCAATTTGGATTAGCATGTTGTGCTATTGAAGTTATGGCTGTAAGTGGTCCAAGGCACGATTTTATGAGATTAGGAGTAATTCCACTTCCTGCATCTCCACGACAGGCTGATTTTATGATTGTAGCTGGAACAGTTACTGACAAAATGGCCCCTTCAGTTAAAAGGCTTTACGATCAAATGCCAGAACCTAAATATGTGATTTCCATGGGGTCATGTTCAAATAGTGGGGGTCCATATTGGGATTCATATTCAGTAACAAAAGGTGTAGATCAATTAATTCCTGTAGACGTCTATGTTCCCGGTTGTCCTCCAAGACCTGAAGCATTACAGGAAGGGATATTACTTCTCCAGAAGAAAATTCGCGGAGAAGACATGAAAGAAAAATGGCTAGAAGTTCAAACAGAGCCAATTTAAGATGGAAGAATTTTTTAACAAAATAAAAGAAAGCTTTACGGATGCAACATTAGAGTTTGAAACAATAACTATTAAAGTTGACTCAACTGAGTGGATTGAGACACATCAAAATCTTAGAGATCAATTTAATTTAAAATTTTTCTCCTGGCTATCTGCAATAGATTGGGATAATGAAGTTTCTGTTGGAGAAGCGCCTAAGGAGAGTGTTTCACCAAGTTTTGAAATAATTACATGCCTGTCAGATTTAGCTAATACAAATTTAATTATTGTATCAACAAGCATTGTTAAATCAGACCCAAAGATTAAATCTCTTGTGGAAGTATATGCTGGAGCAAACTGGCATGAGAGAGAAGCCTTCGAAATGTTTGGAATAAATTTTGAAAATCATCCAAATCTTGAAAAACTATATCTTCCTGATGGGTACGAAGGATATCCTATGCTTAAATCTTTTGAATTAATTAGTAGAGAAGTTAAGCCTTGGCCTGGTGAGGTAGATGTAGAGGGAATGCCAGAAGAATCAGAAAGTGACAAATCAGAAGATGGTTAATGCATTAGATCCACAGAATATTAATAGTTTTTCAGAGGCATCTGTATCTGTAGAAATTGAAACTGAAGATATGACACTTAACATAGGGCCTCAACATCCATCAACCCATGGTGTACTAAGGCTGGTTGCAAAAGTAGACGGGGAAAAAGTTCATGATGTAAAACCCGTACTTGGGTACATGCATCGCGGCTATGAGAAACTGGCAGAAGTCAGAACTTATCCGCAGATTACAACACTTGTAAACCGAATTGATTGGGTTGCGGGATTCTCTAACGAAATTCCATTTATTACTGGGGCTGAAAGATTGATGGAAATCGAAGTTCCTGAAAGAGCAAAACATATAAGACTCATACTTACTGAAATGGCTAGAATTTCCTCACATTTTGTATTTAATGGAGCGTATGCTCTCGAAGTCGGTGCATTAACTCCAATTTTTTATGCAATGGAAGACAGAGAAAGAGTTTTAGATTTAATTGAGTCAGTAACTGGTGGTCGCTTTCACCCAAACTTTAATCGTATCGGCGGAGTAAAACCAGCAGCTGGAGCAGGCCCTACTACGAAAAAAAATATCCAAGATTTACCTGCTGGATTTTATAGGGATACAAAAGCAGCAATGCAAAAAGTTATAGAGGCTGCTGATCAATTTCAAAATTTAATTGGTGGAAATGAAGTTTTTAAAAAAAGAACAAAAAATGTCGGTGTCTTAACTGCCGAGACCGCAGAAGCCTTTGGAGTATCCGGACCAATACTTAGGGCCTCTGGAGTAAAGTCTGATTTAAGAACGCAAACAGATTATTTGCCATATGATCAATTTGAATATGATATTCCTATTGGAGAGAATGGAGATTGTTATGATCGATGGGATGTCAGAGTTAAGGAAATGGTTGAATCGGCAAAAATAGTATTACAAGCAATTGACTCAATGCCTTCTGGCCCACTTCAAGCAAAGGTACCTAAAGTTATAAAAGTCCCTAAAGGACGTACATATGTAAGAGCAGAGAATCCAAAAGGAGAAATGGGCTACTATATAGTTTCAGACGGTGGGTTGGGTCCATATAGACTAAAAGTTCGAACAGCTTCATTTAGTAACATTTCTATTTTACCTAATATGCTTGAAGGGGCTTTATTACCTGACTTAATTGCCATTATGGGTAGCTTAGATTTCGTACTAGGAGACGTAGATAGATGACAGAAGTTTTAATCAAGGTCGGATTGCTTGCTGCAGTTGCATTAAATGGTGCAATTATTTTCACAATTATGGATGTAAAAGGTGCGTCATGGATGCAGCGAAGACCGGGACCTTTACATGTAGGACTTAGAGGTTTCATATTTCCTTTGGCTGAAATACTTAAATTTGTTCAAAAAGAAGACATAATACCAACAGAAGTTGATAGACCAGTTTTTAAATGGGCACCCGCTTACGTTATGGTTTCATGTGTTGCACTCTTTGCAGTAGTTCCAATGAGCCCTACATTAGTTGTTGCAGATTTAGAATTGGGTGTTTTCTTTGCGCTGGCGATCAGCTCTTTGGGAACTATTGGTGTGTTAACTGCTGGATGGTCATCAGCAAACAAATATTCCTTAATGGGCGGTTTGAGAGCGGCAGGACAGCTTATAGCATATGAACTTCCATTAATACTTGCTGTTGTTGGAGTTGTTATTCAAGCTGAAACTATGTCACTAGTTGGAATAGTAGAAAAACAAATTGAATGGGGAGTACCTTTTGTTGTTGGTGGGCAGATAGTCGGCTTTTTAATTTTTATGGTTGCAGCAACAGCTGAAATGATGAGAGTTCCTTTTGATATGCCAATTGGTGAATCAGAATTAACTATGGGTTTTATGACAGAATACTCTGGCATTAGGTTCCTAATATTCTATATTTCTGAATACATGAATATGTTTATTTTATGTGCAATAGCATCAACATTGTTTCTTGGTGGTTACCATGTACCACTCCTGCCAACGGAATGGGTAAATTTCTATGGACCATTAGTTCTTTTAACAAAAACAGCTATTTTAGGTTTTATCCTAGTTGCAATAAGATGGTCTCAACCAAGATTCCGAGAAGATCAACTGCAAAATCTTGCCTGGAAGGTACTTATTCCGGCATCTTTAGTTAATATTCTTGTAACTGCAGTTATGAAGGTTGCGTTCTAATGAAAACATTTAAACCAAAAGTGCCTGGATTTTTAATCGGAATAAAAATCGTTATCGTTAACATGTTAAAAACTTTATCTCCATTCCATTCAAAACCAAATGTGAACTATCCATTTGAAAAAGAAAAAGTTGCACCGAGAGCAAGGGGTGTCATTGCTTTGGATCAAGAAGCATGCACCAGTTGTATGCTATGTGCACGTCAATGCCCAGATTGGTGTATTTATATTGAAGGCCATAAAGAATTACAACCTCCATCAAAACCAGGGGGTAGGCAAAGAAGTAGAGCTGTATTAGACAGATTTGACATTGATTATGCCTTATGTATGTATTGCGGAATCTGCGTTGAAGTTTGTCCTTTTGACGCTTTATTTTGGTCACCTGAATATGAGTATTCAGAATTTAATATGGGCGATATGTTGCACGATAAAGAGCGCCTAGATGATTGGTTGAAAACTGTTCCAGAGACTGAAGGTCTAGAAAGCTAAAAATGGAAATTTTTGAAATTGTAACTTATTTCATACTTCTCGGCCTACTTGCAACAGCAATTAGAGTTGTTACAACTTCAAATGTTATTCATGCTGCAATTTCACTTGTTTTCACCCTTGCCTTAACTGCAGTGTTGTTTTTAATATTATCAGCAGAGTTTGTAGCACTGGTGTTGGTCTTAGTGTATATAGGGGCTGTTATAGTCCTCTTTTTATTTGGAATTATGATTACTCGTGCTCCGCTTGGAAAAAATGCTGAACTTGATAATGATAAGAACAAAAAATTAGGTGCAGCTATATCGGGATCAATTTTCTTTTTATTTTCATATATTTTAATAAATGGTTTTGAGGGAGAGGTAATTATAAATTCTGGTTCATCAACAGAACTTTTAGGTGAAATATTACTTAGTAGATTTGTTTTCCCATTTGAACTAGTGTCCTTTGTTTTGCTTGCTGCTTTGATTGGAGGCATAACACTAGCAAGAAAAGATGTGGCTTTGATTGACGAGGACCAGGTATGATTGTACAACCAGTGCTTGTTGTCGCTGCTGCTTTATTTTCTCTCGGCATTTATGGAATATTAGTTAGAAGAAATGCTGTTATGGTGTTGCTTTCAATTGAGCTTATATTAAATTCAGTAAATATAAATTTTATCATGTTTGACACGATGCTTGCCGACACAATGATGCAAGGGCAAATATTTACAATCTTTATTATTACGATTGCAGCAGCAGAAGTTGGAATTGGTCTTGCAATTGTCCTTATGTTGTTTAGAAATAGACAGACAGCAAACATAAACGAATTTGATTTAATGAAATGGTAAATAGAATTACGAACTTGTTCGCTGAGGGAAAAGTTGTCTACACAGATGGTGGGGTTCTTGCTGAGTTTGCCTGGGTGCTTGTTGTTCTTCCATTTATTGCTGCTTTAATAATTACTTTTATTGGAAAAAGCCTTCCCATGAAAGGAGCTGAAGTAGCTCTTGGTACTATTGGAATTATTTTTGTTTACAGTGTTGCTTTGATGTTTTTGCACATAACAGAGGGTATTGCAAGCGAGTTTTTTATAAATGTAGGAAGCATTGGTCAATTTGATATTGAATTTGGATGGGTGGTAGATGGACTTTCCATAATGATGTACTTTGTTGTCGGCTTGGTTGCACTGCTTGTATTTATATATGCTACGAATTATATGGAAGGTGAAATTAGATATACTTTCTTCTTTACATCTTTAACTTTGTTCGCAGGGAGCATGCTTGTACTAGTATCTTCACCAACATTAATTCAGATTTTAATTGGCTGGGAGTTAGTAGGGGTTTGTTCCTATTTACTTATTGGTCATTATTGGGAAATTAAAGACAATTCATCTGCAGCTATGAAAGCTTTTATAACAAACAAGATTGCTGATGTAGGCTTGATGATTGGAATAATAATTCTTGCTTTGAATACAGGTACTTTGAGAATATCTGAAATTTTATATCAAGCCACTCATGACTACCCAGCTATTAAAGAAGTAGCATTTGTAGCTGGAATATTACTTTTCATTGGGGCAATGGGTAAAAGTGCTCAATTTCCTTTACATGTTTGGCTTCCAGATGCGATGGCAGGGCCAACCCCTGTATCTGCATTAATGCACGCTGCAACAATGGTCACAGCTGGTGTTTACCTACTAGCTAGAATGTTTCCTTTTTACCAAGGAATTGCTAATGAAGCATTAGACGTTGTAATGTTGTTTGGAGTTATAACTCTTCTTACAGCAGGACTTATTGCTGTAGTCCAAGACGATCTTAAGAAAGTTCTTGCGTACTCTACTGTTAGTCAACTTGGTTACATGGTAGCTGCAATTGGATCAGGAGCATATACAGCAGCATTATTCCATTTATGGACACATGCTTTCTTTAAAGCACTCCTATTTCTAGGTGCAGGTTCTGTAATTCATGCAGTCCACAGCAACAGTATGTTAGAAATGGGTGGTCTAAGAAAAGTTATGCCAAAAACTTTCACGACATTTATCATTGGAACAGTTGCTCTTGCAGGACTCCCGCCTTTTGCAGGATTCTTTTCAAAAGATGAAATTCTTGCCTCTTTTAACCACGAAGGTGAAACAACATTTTTCTTTATTGCAGTACTCGGTGCATTCATTACTGCTTTCTACATGACAAGAGCAGTATCTTTGACATTTCTTGGAGAATACAGAGGGCATGGACATCCACACGAGTCACACACAATGATGACGACACCTTTAGTAGTTTTAGCAGTATTTGCTGCTGGCTCAGGATGGGTTAACATCCCGGGTGTTTATACAGGCTTTACTGATTGGGTAACTACTCGAAAAACTCCTATTATCGAATATCACCCAGAAAGTTTTGATTTATATGCCCTAGGCTTGGGCTTAGCAGCGGGTTTGATTGGCATTGCCCTTGGGTATTATTTGTATCAACTGCAAGGCACCGCAGAAACAGGTGACGAGAAGATAAAGGTTGAGCCAATTTGGACTGTTCTAGAAAATAAATATTACATAGATGATTTTTATTTCAAATTTATTATTGATCCAATTAAATTAAATATTGCCAAAGCAGTTGATGTTTTTAATACAAACGTCATTGATAGATTTGTAAATAGTTTTGGTCAATTAGCTTCATTTCTTGGTGGAATAATTTATAACAATATTGATCAAAATGGAATTGACAAAATCTTAAATATGTCATCCTCAGGAACTGATAATTTCGGAGGAAAAGTTAAACTATTACAGACTGGCAGGACACAGCAATATTTAATGTTGTTTTTAGGTGGCGTTGTGACAATTAGTTTATTAATTTTATTTATTATATAGGAGGAAAAGTGGAATTATTATCAAACGGCACAGGATTGACAGCAGTTGTCTTCCTGCCATTAATCAGTGCATTAGTTATAACCGCTATACCTAAAAGCCAAGAGCTTCTTATAAAAGGATTTGCTTTAATTTCTTCAATCGTTACTTTTATTTTAAGTGCTTTGCTTCTTCCTCAATTTGATTTTTCAAATGCTGACAAACTACAACTAGGAAATAAAATCACTTGGATTAAAAGCATAAATGCTAATTACGAAATAGGAATTGATGGTATTTCACTTCCATTATTAATTTTGTCAACATTTATTAGTGTTCTTGCAATCATTTATTCAATTGAACATTTACCTGAGCCAAAAAGTCCTAAAGGGTTTCTAGCTTTAATACTTGTTTTAGAAACTGGAATGAATGGTACTTTTGTAGCTTTAGATTTAATTTTGTTCTTTGTGTTTTTTGAAATTGTTCTTTTGCCAATGTATTTCATGATCGGAATCTGGGGAGATAAAACAGTAAGATCTGTAGCTGGATTTAAGAATCAAATTGAGACAAGGCTCTATGCGAGTATAAAGTTTTTTGTTTTTACTCTTTTTGGATCAGCATTTATGTTATTGGGATTTCTTGGTTTGTATTACAGGGGAAACAAAACATTTAGTATTCCTGAATTAATAGAGCTGGGCACTAGTGGAGCATTTACTGGTACATTTGCTACGCTCGTTTTTGCTGTTTTATTCTTAGGTTTTGCAGTTAAAGTTCCAATGTGGCCTCTTCATACATGGCTTCCTGATGCTCATACAGCAGCTCCAACAGTTGGGTCAGTGTTACTAGCAGCAATTCTCTTAAAATTAGGATCTTATGGTTTTGTAAGAATCGCAATACCAATTCTTCCTGAACAGGCCAGAGCTTGGGCACCTGCAATTGCAATACTTTCAGCTATTGGTATTATTTATGGTTCTCTTGCTTGCCTTGCTCAAACTGACCTCAAGCGTCTAATTGCATTTTCATCAGTAGGACACATGGGTTTTGTAATGTTAGGAATTGCATCTTTGACACCTATTGGAATTAATGCAGCAATGATTGGAATGGTTGCACACGGAATAATTACTGGTTTATTATTTTTCCTATCAGGTTCGATGGCGCATACCTACCACACTAGAGACATCGGTCGTTTAGGAGGAAATATGAAGTTACTTCCTAAGACTGGTGCATTATTAGGCTTTACTGCAATGGCTTCTCTTGGGCTTCCAGGATTAGCAGGATTCTGGGGAGAATTTATGGCTCTTTTAGGTGCTTTCAATCCTCTAGACGGATTAAATGTTACTATTTTTCGTGGTTCAATGGTAGCTGGGGCAATTGGAACTGTCCTAACAGCAGGCTATTTATTATGGATGTTACAAAGAGTTAATCTTGGAGAGCCTTCTGAAGAGTGGAACGAAATGGAACTTCATGATGCAGATGGTTATGAATTAGCTGCATGGATTCCATTAGTAATATTGACAATTCTCATTGGAGTGTTTCCAAAGCTAATTTTTGGAGCAACCAATGATGCTGTTGTAAGCCTTCTTACTAAAGCATTTGGAGGATAAAAATTACTATAAACTACTTTGCAATATCAACTGAATTAATTGTTATATTTACTATTGTTGGAACTTTGATATTAGATTTAATCCTCCCTAGAAAGTCAAAATATTATGTCGCAGCATTTGCTCTTTTTGGAACATTAGCTTCTTTAGCTCCCTTAGTAATTCAATGGGCGAGCTATTCTGGCCCTTTATACGCATTTGAAAATAGTTATGTTGTTGATAAATTTTCTATAATCCTTAAGGGTTTATTCATACTTATAACTTATTTAACATTTCTACTATCTATAAATTTTATTGAAAGTGATAAGTACTACCAGGGAGAGTATTATTACCTACTTTTAAGTTCACTACTAGGTGCTTTAATTGTAAGTTCATCAAGAGATCTCCTTACAATTTTTATTGGAATTGAGTTGGCATCCACACCCATGTTTTTATTGTCTGGATGGAAAAAGGGCGATAGAAAATCTAATGAAGGAGCAATTAAGTTTTTCCTCCTAGGAGTACTCTCTGCTTCGCTGATACTATACGGCTTCTCTCTGCTTTATGGCCTTACAGGACAATTAGTATTTACTGATATTTCAACATACTTGGTAGCCAATGGTTTAGGCGATTCGCCTGTCTTGTTGTTAAGTTCAATCTTAGTTATTTCAGGAATAGGTTTTAAGATTTCTGTTGTTCCATTTCATTCATGGGCACCGGATACTTATGAGGGAGCTCCCTTACCGATAACAGCTTATCTATCTGTTAGCTCAAAAGCGACAGGCTTTGTAGCTTTAATAGTTTTATTAACAAAAGTTTTTGCATCATCTGGAGAAAGTTGGGGAGTAATTTTAGCAATTATTTCAGGTGCAACTATGACTTTAGGAAATTTAGTCGCTCTCCAGCAATCTAACCCGGTTAGGCTGCTTGCTTATTCTTCAATATCGCAAGCTGGATTTATCATTGCACCACTTGCTGTATCTGGAATAACTGGAAATTACCAAGATGGTATATATGCAAGTGTTACGTATTTAATCATTTATGCATTTATGAACTTAGGGGCATTTTTGTCTATACATTTATTTAGTAATTTTGCCGGATCGGATAATTTTTACGACTGGGGAGGAGTTGCAAAACACTCACCGCTAGCTGGTGTATTGACAACAATTTTTTTCTTTTCGTTAGCTGGAATTCCTCCGCTTGGAGGTTGGTTTGCGAAGTTTGTGGTCTTTAGAAGCCTTTTGAGTACTGGAGAAATAATAGGTATTTCTCTAGCTATCATTGGAGCCATAAACGCTGTTATTGCACTTGTTTACTATGCAAGAATATCAAAGGTAATTTGGATGGATGAATTAAAAAATCCTGAACAAGAAAAATCTTTTGAATTTCAAAACCCTTTAAAAGTAGTTGGCGCATTTACTGTTCTTATAACTTTTATCGCAGGAGTTTTTCCAGGTATCTTTAGCTATCTTGGAGATGTTTCTTCTATATTTTTTGGTAATTAAAACTTGGAATTAATTCAATTCAATAACTATCTTCAAAAAAAATATAAAAGTAACAAAATATTTTTTGATGATTACATGCACGAAGCCCTTTATTCAAAATATGGTTTTTTTAATAATGAAAAAGTTAGATCACAAAAAGGTGGAGATTTTCTAACGTCTCCTGAAGTTTCTGAATATTTTGGCAAAATACTAAATAAATGGATTCAAAAAAACAATTTAGATTTAAATATTACTGAATTTGGCTCGGGAACTGGATCACTTATTGAGCAAATTGATAGTGAAAATAAATTTGCTGTAGAAATATCTTCGACTGCCAGAGGGGAGTTGAGTAAAAAAAATATTAAAAATTTTGAAAGCTTAGAAAATCTTACTTTTAGAAATAGTGATTTGGTTTTTGGAAATGAAGTTTTAGACAACATCCCTTGTTCAGTCGCGATATATAAAGATAATAAATGGCTCGAAAAAATTGTCACCTTAGAAAATGGTGGCTTATCATATGATTTTGTAGAGGCAAGGAAAGAGACTCTTGATTGGATCGAAGTAAATCAGATAAAGGGTGATGAGAATATAGACATAGAAATTCAAACAAATATTGATATATTTTTAGAAAACATAATTAATAAATTAAGCCCAAAAAATATTCTTTTTTTCGACTACGGTTTTGAGCAAAAGGATAGAGGGAAAAGGAAGTATAGGTCTCTAATTAGAACTTATAAAGACCACCACCTTTCTGTAGATCCAATTCTGGAACCTGGATATGTAGATATCACCTATGATATAAATTTTTCATCAGTGATAAGAAAACTAAAAACCCTTGGCTATGAATCAAGCTTATTTTTACAAAGAGACTTTTTAATCAGTAATGGATTCAATGAGTATTTTGATAATTTACAAAATAAGCTTTTATTATCCGAAGGTATGGAAAATTTGAAAATAAATAGTCAATTATCCGGACTTAAGGCCCTTATTGATTCAAATGGACTCGGTGGTTTCTATTGTGTGGAAGCAAAAAAAATATAATTATTACAAATTTATAATAAAGTTATGAACTTTGTAAAAACTACATTATTACTAACAATAATGACTTTGGTTGTCTTATTTTCTGCAACTGCTTTAGGCTTTGATTTAATCTCAGCACTTTTTTTTGCTGTAATTTTTAATTTTTTTATATACTTTTTTTCTGGCAATTTAGCTATTAAATCAACTAAAGCTCAACCAATAAAAGATGGAGAATATAAAGAAGTTACTCAAATAATATCTCATCTTATACAAAAAGAAAAAATGCCAATGCCTGAGTTATATGTAATTAACAGTGACCAACCAAATGCATTCGCAACTGGGAGAAACCCAAAAAACGCTAAAGTGGCAGTAACAACTGGCATCTTAAAACTTTTAAGCAGAGAAGAATTAGAAGGAGTTCTTGCTCATGAATTATCTCATATAAAAAATAGAGATATTTTAGTTTCAAGCATTGCGGCAATGTTGGCTGCTGCTATTTCTTTTATGTCCAGAATGGTATTTTGGGGTGGTGGTAATAGAAATAGAAACACACATCCAGCAATTATAGTTATTGCAATGATTGCAGCACCAATAGCTTCAATAATTATCAGGATGGCAATTTCTAGAACAAGGGAATTTGGTGCTGACAAAACTGGTGCCGAGATTTCAGGCAACCCTCTAGCTTTAGCATCTGCCCTTGAAAAAATTGAAAGGTATGCAAAAGTTCCAATGAATGTTAATCCAGCTGTTAGCCAATTATTTATTTCGGACCCACTTAAAGCATTTTCTGGAAACAGTTTTAGTAAATTGTTTTCTACCCACCCACCAACAAGTGAAAGAGTAAGAAGATTAAGGCAACGTCAAAGTGGTATTAGATATTAACAATATACCTTCTGTAGAACCAGAAACTCTTGAAGATTTACTTAAAGAGGGTTATCTTCTAATTGATGTTAGAGAGCAGGATGAATGGGATGCTGGTCACCATAAAAATGCTACCCACTTACCAATGGGAGAAATTATTGAGAAAGTTGACAATTTTAATAATAACGAAAAGTATATTTTTGTATGCCGTTCCGGTGCTAGGTCTGGACGGGTAACCAGTTTTATGATTTCCAAAAATATTGAATCATATAATTTATCAGGAGGGATGAAACAGCTTAAAAATTTTTCTGATAAAATTTATGATTTAGACGGCAATTCTGGACAAATCATCTAAAATTTATTTGTGATAATTTGTATTGGGAATGCACTTGTAGACTCTCTAATTCGAATTGAAGAGTCTAAAATCGATGAGTTGAATTTAAACAAAGCAAGAATGACTCTTGTAGACAAAGAACGTTCAAATTTTCTTCTACAAAATATGAAAAATCCAATATACGAAGCTGGCGGTTCTGCAGCAAATACAGCTTACTGGATCTCTCAACTAGGCGGAGACGTTGGATTTATTGGGAAAATTTCAAATGATGATTTAGGTAAGCAGTTTCAAACAAGTCTTAAAGATTCTGGATTAAAGGATTTTACTGTTTATGAGACTGAAGATAAACAAACTGGACTATGTGCAATTTTTATTACACCTGATGGAGAGCGAACAATGAATACTTATCTAGGTGCTGGTGAGCACCTTTCAGTTGAAGATTTAAATGAAAGTTCAATTTCAGATGCAAAAATACTCTATATGGAAGGGTATTTGTGGGACAAACCCTCAAGTAAAGAAGCTTTTATTCATGCATCAAAATTAAATAAAGAATCGGGAGGCTTGAATGCTATTAGCTTATCTGATGTATTTTGCGTTGACATGCATAGAGAGAGCTTTATAGATTTTATTAAAAGTGATATTGATTTTGTATTCTGTAATGAGGATGAATTAAACGCGCTTATTAAAACAAAGATAACAAGCGAAGCGATTGAACAATTTCAAAAATTATTTCCCAATGTTAAGCAATTGATTTGTACTCTTGGACCAGATGGTGTTTTGATTTTAGACGAAGATAAACAACACAAGTTCGAAGCAACAGAAGCCAACGTATTAGATAAAACGGGTGCAGGAGACTTTTTTGCTGCAGGATATATTTTTGGACTCCAAAAAGGCTTAACTTTAAATGAATCTGCAGATATTGCTAATAAAAGTGCGGCTCATGTTATTAGTGAAATAGGAGTTAGGCCTAAAAATAAGTTTAACTAATTAGTCCAGCCTAGAACTTCAATTAATTCAAGACTTTCTTTCTCTTGCATTTCAACATTCAGCTCTATTTTTATTGGAAAAAACGATTTATTTTTAGAAAATATAATTAAATTATTTTCAGAATCAGCAGCAACTATATTATTTCCATCTGGCGACCAATGTAGTGACTCGAAAAAATAATTCGATGGTGCCCGTGATTTAAAAACTTCAATATTATTTATTCTGTCTGCGTAATACACGCCAATAACTCGAGAGTTGTAATCAGAAGTTTCCCAGGGATTAATTAACTTTTCTCCGTAAACATTCATTTTGTTGTTTTCTACAAAAAAATTCTTGTTTACATCTTCGGAAATTTCTCCAGATTTTAGATCAACAATCAACCCTTTTCTTTCGTCACCCGATTGATAATCCCAATACGAAAGAAGTATTTGATTTTCACTATAAATCTGTGCGTCATAGAAATTTATGTCATAAGAAATATTGTAAAGATCGCTATTGCATATTGCTTTTTCCTCTTTGATAAGGTCTTTTGATAAATCAATATAAAAAATACATGAATCCATAATGTCCGGAGCGGGAGGAATTATATTTTCTGATTGTATTTCAATATAATAAATTATTTTTCCATCAAAATTATTATCCGATGATAATTTTCCGTAGTCAGGCAATGGAACAATTCCAAACAAGGCAACAATAATTGTTGTTGTAATAAGAATTGTTAGAGAGACAATTAGTAATCGCCTATTTGTCATTATTTTTTTATATTTTCTCTAATAGAGTTTAAGTAAAGTCCAACAGCTACGAGCACTCCGCCAACTAAGAAGAGAATTAATGGAGGCCAAATATTTTCTGGCAATAACTCTGTAATAAGTCTTGGAAGGTTTATTACTAATCCCAAACCACCGATGTAAAAAATGATTTGTTCAGAAAGCTGGATGCTGGCCCATACAAAAAGTACTGAACCTAAAATTAGTACAACAATCTCAAGTAAATCGTTGTTTCCAAATAAATTATCTATCAAAATGATTGAACCAATTGAGATTGTTGAAGTAGTTAGAAAATATCCTAACCAACTTGGTCCCAAGACTTCATTAAAAGTGTAAATTCCCCAAACTAATCCAATTGCAATTAAAAACAAGCCACCGGCCCACGGTTCAATATTTGGGAAAATAATATTACCAATTGACCCTAGGAAAAATATCAAAGAATAAAAAAGAGCTATGTGTTGGAAAATTTGTCGTGTCCTTGAATAAAGAAAAGCAGAATAAATAAATAGAATCAATGAAACTATCAAAATTTGAATATCTTCAGAAAAATTGATGTTGGTTGTAGTGTTTAGGATATTTAGAGTAAATACAATTACTGATCCAAATGAAACTGTTGATATTAAATACAGAACAGAAGACACCCGTTCTGAAGATTTAAATATGAAAATATTTTTATCTTCAAATCTTTCACTGTAATTTGCAGAATAGATAAGAAAAATTGTAGTAACTATTAATAAAAGAAGCTGAGCCCAATATGTTAAGTTATCCCAAATTAGAGGAAGTGTGCCGAGTAAACCAGATAGTAAAAAGAGACTACCGATTAAAGTTATTGCTTTTGCTACCTTAGATTTTTGCGATGGATTTAAATCTTCTTCATAATTTAAAATATCTCTATATGTCGATTCAGAAATTAGATTACTATCTAGCCACTTATTGAGTGAGTTAAGGATTTTTTTGTCCATAAAAATATCCTAATCAATTAAAATTTCATCTCACTAAGTTTTATTTATAATCTAAACTTTATAGAGACTTTATTGTTATGCCGAGATGCCCGAGCGGCCAAAGGGAGCAGACTGTAAATCTGCCGGCTACGCCTTCGTAGGTTCGAATCCTACTCTCGGCACTAAAGCCCTCTTAGCTCAGTTGGTAGAGCACTTCCATGGTAAGGAAGAGGTCTCCGGTTCAATCCCGGAAGAGGGCTCAGAGGCTAAACTAAGTCTTAAGGCGGCGTAGCTCAGTTGGTAAGAGCGCACGACTCATAATCGTGAGGTCGGCAGTTCGAGTCTGCCCGCCGCTACAAGAACAAAAAAAGGAGATATTGAAATGGCATCTGACAAGAGACCACCCTTAACAATGGTTTGTACTGAGTGCAAAGCTCAAAATTATGTAACCACAAAGAACAAAACAAATGTTCCTGATCGTATGGAATTTAATAAATATTGCTCTTCATGTAGGACACATAAGCTTCATCGAGAAAAAAGATAGATTTATTCAGCTATCTAATTTATTCTTATAGAAGATAATGAATAACATTTCAAATTTAGAAAATTACAGTGAAGACACTTCTAACGCTGAATTAGTCAAAAAGTCACAATTTGGTGATAAATCTGCATTTGAACAATTAGTTGTACGTCACCAAGATTTAGTATTTTCTTTAGCTTATAAACTTACTGGCAATCATGAGATGGCTAACGATGTAGCCCAAGAATCCTTTATTAGAGCATGGAAGGCAATTGAAAAATTTCGCGGAGATTCTACTTTTAGTACATGGGTTTATCGGATTACTGTCAACACAGCATGGACTTTACGTAAAAAAGCGAAAAAACATAATACATTAAATATTGAAGATACTTACGAGCCTATTGTTATAGATGAAAAGAAAGATCCAGAATTAGTAGCAATAAATTCTGACCTATCTTCGGTGCTTGTAGGAGCCCTTGATAAAATCCCATTGGATCAAAGAATAATTGTTGAGCTAAAAAATATTGAAGGAAGATCACATAAAGAAATTGCAGAAATTTTAGGTATTAGCGTCACAGCAGCAAAAGTCAGACTTCATAGAGCACATCAAAAATTGAGACAAATTTTAGAGGAGGTTGAAAGATGAAAAGTATTATTTCAAATTTTAGAAACAACATTCTTTGTAAAAGAACCAGAAATAAAATGTTGTCTTCATACTTGAGCAGTCAATATTTCGGATTTGATAAAGACCCCCATGCATCAGCCTGTATAAAATGTCAAGTTTCCGGAAAGAGATATAAAGCTTTTAAAGAAGAATTAGAAAACGAGTTGAGAAAAGAAGTAGAAGTTCCAACGGACTTTGCTTCAAAAGTAATGTCATCTTTAGATAAAAAAGTAAAAACTACTACAAGTAAGAGCACAAAAATAATATTATTGACATTGCTCGGAATATTATCAATTGTATTTTTAGTATTTGGGCAAAAAAGACGCTCGTCTAACAAACTAGAGAGGGAGCAATAACTTAGGGGTGTAGCTCTAATTGGCAGAGCGACGGTCTCCAAAACCGTAGGTTGTGAGTTCGAGTCTCACCGCCCCTGCAGAGGTATTTATGAATGAAATGAATAGAGAAATGAGAAGAATGTCAGAGCGTGAAGAGCGCTTGGCAAAAAAAGCTGATAGAAATGTTGGGAAATATCAATCTGGCGAAAAAGTTTCAAGGCTTAAAAGAGTCTCAAATTATATGGGAGAAGTTAAGACAGAGCTTAAAAGGGTCAATTGGCCAAGTTATTCTACATTGTCATCTTTCACAATTGTGACAGTTGTTACTATTGCATTTTTTACTTTTTTTATTTTTGGAATGGACTTTAGTTTTAAAAATACCTTGATTAACCTATTATCTTTCGGAGAATAAATGTTAGAAGATACTGCTACAACTGAAGAATCGCAAACAGCTGAAGAAACTGAAATTGCTGAACCAGTTTTAGCTACTCATCCATATGACCTTCCTGGAGAGTGGTTTGTTCTTAATGCTCAATCTGGTCATGAAAAAAAAGTAAAAACTAATATATTAACTAGAATTAAAAACCTTCACCTAGAAGATAAAGTTTATGATGTTGTGATTCCTACTGACGAAGTTGTTGAAATCAGAAATGGTAAAAAAGTAAATTTAGAAAAAAAGACATTTCCCGGGTATGTACTAGTGAGAATGGATCTTGACGATACTACATGGTATGAAATTAGAAATACTCCTTCCATTATTGGATTTGTTGGTTCAGGTAAAATGCCAATATCTTTGTCTAGAAGAGAAATTGAGAGAATTCTCGGATCTAATGAAGTTGAAGAAGTTAAAAAAGAGTCACCTAAATTTAAACCAGATTTTGAAGTTGGAGAAACTGTCAGGGTTACTAATGGACCATTCGCCGACTTTAATGGCATTATTGAAGAAATTAATTTGGATCAATCAAAAGTTACAGTTTTAGTTAATATATTTGGACGAGAAACTCCAGTTGAATTGGGTTTCACAGATATAGTAAAAAATTAAGGAATAACGATGGCAAAACCCGTAAAAGCATTATTAAAACTCCAAATACCTGGAGGGGGAGCTACTCCCGCACCTCCGGTTGGATCAGCATTAGGTCAGTATGGAGTCAACATAATGGACTTTGTTCAAGCTTTCAATAATGATACTGCAAGCAGGCAAGGAGAAACTGTTCCAGTTGAAATTACAATTTATGAAGATAACTCATTTACATTTGTAACAAAAACTGCTCCAGCTTCATATTTGATAAAGAAAGCTATAGGTATTTCATCTGGATCTGCTGAACCTCATAAAGAAAAAGTAGCTTCAATTACTAGAGACCAATTAAAAAACATTGCTGAAGCAAAAATGGAAGATTTAAATGCTAACGATATAGATGCTGCAATTTCAATAATTGCAGGTACAGCTAGGTCTATGGGAGTAACTGTAGAAAATTAGCTAAATTAATATTTGGGAGGCCAAAAGCCGTTTGAACCAAAGGAGGAAATATGAA
>Ga0181395_1000424_pt1 | contig 17931 bp, 25 predicted proteins | sample 18SPOviralmetaG_FD_130124 | JGI IMG/M metagenome (GOLD analysis project Ga0181395, IMG submission 130124) | Marine viral communities from the oligotrophic San Pedro Time Series (SPOT) site, San Pedro Channel, CA, USA - 18 SPOT_SRF_2010-12-16 | ecosystem: Environmental > Aquatic > Marine > Strait...
ACAGACAATACCAACACAAACAACAACAACACTAAATCTGACAACACGAATAGAAATATTAACGAGTCAAATAGTACCCAAACTATTAATCAAAATGTAAAAAGCGAAGCCCCACCTGCATCTGCAATTGCTCCGTCCATAATGTCTTATTCACAGGACTTATGTACCACGGGGGTATCGGGTGCTTTCCAAGGCCAGGTGTTTGGTTTGTCGGGTGGTAAAACTATAGTAGATGAAAACTGCGAACGATTAAAATTATCTAAGTATCTATATGACATGGGCATGAAAGTAGCATCGGTTGCACTGTTATGTCAGGATGAAAGAGTGTTTAAAGCTATGTCAATGGCTGGTACTCCATGTCCGTATAACGGTAAGATTGGTAAAGAAGCTACTGTAGCATGGGAGGAAAACCCGCAAAAAAGGCCTGACAAAGAAGATGCAGAGAAAGAATTCATTGCCCAGTGCACGCACGAAGCTAATCCAAACAGAGACAAAATTAACAAAGATGTTGTGGGTTTAGTTAAAAAAACTTACACAAGAAAAACTAAAACTACAAAACAATGCAGAAAAGAATTCTATGCTACGCAGTAGCTAGTCTGCTATCATTTAGTGTATATGGACAATATACATATGAAGCAGGACAAGACCTATTTCACTTGCAGACAAACGCTAACAACTTTGAGGGCGAGTTAGCTTACGAGGTAGTAGATGATGGCATTAGTCCTGCAATTGATCTTTCTTTTAACTTTACTTTTTACGGCTCTACATTTACACAAGCGAGGATGGCAACGAATGGATGTCTCCATTTTGGTAATAGTGGCAGCTATTGCAATGACTATACTCCTGACCCTATTAACGGACAGCACACTTACACCCTTTATCCTTTCTGGACTGACCTCATAAGAGACAATAACTCCCGCATGAAGTCTTGGGGTGATAACAGCAAGATGATTTTCGGTTGGTATGATCTAAGAGAATACAACAGAAACAATACAGACAACAGCTTTGAGATCATACTTTGGAACAACAACTCTTTTGACATACGCTATGGCGCGTTAGATATTATTAACCATGATGTTTTAATTGGTGAAGTAGGCTCTAAGAAAGAAAATTCATACACCTATTATTACCATGATGAATGCAACACAGGCACAACTAACGGTTCTGCTTGTGTAAATACTAATTGGAACAACACAACGATTAACACGACCCTTGAGAACGGCGGTTCTTTATATGGCTCTGGGTCTGGAAATGGTGTTGACTGTAGTGACCCATTAAATGATTCTAGCTGTAGTGGGTACGCAGATGCTTATCTAACCCAGCAATGTAATATCACTGATCTTTATAGTGAGTCTTGCCCTAACTACTGGGAAGCTTATGATGATCAGCAATGCGCAGATGATCCGCAGTATGCACCGTTCTGCCAAGGCTATAGACAAGAAGAATCTGTAGCTTTCTTTGACGATACTAACGTGGATTATGGATTTGTAGATGAACAAGAACAGTTTGCCACTGGCGCTTTTACCGATAGTCACCATGACGACAACTTTGGGTTTGAAGACCCAATAGAAGTTATAGAGATCTTTGAAGAAGAAATGTTCCCGCCCTTTGAGGAGTTTGGAGATAACCCCAACGATTATTTTGAGGACCCTTTTGTAGAAGAGTTTGTTGTTTTCTATGACCCAGAGCCTTTACCTTTTGTTGATACTTTTAACTCTCACCATGATGAGCCTTTTCATCAAGACGAAGTATTAATAGATGAGTTTATATTTCAAGAAACCTTTTTAGTAGAAGATTACAGCGAACCCGAAACATTTATTGAGTTTAACAGCGTAGAAGAATTGGAGGAGTGGTTTGAAGAAGAAACTAATGAACGTTTTGAAGAACGAATTGAAGAAGAACTTGCAGATTTGGATGAACCGGAAGAAGAATTTATTGAAGAAATCTTCGAAGAAGAAGTTGTAGAAGAAGTTTTTGAAGCAATTGAAGAACGTATTGCAGAAGCAGAAATAGAAGAAGAAAGGATTGAGAGAGAAGAGATCATAGAAGAGTTTGAAGAAGTTTTTGAGGAAGAGTTCCAAACTGCAGAAAGAGAAGAAGCTACAGGTAAAAGTTCTATTAGTAGGGATATAGCCTTGCGTGTTGTTTCTTCTACCATAGCAACTGCAACACAAAGTGTTAGCGGTACAAACGCAGGTAATAGTGTTCATGCTACAGGTAACACCGCAGCTTCTGGTAACGCTGTAAGTGGTAGTTCCACAGGAGCTTCCTCTGGAAATGCAGGCATAAGTACAACCAGTTCCCCTAGTATGTCAGACCAGTTTGCTTCTGCTACGGTACAAACAAACCAGGTTCTGGACATGAGTTCTATGTCCGTGTCCGGGTCTTCTACAAATGATTCCACAGGGTCAACTGATATAAGTACTTCAGTCGTTGTAGCTAATGTATCTACTAACACAGTACAAGATCAAATAGATACTTCAATAAGTTCTATGGATACATCTTCTGATACAGATACCACAGTAGAAGACTTAATCGCACAAAATTTACAGACAGCACAAGAAGAAGTAGAAGCTCAACAAGAAGAAACAGGAGAGTATGGTTCGGAAGACACAATTATTGCGTACATGGGTTTTGTTCCGGGCTTTAACACGTATCAAACTGTTGTAATGGCCGACCAGGACCAATGGTATACGCCTAAGACTATTTATACTGAAACCATGCCAGATAACATAAACGCATTTTATGGGCTTGCAGGTAGTAATATAAGTAAAATGAACGATATAATAAGTTTACAACCACCTTTATAGGAGAATCACCATGGATTGGTTACAAAGTAAAACAACACAAGTAATAGCTTTAGTGGGTATTGTTTCAACTCTTGCAGGGTTTGGTTACACAGGGGCTACCTATGTTAACCGCATAACAAACTTAGAAGCTAAAATTGGCGGCATAAGTGAAGCAGAAGATAATGTGCAAGTTATTGAAGAACGTTTTGCAGCAATAGAAACATCTGTACAATTTTTAGAAAAAGAAATAAATAAAATTGAAATCCCCGATGTGACAGACATCAAAACAGATATAGCTACAGTGAAGGCTGACTTAATAAGTTTAGATAAACGTATAGAGGAGATAAAAGATGACAATAAGAATCCTCTTGGTGGCTAGTATATTTTTAATCGGCTGTTCAACGCAATCAAAATTCATACCAATACCAGAAGACTCTAAGTTAAAGTGGTCTGATTCTTATGACCCCGACCAATGGAGAGAACAGTATAAAAAATGTCAGGCATTCTTGTATGAAGATAACGACGCTTGGCGTTGGTGTATGGATACTGTTTAGTGGGAAGAAACTATAAAAAAGAATATAAGAATTATCAGGGTAAAACTGAACAAAAGAAACGTCGTGCCATGCGAAATAAAGTGCGGCGTATAATGGAACGAGCAGGGAAAGTTAAGAAGGGAGATGGAAAAGACGTACATCATAAAGATGGAAATCCAATGAACTCTAATAAATCTAACTTAAAAGTAGTTCGAAGGTCAAAAAACCGTTCTTTCGCTCGAAATCGCAATTCTGGGAAAAAATGACCTCACACAATTGACGCTGTTGCGTTTTGTTAATGTGGTTAAGGGTATTAATCCAAAACTATGAAAAATTGCTTGGCGGACTTGTCCGTGCGTCCTCGAGGGTTTCTTCTTTTTCAAGCGTTTTAACTAATCTATTTAGGTACCATTGTGCTTTTAACACATCTTGAAGGCCTTTTTTGCTTTCATAGCGCCACATGTACTTTTGAATGTTGCCTTTTAGATATCCTTTAAAAGCCTCCGACGTCATGCTTTCTTCTATTGCGTCTATGCATTCTATATTTCCACTATTGTAATGTGGTGGTGAGTTTACGTAGTCAGTCATTTTCATCTCCTATGGTTATGCTGGTTATAAATTCTATAAAAGAATCAAAGGTTATGCTTTGGTTATTAAATTCTTTTAGTGTTATATATTCTAAATTAAAATCTTGTGTAAGGTAAACTTGGTTTTTTATAGCCAGGCAGGCATAACATTTAATGTTATTAGAAAGTTGAAGGTTTAACCAAATACGTTGTTGTGGGGATAAATTAAACTTTAGTTTAGAGGTTTCTTTTGCTGGTATTTTTTCTGTGTATTTGTACTCGATAAAACAATGGTCATTGCGACCTGAGTAAAAAGTGTCTGGAACTCCCCCGTGGTAGGGGTCGTTGATTTTCCATCGATAGATGGTTTTAGGTAAGTGCTTGTGCACTTTATTTATGAACTCCTTTTCACGCACATAAGAAGTGTAACATGTTTTAACACGCTCGTGCCTGCGACAGTATGTGTCGCAGGTCGAACGCACGTAACATTTAGCTACTGCCAAATGAAGCCTGGTAGAAGGATTTTACACCTTCATAGATTTCATCTTTTAGCCAGTCAACACCTTGAATGTCGATGTTAACCCACGAGCCTTTGGCATTGCTTTGTGGTACAGAAGACATCTTCCACAAGTATGCGAATCTATCGCCACCTTGTTTCATTATCTTAGTATTCCATTCTCTAGATACTTTGAGCTTTGATGAAGCGCAATCAAATAGAAATGGAATATCTGAGATTTCAGATGTTTTATCATCCAAACGCAACAACGTATGGATTTGAGTCTGCGTAATGTCATGTTTAGCAGATTCTAAAGAATTATCTTCGAGATGTTCTTCAGCATCTTTTCTAGTTGGGAAGTTCCCTACTAGACCGCCACCTTCTTCACGCTTTCTCCACACAACAAATTCTTCTCTGAAGTGTGTGTTAACTACATACATAGATGAACCATAGTTTTCACCAGTCACAGTGTTAATAAAGTCGCCTTCTTTGGCGCCCTCTACATACTCACTATGGTTTGGATCTACTTCGTGATTCATCTTTTGAAGTAGTTTTACTCTTGGTACTGATATATGTTCAGATGAAACATTCTCATTACCTAGTTTTGATCCCTGTTTAACATGAGCTGGAACCTTGCTCGTTACTACACTAATATCGTTTGACATCGTTATTCCTCCTTCGTCATTCGTTATTCGTTATTATTATGTTGATCTAAAGTTTATTTTAGTCAACTCCGTACTTTCAACCCCAGGGATTTCATCCCCAAGACCGATAGCTTCCCTATAGGCAGTGGCTGACATACGTTTTTGTAATAGCTCAAACCTGCTGGTTTTTGCTATGTACTCTTGCAACGCATCCCAGTCATCGACTGTAGGTACAATCTCCTTTTTAAGGGAGAGTGTTCGTCCACCATTAGATATTTTTTCAAGACCTTCGTCTTGCATCCTAATGGCTATTTGCGCTTCTAGCTCTCGCTTCTGCGCATTGTATTCTTTTTCTTGTGCTTTTAGGTCTGTGATACCGTCACGCACGCGACCGTATTCGGCCAATAAGTCATTTAGTTTCTTTGCCATGTCCTACCTCCTGTAATATGTGCAATAGATTTTCCATTCGCCCAAGCTTGGTATTAAGCTTTTTATACACTTCGGGCTCCCAAGTGTTTCGCGCTTGTATAAGTATAGTTTCGGTCTTTTGTGTTTGACCTGATCTATGTATACGTTGGTTGAATTGTTGAAAGTGCTCAGCATTGTATGTAGGTGAACACCATATAACTGTGTTAGCTTTAGTAAGAGTTAACCCATGACTTGCTGATTGTGGGTGACACAATAACATTTTAATATGGCCAGCTTGGAATCGTGCGACTATGTCTTTTCTCTTCTCAGCTTTGACCGTACCATCAATAACTTCATAGGTTACGCCTTGTTTTTCTGCGAGTTCAATTAACGCATTGCGTTCGTGTCGCCAGTTGAATGCTACCAGACAGTGTGCACGTTGTTCTACAAGAGTCATGACTATGTCATAACGTTCTTGATGGATAAACTGCACCAACTTGTCTTCATCATATACTGCGCCTGTAACTAGCTGCAGCAGCTTCTTGACACGAGCTCCTGCATGAACAGCATTAACGGTACCTGTCTTAGTGTATAAAACAGAATCGTTAGCAAGGAGATTATATTTTTGCTGTATCTGTTTAGACAAGTTAGTGTTTATCGTACGTGTTATGTTGTCTGGTAGATCCATACATTCGGACAACGCATAACGTATAGTTATATCTCGCAGTCGAATAGCAACTGCATCTTCAGCATCAGGTTTGTCTATCCATTCATTGGCAAAGCCATTGAACTTAGGTGTACATACTTGAGACCTGAATTGAAAGAATCTAGCTCCTAGTCGTTCGCCGTCGTCGACCAACAAGGTTGGATGCCAAATATCTAAAATAGTATTACTGTTAGGAGTGCCAGACATAATAATCCTGTTAGTAAAGTGATGGATAATATCTTTGATGTTTTTACTACGTTTAGCTGTACGATTTTTAAAAGCAGTAAACTCATCAATAACAATAGTATCGAACTGTTTACAGTAACGTGTGTTTTTACGTAAAAAGTTAACAGCTTCAAAGTTAGTAATAACCATATCTAAATCAGTTTCTTTAAATATTTTTTCTCGGTTTTTAGCGTAAGCAACTCCATACTTTATATTGGGTTGGAACTTTTTAATGTCTTCGCCCCATGCTGCTTCTAATATAGAAAGGGGTGCTAAGACTAGTGTACGTCCCCCGATGGCCGCATGCGCGTCAAGCACGGCGCGTGTTTTACCAGTGCCTGGGTCCGAGGTAATCATACATTTTGAATTTGCTACTATGAAATCAGTAGTCTTTTTTTGGTGGTCGTAAGCCACAGGTATATCGTTCATCGTTACTCCTTAATCGTCAATCGTTATTTGTTAATCGTTAATACTATAATATCACGTTTCTGACCATTCGCAAACCGGGTATTCACCCTTGCCATACGAACACCATTTGCAGTTGTAACTGCTAGGGTTTGGTGGAAACTTGATTGCAGTAGTCATAGCTATTGCTCTATCGTGTAACTTGGGCATGAAGACCATTGCCTCATCCCGAGTGTACACCTGTTCTAACATAGTGCCGTGATCGAGATACCATATCTCGGTCTTAGCAATCTGTAAATCTGGGTATCTAAAAAAGCTACCAATTGCGTAAACAAGTGCTTGTTGGCTATGAGCAATTTCATTGCCAAAAGCTTTACCTGTTTTATAATCAATAACTCTTGCTGATGTTTCTGTTTCGTGTACGAAAGCATCGAGCTTGATGCGTCCCCACACGTCTGGGGCCATCCAACCACACGGTTCCCAACCGCGCGTAAACCCCCAATCACCTTCAAGTTCAACTTTAGCATCTACAAATAGTTCTCTTAAAGTTTTAAATTGAGATGTAAATTTTTTGAGTGTGTCAGGGAATTCCCCAAGCTTACCGCATACATAGTCTTCTGCTTGTTTGTGTATTTCCGTGCCTCGTGCCGCTGCGGGCCCGAAGTCTTCTTGCACCTTTTTAACTTTAGCTATGTAAGAGCGATAAGCGCATGATTCGAAAGTCTTTAGGGTAGAGTATGACCAGGCTGGTATATAGCCTAACTCTATGTCCTCCTTGACCTTAACCGTTGAGATTAGGTCTGGACGCTTGGATTGTGTTAGATTCTTCATCTATTAGTCCTAAGTCCCTTTCATCGAAATGTTGTTCGATTAACTCCTTTCGTACATTATTGTCTATTTTCCATGCCAATACAACTCCCCGGGGGATCCCAGCTGTACGGTCCGTGCTTATGCGTTTACGTGCAGTTTTGATGTTTAGCCTGGACATACGTTTAGCAAACTCACGTTGTGAGATGGTATTACGGCTGTCAGTCATTGCATCGTGCACTACTTTGAAATGAGCGAGTGGTATGACTTGTTCATTAGCTGCTTGTGCTAGCCAATCTTTTACATATCTTTGTGCCGTGCTTATGCCGCCTGCGTCAAATGTGTTTGTAAGCGGAATATCTAAAATTTCTGTAAAGTATTCTAAGTTGCGTGTACGTATTGCGTTTGCAAATTCTTCAAGTACAGACATAGATACTTCTTTCATTTCTTTCTTAGCATCGTTTTCTAACGCAGTGTGAGCCATACGTGCATCAACCTGAAACCGGTTCAGGAGACCTGACACGATATATAGTTCTTTATCTAATATCTCTAAGTTATCTATTAGATCTTTGTGTGTAGTTGCAAGTTTAGCTTCTTGTCGAGGAGCAACGTTATAACGCCTATCTGAGTCTTCGATCTTTACTGCGTCTGCTCTGTTAGTCAGAAATATAAAGTTCGTGTAAGACGGCAGCTCGATCTGGTTGGTACGCATAGCTCTGATTGTAAGAGTGGGTTCTGTAATCTGATGTTTTAGCTTGTCAGCCATGCGGCCTACTGAGCCTGAATCAGCCATACGGAACTCATCAACTACAAGAAACATAGCTGTGCGCATGTAAAGGTTGAACTGTTCTTCTATATTTTCTAAAGCTCGCATTGGTGTTTGTTGTTCACCAAATAAAGGTTTGAGAATCTTGTGTACAAACAAACCCTTTCCGGTCCCAGGTACGCCCGTAAATATCCAAGCGGTCATAGTTTTGCGTTTGTTTTGATAAATGTACGCAAGCCAATTAATAAAGTGTTCAAACTCAGGTTTACCATTACCAAGAATGTGCATTACTAACTTGTAAAAATTAGGTGCAACATTTTTGATTTCAATGGCAGTGCCGTATGTGAGTTCTTTTACGTTCTCTTCTGGGCGCAGCATGTACGACGTACGCCTGAACAAGTTCACGCTGTACGGGACTGTATCTAAGTTAATACCGTCTTCACTGCTTGGATCAAATACGACCCGAGCATCAGGAACGTAATCCATGGTAGGGCGACTATGAGACTTAAGAAAATCATTAAGGCTGTTTTTATTCGTGGGCGTGAGGGGGTAGTCTTCACTAAACTGTTGTTTGGTTTCATCATATACTCCGTTATAAAATGTGTCTGTGTAAAAATCACGTAAGACAACTGGTTTCTTTTTAGTATCTGCATCTATTTTATCTGCAAAAATTTCAAATATAGTTCGATAGAAGTCTGCGTCTGCTTTTTCTATCTCCCAAATGGGTTCGCCTTTGAAGTTGTACATGTAATGTGGGCTTGTTAATAAGAAGTAATAACCTCCACTGTCGCCCCCGTTCACGTTACAGTTGACGTAGGGTTCTGACACACGCGTAACTTCAATGGTCATCTTGTCTGGGTTTTGTAACACTTCGTGCGACTCACCAGCAACGTTGACCGTGGATAACTTACCTGTTCTTTTAGGAAGATTGTTTTTTTTCCTAAGATTGTCTTTAATCTGCAAACCTAGGGCATGAACTTTTTCAGGGTTCACCCCAACTAAAGACGAGGAGATTTTAAGAACAGCTGAACCACGGTCAACCTTGATGAATCTACCATTTGGATAAGGATCTTCAACACCAACAAATTTAGGTGGTGCTATGTAAATTAACTTACTGTTATCTGCCACAGATGGATCTAACACGCACGACAGACTTTGGCCGTTGGCCGATAGAGTAATTTGTTCTGCAAGGAACTCACACTCATAATTTAAGTTGCGTAAAAAATCTTTCAGGGTTTTAGGATGTACGGGCATATCCATAAGAAAGAATAAATGTAATGAGATTGTATCTTTCTTTACACCCAAAGAAGCGCTGGCCTGCACTATGTACGAACAGTCGTGAAATATATCAGGTAACTGAAGCACGATACGATCGGCCATAGCTTGGATGTCATCTCCTGGGGTTGCACGTAGGCCATCAATGTCTAACACAAGCAACTCAGTGGGAGCTGTTCGGTCGGACATAAAAGCCCGGGGCTCATCTTTGAGTGGGCGTTTTAATGGTCCTTTGTGCATACACGCACCGGCCTCTGCTGCAGCGCCGAGTGCACGAAATAGTTTGTTAAGACCTTTTTTATCAATAGAAATAGCTTCTTCTGATGATGTAAAGTTTTTAACAAGTGGGTATGGCTTAGTGCCATCTTTGGTGATTTCTTTAGCTAAAGGTTTTTTAGCTTGTAAAAATACAATATTCATAGTTTCTCCTTAACTTTGTAAACCTCTTCTCTATCTATGCGGACAGTTGGATCCGCTTCGAACGCGAGTTTGCATGCGCGTTGAGAAATGTTGGTAACCGTAATCGTGCACATTTCGCCACCTGGCGTGTAAACTCTGACACGATCACCAACTTTTCTTGTTAGGATGAGGTTTGATTTTTTATTTGTCATAGACTTGGCTTACGCCTCCTTCTGCATCAAGCGGTAAATCTTTACACCAGCTTGGTGGAGTCTTCATAATGTTTAGTATCTTTTCCATTGTAACATCTGAATCAAGTTTAGAACCTAATGCAATGATTTCATCATGTACTTGTAATACTACATCGACTTCTGGGAGTGCGTGTACCTCTAACATTTGATCGGTAATAACAATACGAGCTAGTGCTTGTATCACGTTTTCCGCCAGACGGGGGCCGTATGTACGTACGATGCCTTTTTGGGTTGTGTAAATAAACTCGCCATCCGTGTATCGCAAATCAGGATACGACAATGACATACCGTTTGGCAGTTCAATGCGTTGCGGTCCAACCTTTAGCGGCCCATACTCTGTACCGTAATCTCTGGGTGAAATCATGCTGAACAATAGATCTTTCATGCGTGCCCATAAAATTGGTATGTTGTTGTATGTGCCACGATACTGAGTAACAATATTGAGTGCAGTCATTAGACTGACGTCAACTGACGGCGAACCTGATTTTAAAGTATCTTGGAATTTGTTATGTCCCATGCCGTACCCAAGACCCAGAACTGCGGTTTTGCCGACATACCTTTCTAAGCTGTTTTCTTTTGTGATTGTTCTACCGTACACCTGACCAGCAAATTCACAGTACACATCACGGCCTTCTATGAACGCATCAATTAAGTCTTGTTCTTTAGCTAGCCATGCGAGCATGCGTGCTTCGATGTTAGACAGATCAGCTATGAACAAGCGTTGGCCTTCTGGGGCTTTGATTGCCGTACGTAATTTAGATCCGCGTGGCAAGTTTTGTAGGTTGATTTTATCTGAACCACCAAACCTGCCTGTGTGAGCGGCATAATATCGCAGTGGTACACCAAAGCTGCCGTCAGGGTTGCACGAATCAATAAACCTTTGTGCTCTAGTCTCATCAATACGTGACTTAACAACTTCCCTGGCCTCCCAAATGCACGAATGTTCTGGGTACATGTTGCACATTTGTATGTAGGCAGGGTCATTTTTACCAAAGGCTGGTATCTTTTTACCAGTTGTTGGACTTTTCTTCGTGGGTATTGTAATGCCCAGGCTCTCCAGGTGCGCACGAAACTTTTGCTGTGACGCAAGAACTTCGCGTGTTACACCTGATGAGCTGATGGCATCTTCTGCACGTTTTGCCATATCTTCTTTATATTGCAACAGCATTGGCTGATCCAACAGAAGCTTTGGCTCCACGAACATCCGTGTAGTTAGATCAATTAAGTCAAGTTCTGACTTTGGAAATCCAACCACATAGGACTGAAAAAGAGCGTACGTTAAGTCAACATCCTGAATACAGTACGAACCTATTTGTTCGTCAAGCTCTGGGTCAAGGTCGCGTATGCCTTTGGCACTTGCAAGCTCTTCTCCCTTTCGCATAGTATTATCAGACGGAAACTCGCGTGTAACGCAATCTTTCAGCCTTGCGGACACATTAGGGTACAAACCTCTGCTCATTGCAGCTGTATCATAGTAATACAGTGGATTGTATCCGTAGTGCCTCGTAAGAATGAAGGCATCAAACAGAGTATTGTGGCAAACCAAAGCGGTTTCACCCCAATCAATCGCAGCTAAGATATCGTCTACCTCATCAGCGCTATACCATTCGGTATCTCCATCGTCCACTTTCAGTCCTACACCCCAAACTTTAAAATCTTTGTGATTTATATATTGTGCTGTAGACATTTTAGTCAGTGTAAAATGTGTGTCGTAATAGGTCTCAAAATCTAAATATAAATTTTTCATTTTGTTTCCCACCTTTTAATAAATGTTTCTGCTACCAAACCTTTTTTGACAAGCAGTCTCATCTCTTTCCAAACTTGTTCTATGCTCTCTGCTGAGCCAAAGTTAGTTGGTGTAGACTCGTGGGCCCATTCGACGTTTTCAGAGACCCATTCAACAAGGTCGTCCATTAGTTTTATTTTATCTGCTGTATTCATTTTTGGCCCTCTGTATGGTGTTGTCTATTACTAACTCTGCATTCTTTTTATCTGGTGCAGTTTGATATGCGATTTGAACAAAGAAATCTAAACCCACATGTAAGACATGGGGCACATTTAAGTGTTCGGCTGCTTTCGAAACTGCTGCGTCAAGATCTTTAAACAGCTGATCATGCGCTGCTTCTTCGTTGACTAAACGCTCCATGGTTTCTTTTTCGGATTCGATGGGGTTGCCATCTTTGTCTATTATATTACTCATAGTTCCTCCTTGAACTTTTGCATTTTTGTACACCATTCTTCGTATTCTGAACGTTTTGCACGTTCCCAACCTATTTGCTTACTAGTGTACATATTGTAAGCAACAGATAATTTGACATACTTCCATTGTATGTAAGGTAAGTCATCTGGATTATTGTATGTGTATGGATGAACTGGGTTACGTTTCACATACACATGAGATGGGGGCATTGAATTACTCCTTAAATATATTTGACAAAACTCCTTTTTGTCTTTATGACTATAGATATTACCTAATAATGGGTAATAAAACAAACGGAGAATATTATGGCAACTTTTACAAGTGATCCTGTCTCAGGTAATCAATCGTTTAAGCCATTTCCAAGTGGAAATATTGGCGTGAGATACGCTAAATTCAATGTAACTGCTGCACCAAATGCTGCTGATATATACCAAATGGTAGATATTTTTGCTGGTGAGACTTTACATGACATCAAAATTAAATCATCCGATTTAGATGCTGGTACTGCATTAGTACTTGACGTCGGTGATGGTTCTGATTCTGATAAGTATATTGATGGTTCTACAATCGGCCAAGCCGGTGGTTCAGATCATCAAGATGCTAACATGTCTCCTACTACTTATACTTCAGATGATACTATTGATATCACCTGTCAAGTAGCTCCAGGAACTGATGTTGCAACTGGCACATTAGAAATGTGGATTTACGTATCGTAAATTAAGGCGCATAGCCCAAGCCGGGACTCCGAATCTTGGGCTATACTAATGCCACTCCTTGGCATGTTTAGGCGGGTTTTGTACAGTTGGCTACTCAGTGACTGCTTGTTGTATACTACCAATCAAAACCCTAATAATAAAAAAAGGTAATAACAATAATCCTAAGGTAAGAAAAATTGTTACTTCCCACCATTTTGTGAAAGTAGGTATTTCCATTGTTTAATGAATAGCAGGTGGTTGATAGCCACCGTCTACAATAAATTGGTCCCAATCACCATCATAAGCATTAACGAACATAATACAGATTTTAACGCCTTCTGCTGATTCGAAATACTTACTCATAGCGGCTTTGATACCGTGGTCCGTAGCGTATTCGCCAACGTCCCACATATAGTTTTTAATCACGCTCATAGTGTTTCTCCATTACTATAATAACCATATTGTTGTTGGAACACCATTTTTGCTTTCTCTTCATCATAAGGTAATCTGTTTTCAGATTTAGCCTCATAATTAGACATGTCTCTCCACTTCCAATAGTTAGACTTGTAAGTCTGACGTTCGTCATAAACAAACTCAGGATGTGGTTGGATATTTGATTGATTAGTCATTGTTACCCCCCAGTAATGAACTTTCAAACACGACCTCTTTCATTTGATTTTTGATATCATCTGGTATAACAGACTCAGGTTTGACCTGAATCGGCTTACTTCTAGGTTGTGCTTTCCTAGCTAGCCTTTGCTTGTACTCTTCTGGAACGATAGATATACCACCAGAAAACTCATCAAGAAACTTTTTGAGAGTAGTAAACTGGTTTAAACAATCGCTCATCTTAGTCACTGCATCAGCTATTTTTATATCATTTTCTGATACTTGCTTAAGAACATTATACATTTCTGGGTCAGATATTACCAAACCAACATCTACTGTAGGAGCATAGTCACGGTTTTTTGCTTTGTAAGTACTATGTTGACCACTAAGTCTAAGTGGCAACAACAAAGGAGTAGAAAACTCATACTTGAAATATAAATCTCCACTTACATAGTTAGTAGAAGCTGGTTCTTTGTTTGATTCATTGTGCCGAATGTAATACTCATCAAGATCATACATAGGATTCCAATTAAAGATATAAGAAAGATTATCTTCAATATCTCTGTTAGGATTAATAACACAATGAAGATCGGGTGTTGGTCTTAAAGACAGAAGATTAGGTCTTGAACTATAAGAACCCTCAAACATACTAGATCTCCAAAAATCCCTAGAATCATCATCACCAACTAATTCTAAAGTTTGTTTTTTAAAATCGTCTAGTAAAGACTCTGCAGTATTTTTAAGTTCTGTAAACTTCTCAACCATAGGAACTTTGTTCTCCATTTGGTTTCGAATTTCATCGACTACGTTTGCTACTCCGCTTTTAGTTTCGTACGCTGATTTTACTTGCTTGCGATAGTTCTCAAGCATTTGTTCTTTCAACGTTCCCGACATATTTACACTAGCCATAATTTTTCTCCTCGTTATTGCATTTGTATGACTTCGCCATAATCGGCTTCAGTCGCATTAGTTGTGACCCATAACACTGGATAATGTGGCTTATCGCCAAAGTATCCGCATTCTAGGTCGGTTAGATAGACAAGAGCAGCTGTGTTTGGGTGGTTTTCGTTCACATAGTCTATGACTGGTGTAAACTCTGTACCGCCTCTGCCCTTGTACGTTACTTTTAGCGGTAACGACTCGCGTGTATACTCAGTTACATCATTAATTTCTGCGTCGCATTGTATAAATTGCACACGTTCAGGTGCTAGTTCGTGCAGTATGTATGACGTTTCTGTTGTGAACTGGGTTAGTTCTTCATCGCTAATAGAGCCAGAAGTATCAACCGCAATGACAATCTCTTCTAGACAAGGATTGTGCAAAGACGGTAGATACATGCCTCTTGCAATGAATCGCCTGTTGGGTCTAACCCAGGTAAAGTCAGACTTGTTGTTAGCACGCAAGAAACGCGCTAACACAGCCTTCCAATCCACTTTAGGGTCAGTGATATCAGATATCAAAGACTCTAAATCAGCAGACAACTTACCTTGGGCCTTGGCCGCTTCGGCAGCTTGGTGTATTGCTACAGTCAAGCCAGCTTCGATGGCACCCGCCGTACCGGGAGTGCCGTCGTTACCAGGGTGGTCCATAACTCCACCGCATTTACCAAAGTCTACAGCTACATTGTCCCAGCCCTTTTCAGGTTCTGGCAGTTCACTGTAGATAGCTTCCGCAGTCATATTGTCATACTGCGAATCCACAAGGCCGCCTTTTGGTAATATAAAACCCTGTACAACCAAATAATTGTTGATTGCATAGTCACAAGCTACGTTCCACTTTGTCGCATGCCGTTCGTTCCTACGCGTAATGTGTAAGAGCACAACATGCATGACTTCGTGGGCTAGAAAACCAATACGTTCCATGTCTGTTAGCTTTTCAAACCACTTAACGTTGTAAAACAGATGCACACCGTCGGTGGCACCTGTTTCGTCGTCCCATTCAACAGCTTTGAGTCGTAAACACAAAGTACCGAAGAATGGATTGTCAAGTATGAGTCTTGATCTAGCTTTTACAAATAGTGGATTCATGAGTCATCTCCGTTTTTTACAAGACCATAAAAAGTTGGTCTGTCGCTGTCGACATCTTCAACGCAATAACTATTAATTATTGTTTCTAGTTCTTGTTTAATATTCATCAACATAAACGGCTTAAGATCCAATTCGTCTTCGGGATAAAAAGCAGTAGTACTTGATTTTCGAACGTTTAAAAGCTTGTCATAAACGTCGCATAAAAGTTCGAACTCTTCAGAGTCAAATTTAATACTCATGAGTCATCTCCAAGTAACGCATCTTCAAGCAACACTTCACGCAATTCAGACAGCTCAGTGTCCGCAATCTCAGCTTGCTCTTGTCGACGACCAGTGCGGTCATCTTTCTCGTGCATTTTCTGAATTCGCTCTTGCGGTACTAGGTCTTTGATATAAGGTGCGGCTTTCATCAACTGATTAAGTGTAGAAAAACGATTCAAGACGTTACGTATGTTATCGAGATACTCACGTTTTTTGGTGTACAAATTATCGTTATACATTTCAATCTCAACGCATTGTAAAAACGTTGAGTTGTCAGGTTCAACTTTAACACGCATAGAATCGCTGTATTGCACTAGCACTTTAGGTACGGTGACATCTGGCATTTGCAGAGTATAAGACTTATCGCTTTTATATTCGTCACCGTCGCTGTCTTCAGTCACAACAGTAGAAGATATTACCAATTCGCTTACTGAATTAGTGGGCATTTCATACCCCCAAACGTCTTTGAATTGTTGCATGGTGGTATCTATCTTTTGTTGATAACCTTGGTCGATAAACAATTGCATACCGTCTTTAGGATAATCCTTTTGCGGGTTTGCATTGTTGTACTTTTTCTCAGCCGCGCGTTTGATGTCGCGTTTGAGGTGGTCAGATAATCTAACAGTTTTCATAAGTCCTCCTATAGTATAACGTTAGCATTTTTAGTGATCCAATTACGTATAGCTACGTGTTGGCGTAATTCTTTGTTCCTTGCTAGACAACCTTTGACAAGCACAACTTGATACTCGACTACCAGTTTGTCAGCCAGTTTCATAATGTTGTCCATGTTGGTATCTTCTGCTCTTGCAGCGACAGCATTAGCCAAAGCATACAACAACGCTGGGTTGTCATCGGCTTTGTATTTAGATGGATCTTTAATAATCGCATCTATGTCAGGTAGCTTGCTAGCAATTTCTTTGAACGCTACAAACTCGCCAGCTGCTCCGTCGCCAACTAAAGAGGCAACACCATAGAACAATCTAGTTGGATCAGCATTTGCTCGTTGGAGCTTTTTGCTAACCATTGACCATGCACGTGGTGTTGGGAACGCATACTCGTCAGCGTCAAAACTAGACAAGAGTCCAGGTCTGTATTGAATAAACGAGATAACATCGGTGTCAATACCATGTTGGTGAGCCCATTGGACCCAGTCCTCAAGGATCGGTTCCAACTCATAGTGCGCTAGTCGGTTTCTAACTGGACTTGGCATTTGATACACAGCAGCTGAGTCAGTCAATCTATTACCAGCACAAACTAGTGCCCAACCGGCTGGGAGCTCATAATCACCTAGCTGTCTGTTGAGCAATAGTTGTAAGAACGCATTTTGCGTTGCTGGTGGTGCAGTTGGTAACTCGTCAATAAACAAGATACCTCTGTCGCCGTCGCGTTCCGCAATTGGAAACACGTCAGGTACAGCCCATGAAGTGTATTTAGTAGACTCTGGACTAGCTTGCGCTAGATAGGGTATACCTCTTACATCGACAGGGTCGAATAAGTTCGCACGAAAATCAATGATATTCATGTTCATTTCAGCGGCAACTTGAGCTGGTATGTCAGACTTACCGATACCTGGACCGCCCCAAATCATTGCGGGGTAGCCAGCCATAACGGCGTCTTTTAGTTCAGCTTTAAGTGCTTGTGGATTTATGGTTTGCATTTAAGACCTCCAGTCTGGTTCTACAGATTTCTATTTAGTTGTAACTGTAGGTATTTTAATTTGAACGGGTGTGGTCATCACAACGCGTTCGCTCTTTTCGATGGTTAGCTTTTCGTGCGGCATCGTTTTCTTCATGACAAAGAGAACCAAAGACGCAGTCAAACCGCCCACCATTGCTGCAGTCATACCACTGAATGTGCCATAAAAGCACAC
>Ga0181395_1000426_pt1 | contig 17852 bp, 28 predicted proteins | sample 18SPOviralmetaG_FD_130124 | JGI IMG/M metagenome (GOLD analysis project Ga0181395, IMG submission 130124) | Marine viral communities from the oligotrophic San Pedro Time Series (SPOT) site, San Pedro Channel, CA, USA - 18 SPOT_SRF_2010-12-16 | ecosystem: Environmental > Aquatic > Marine > Strait...
CAGAACCAAGCTGGATTACACAACAACATGTGACAGGTAAGGGTATCGGACCTGAATCACAGATATGTATAGACTTTGCAAACTGGTGCAGGAACGAGACAAAAGCTGGTCGTTTACGTTGCGTCTGGTTTCATATTCCAAACGAGGGCAGGCGGTCTATGCGTCTTGGAAAGATCATGCGTGCTATGGGACTAGCCGCAGGGGCACCAGACTATGTGTTCATCGGTGCCAATAAAACAATAGCTATAGAAGTAAAGGCGGCGAAGGGCAGGCTGTCCGATAATCAACTGGCTATGCAGGAGTGGTTTAAACAGTCTCATGTAAATTATTTTGTCGCTTGGTCATACGATGAGTGCATACAAATAATTAAAAAAAATACTAGCCTCTATAAAAAATCTAGTGTAGTGAGAACGCTACAAACTAAATTTGCAAACACCAATGGAGGCACCCAATGTGTGAGAGTTTCGAAAAGTTCTGGCAATCCTACCCCAAAAGAACCCCGCATCAAAATCCCAAAGCGCCAGCAAAAAAAGCGTTCATCAAACAAGTCAAGCGCGGGATCAACAAAGAAGAAATCATAGAAGGCGCTGTCGCATACAAGCAGTACTGCGATGCCTATGTCAGGGACCGCAAGTACGTCGCGCAGGCTGTCACGTTTTTAAATCAGGAGCGTTGGCAGGACTTTGAGAAAGCACCAACCATCCCAACGATGGCTGACATCGTGAGGGAGTTAAAGTAAATGGCAACACCGCAGGAAGTAGTAGAGATAATCGTAAATCCAATGATCACCCTATACAACGCGCCGGATGGCAACATGGATGCAGAGCGCCTGCGAGCAATCCGCGACGCATACATTGACGCACTCACCCCGTTCACTGCACGGGCACTGAAACTCGCATGGTCTGCCACGGTTAGCAAACATCAGCGATGGGACTGGCCCACCATTGCCGCAATAAAGCGCGAAGCCTATGCAAAATCCTGACGACGCGAAGTCAATTGCTTTTGCCTTAAACCCTCGCGCTACGCAGGTTGGGCAAAGCGAATATAAAACCAGCTGTCCTGTTTCAGCCAACCATAAACACAACGATAAGAACCCATCACTCACAATTGGTAACCGTGATGGCAAGCTGGTCTGGCATTGTCACGGCGGCTGTAACCAATCGGATGTCATGTATGCGCTGATCGGCAGGGGTCTATTGAGTCCAGCAGGGACACCATCTGCACCCACCAAGCCAGCTGTTCAAACACCTGCGGAAGTTAATGAACCCGCACTGCAATATCTGTATAGCCGTGAGCTATCGGATGAAACCATTGCACATTTTAAAATCGGTTCATCCAACAATGCAGTTGTGTTTCCGTATTATCTAGACGGGGAACTCCAACACACCAAGACAAAGTTTTTACAAGAGCGTGAGGGTGGTCAATACCTGCAATCCAAAGGCGGCGGGAAGTGCTACTACAATTTAGACAGCATCGACTTCACAAGGCCCGTCATCATTGTGGAAGGTGAGGGGGATGCCCACGCATCCCATGAATCAGGTCATGCAAATGTCATCAGTGTGCCCAACGGTGCGGCACTAGCAGGCGACGATCCGTTTAAGCGTGAGTTCATTGCTAATACGCTGGAGCGCTTCGATCCAACGCCGACGATTATTATTGCTACAGACGGTGACAAGGCAGGCATTAGCTTGCGGGAAAAATTAGCAGACGTTTATGGTCGTGACCGTTGCTCATACATCGACACCTACCCTGACGGGTGTAAGGATCTATCCGACGTGCTGGTTAAATACAGCAGTGATGAAGTTGATCTGCTCATCAGCAGTGCGACGGCATACCCCGTGAAGGGACTGCAGTCAGCCGATGAACATCGGGATGCAGTTCTGCAGTTATACAGGGAAGGTAGGTCGAGGGGTGTCTCGACTGGCTACGAGAACATCGATAAGTTTTACACGATCCAGACGGGCGAACTCGAAATCGTCACAGGCATACCGGGATCGGGCAAGTCAAACTGGATAGACCAGCTGATCATTAACACCAGCAAGTCTGAACTGTTTAAACATGCTGTATGCTCATTTGAGAACCCACCCGATCAACACCTTGCAAGCCTGTCAGAAAAGTTTGCGGGTGCATCCTTTGTTGGACATGAAGGCGTCAAGATTACAGAGGAACAGTTACACGAAGCTGTCGATTTTATAGACAAGCATGTGACGTTTATCAGGTTGTCTGATGATACGCCGCCAACAGTCGATGCAATCTTGAGGCACGCACGCGCAGCCGTATTACGATTCGGCATCAAGACACTGACAATTGACCCGTGGAACTATGTCCTGCAATCAAGGCAGGGGCAGACTGAAACGGAATATGTTAGCGAGACCCTGAGTAAACTGAGGAACTTTGCACAAAGACATGGTGTCCATGTTTGGCTGGTTGCCCACCCATCAAAGATGTTGCGGTCAGCAGATGGTTCTGTGCCAGCGCCAACGGGAATGGATATCCTCGGATCCGTGCATTTCTTTACCAAGGCAGACGTGCTGACATGTATACACCGCAATCCAACGGTTAGCCCAGCTGATGTCGAGGTTCACTTTCGTAAGGTGCGGTTCAAAACTACGGGTAGTCCGGCAAGTTGTGACCTGCGCTACTCTATGGCAACGGGTTGCTATCAGGTGCCATGTGATGTATAAGGCAAGCATTACTGTGTGTGGGGTTTTGGAGCGTGCCTGCTTCGGAACTTTCAGTGATGTAAGGTGACGAGGGATGCATACTTCGTCACCTTTTTCATGTGTGATCTGTGAAAAATCCCTAGAAAAAAGCGAGGTCGGTATTGAATACCTTATACTCGCCAACAAAAAGCAAGTGTGTATGCAGTGCTATGAAGCAAAGAATGGCGAGGTGTTTAAACAGTGGTGGAAAACAGCCGCCGCTCCCGTAGGAGATGAGAACGACAGCTGTCTCTTCTAGGTGGCAGGCCTATATGGATCGTATGGTTTATAACTATACGCTGTATCTTCAGTAAGTTCGCCAGTTTCTCTGGCTGATACCAATTTCTGCAGTGCGTCGATAAGTTTTTTCGTTTCATCGTAGGCAAAGTAAACTTGTAGATTGTTAAATATAATTGAGACATCTGGGTATTCATCGACAACAGACCAGATGCGATTAGTAGACTGCAGGTCATGTTGTATATGTTCGACTGGTAAATAACCTTCAGTTAAAGCGGCTGGCTTTTTAACGAGTGCCTGTTCTGCTTGATGCACATCATACTTTAAGTTAAGCGACGTTCTTCGCTTGTGGTTCTTCGACAGCCAGTCCCTAAAAAAATCTAGTTCACATTCACACCGCCAAACTGAGTAAACTTTGTCAACTGAAGTCGAGTACGTACCGATGTGCCGTGCGACACGGGAGCAGTCACGCTCCATGCCATCATAGAAGTCAAAGTCCTCTAACTCCCCGACGTGATGTGTGATAATAAAAGTGTTTAAACGCATTACATTTCCCTTCTTATATTTAAAAAATACCGAAGGGTCTACTGTGTGTGGAGTTTTAAAGCGCATACCCAACGGTGTGATACTATCACACCATTTTTTAAATTGGGTATAGTGTTTTCTGTTCATCAATGGTGAAAGTTATTCATAACCTACATTGAGGCTCTGATCCTCGTTGTGTGTTGAGGCATAATTAGGGATCCTTTACCCATGTCTAAGAAGTAGTTAATCAGTTCACTCGTATGTCCAAATATGTCATACCACTGGCGAGACAAAGGCTTGGCAAGCAAGGTATCTTTGCGGATGTTACGAGCTACATACACAGCCTGCTTGACAATCTCATCTCTAATAAAAGTTTTTCTTCCAGATAACCTGACGTAGTAAACGTATGGAGAGTGATAATTGTTGGTCAACTTCTCACGATTATACAAGCGTTCAACCACAGATCTATCGGTGTTCGCCTGTAATTGCTTGGCAATGTTGCGGGGTGTACAATCGGGCAGACCTTTGTGTGTTATCCCCAGTCGATCTCCTGTCAGGTGTGATTGAGTCCATAGATAATTTTTGTCACTTGTAAATATACACGCAAAAGTTCCCTCCAAAATTGCGGCGGCGACAACACCCCACATGCTGGCTGGTGTTACCTCTCGCATTGTCATCAGTTTACTTTTCCGCGCATAGAGGAGACCCTGCGCACACCCAGCAAGCCATGAGAAACGATATTCCCTCACTAGATCTGGCACATGATGATCCTTATAATCCGTTGCCTCATTCGGTTGATATGATGACCAATACGCACGCTCCCAAGGACAATCGTCTGGATTAAAAGAGTACCGTTCAACCATTAACTTTTCAGCCAAACGGTTTGGCTCATCAATGTCTATGGGTTTTGATCCTACGATGCTCATTTCAATACCCTCCTTGTGTCCACCGCTACGCATACAACGTCGCGAGATTTCAGTCCTATATTTTTGTCATTAAAAAACTTGTGATCAATATGTTTATATACATTGTTTACATAAGCAATACATTCCATTGGCGAACTAAACCATTCACCATGCTGGTAGTGTAGCTCTCCTGTCTTTATCGACGCGAAGACAATCAAAATATATTTCATTACTAACTCCTGTGTGTGGTTATAAAAAAAGCGGGGACATGCCCCGCCGTTTAAACAGTGTGTGTTGTGGTTACTGGGATGCTTTGTCACCCCAGTAGTCAGCCTTGTATCTTTCGTTCTCAACAAACTCTTGTAAATCCTCTATCGTGTCATCTACATATTCCATAGACTGAAAAATAGCACGGGCCACATCATTTTGACCCATGTCTTGTGCATCTCCAGCAATACTAAATAGTAGTTTCGAAGTAGTTGCTAACACATGCTCCGCTCCGTTTGGAATGCCGTCGATTAAAGACAACACTTTATCAAGTTTCTGCAACTCATCCTCTTTTGCTTTCCGCATGTAATAATCCATTATGTTTCTCCTTACTGTGTGTTGCTGACTGCCTCGTCAGACACGATACATCACTATCGTGTGACATACTGCGTTTAAACGCAGCATGTTTCGGCGTGGTGGTTGTGGTTAAGCCGCCTTGTCGTCACGTAAATAGTTACCATTGTCAGACCACGCCAGCAAGAACTGGCGGTAGCCCTTGCCGAAGTTTGTCGTGGGGTTGGTGACATAACGCAACAGCGTAAGCATGTTGGTTGCCGTGTTGTCTTCACAGATATCGGCGCGTGCCGCCTGCTGACCTCTAATGAATTCATCCATTGTCAGTCACCTCGCTAACGTCTGAGTTGTTATATGGCAAGGTAGACCCGCAAGCGTTCCAACCTTCGGGGTCAAACACCATAAAATCTACTCTCCATTTAATGGTGTCGAGCCATTCTTTTTGAGTTAAGTTGGGTTCTCGCTCCTCATCAACCACTGTCTCCGCGCTGTGATCTATAAATGGAGCTTTCATTATGAGTTCAACCCTCTCTCTGAGACAATCAGAATGCCAAAAATTAACATGCTCAATTTTGGCTAATCGCTTTTTGCCCAGTGCCTTTTTAATTGTTTCTATGTTCATCATCATTCTCCTGTGTGTGGTTGGTGAAATCTTGATTGGGTTTTACATTCCAGTGTTGCTCGACGCACTCGCTTGGGATGCCGGACTCACTGCAGTAGTGTGCATAAATTAATATGTCACACTCTCTGCGATTGTATCTGCGTATGTGGTTACGCAACTCACACAGAGTTTCCTTTGCCTGACCCCAGTGAGTTGCCCCATGTTTTTTGCCGATGGTCAGAGCGGAGTAGGAAATGATTTCTTTAGTCATCATTGTCCTCCTTCTTCTTCCTGTGCGGAAAGAAATCATCTTCCTCAACATCGAGCCACGCATCGTAGTAGTCGGGGGACAGTTGGTCTGGACCCCAGATGTAGTCTTCGGTTGCCATATCTTTTGCCTGTTCGCGGTCGTCAGCCTCGATGTGCAACACAGTGCGTTCAGTGACATAGACTTTGTAGTTAGGCATCGTCATTCTCCTGTGTGTGGGGAAGGGTGCGTTTAAACACCCCTCGCTGTTTCAACTAAGTCTTCGGGTAGTTGCTTGCGGTACTTGATCACAAGCGTTTTGCCCAGCACCGCCTGACGTGGGGTGAGGGTGGTAAATGACGCAAGACTGTGCCCAATCTTACCGTCAAATTTGTTGAAGCCTACGCCGTTGATGACGCTGGCCCTGTCGCTGTCACTACTGACAAGCATACGCAGTCCCTGCTGTATGGCAGTGACCTGCTCATCGGTGATCTTCTCAGCTTCACTGATAACTTTCTTGCGTGAAACGCTGGCAGTGATCGGCTCATCGATCAACGCAATGCTGTCTGCCTCATCGTCGTCGAGTGCAGACTTGATCACGCTGGCTTTGTCGAGCAACGTCTTAGCCATGTTGCCATCGAGTGAGCCATCGAACACCAGTGCCTGCACTAGCACGCTAGACTGCTGTCCGATGCGGTGACACCTGTCTTCAGCCTGTGCGATGTTCGCAGGGACATAGTCAAGCTCGGCAAACAGCACATGTGAACAGGCAGTGATGGTGTAGCCAACAGCTGTCTTGATTGTGCCAACAAAGACCATAGTCTCAGGGTCATTCTGGAAGCTGTCGATAGCCTGCTGTCTCGCTTCTGCAGAACAACCACCTGTCAGCTTGACTGCCTTGATGCCCTTGACTTTGAGTTCAGCCATCACGGAATCCACAACGACACGGTGGTAGCACATGACTGCGATCTTACCGCTGGTCGCCAGCACATGCTCGACGACGGGCTTGATCTTATGCTTGGCTACATCAAGGCGTGCGGCAGATATCTCACTGAACATAATACCCTTGGCACGGTTAAGGTTGGCGAGTGATTGTTGCCAGACTGCAGGATCCTCAGATGCCTTGGATAATTCCTTGCTGATAAGCGCATCATCCAGCTGTGCTTGAGCGCGTTTAAACACTTCCTGTTCACGCTTGATGTCGGCGGTCGCACCATTGGGTGCCAGTGGAATAACCTGCTTGACCTTGGGTGGTAGCTCGGTAAGCACGTCAGCTTTCACACGACGCACCATGCCGTTGCTCCGCAGGGTTGTGTTGAGTAACTCCAAGTTACTGGCACCACTGTAATCGGTGCCGAACGATGTGCGCTTGGCACCACAAAACCTGTTGCCGTACTGATAGTAGTTGTTGAACACGTCAGGTGCGATACGGTTGATCAACGGAAACAGTTCGATAGGTCTGTTGAGTATCGGTGTCCCTGTGAGAAACAACCAGTTGTCTGCAGTGATACCGCCTGACGATGCCTTGGTATTCTTAACGGCACCCAGTGTAGCCAGTGTTACGCCAGCGGTAGGGTTCTTGAGCTTGTGTGCCTCGTCGCAGATCACAACATCCCAGTGCGTCTGGTCGATCTGGTCTCGCTGTTTCTTGATCACGTCGTAGTTGACGATGACTACGTCGGTGTCTACCCAGTTCTCCGGCTTGCCGCCAGCGACGATGCCAACGGTGAGGTCGAGGGTAGTGAACCGCAACCACTCACGATACCAGTTGATGCGCAGTGATGCTGGGACAATCAAGAGAACCCGTGACGGCTTGGTAATGTTGCAGTAGCCAATTGCCTGCACTGTCTTGCCCAGCCCCATTTCATCAGCGATCAGGGCAGAGCCCGCCTTCACGGCGTACTCGATACCCGCACGCTGATATGGGTAGAGGGTGATGTCGGCAGGCATCGGGACCTCGTAGTCAGTATCGGAAGCCTGTGATGCGGTGTACATCTTTTGCTCTTCGTCAAAGATGCCCGTAAGTTTTTTCTTGAGGCTGTCGCACTTGCAGTAGGTTAGCAGGCGTGCCGCTCGGTTGATGTCCTCGGTGTACCAGACACTGTTTAAACGGTCCCATCTGAAACCAGCACGTTTGGGTACATCCTTGAACTCGTATGTTCCGTACTTGTCATCGGGGTCGGTGAATACATAGCGGGTTGCGGCATCCGAAGACGCGCACTCGATAAGTTGGACTGTCATTGGTAACTCCTGTGTGTGGGTGAAAAAATGTGGCGTGCCTGCCACTGTGAATACTGACTACCTCATCAGATACGATGCATCACCATCGTATGACGTGCCGTTTAAACAGCACGTTTCGGTTTTAAAGGTGTAGTTCTAATCCAAGACGTTCCGACAACTGCTCGGAAACCTCTATAAAATATTTACCGCCTTTCACTGCATCCAGATCAGGTTTGTAGTCGTCTTCGGTTCCTTCATCTAATACACCACGGTGGTTGAGGTCTCCGCAAAAAGTTTCTAAGACATCGACATCAACTAACGTAGACTTTGTAATTTTACCAAGAAGAAAGTCACCGATGAACTGCTTGTATCTATCCCTTAGTTCTGCTGGATGCAGGTTTTCTAGATTTAAGGTAAAGTCATCAACCTGCATTTTTACGTAGTCAGTTTTACGAAGGGTAATTCCAAACTCAACTTGCTCAGTCATAACATCTCCTCACTGTTGTTTGCCGTCGCCATATATATATGAGCGAACACTGTGATCTGATTCATATTGATGCGGCTCATCCTGCATTTCCCTGCCGTGATCATAGTCTCCATCATCATCGGCTGCAGCTGCATCATCTTTCATCAGTGCAAGGTATTTATCGGCACAGATTGCCATCTTACGAAACTCTTTGATGGCTTCGTTTCTTGCTTCCTCTGTCTCGGCGTGTTGTACAATCAACAACAGCGCATTCAAATGACCCTGCCACGTTGGCTCAATCAAGGTTATTGTTTCCATTACAGATACTCCCACTGACCTTGGTTGTTTTTATATTGGATAGCAACGGCACCCGCATTTGCAGTGCCGAAATCATCGAGCGGTTCGAAGCCGTCATAGTCACCCCAGATACGCCCGGAATAGTAGAGGGTTTCATCGTCATCATACATCCGAAAGCGTGCCTCGTTTTCAGTTGTCGTTGCGGCATTGCTTGGGCCTTCGGTGCCTGCGTCACCCATGTCGAGGTGATCTTTATCGATCACCCATTTATACTTCCTAGTCATTCCTTGTATCCTCCTTCAGCTAGTACCTGTGCGTGGATTAGATCCTGCATGTCGCTGTTCTGCATAGCAACGACACGGGGAAAGCCGCCGATCCTGACGACGGTTAGACCTGAATTCAAATCGCGAAGCTCGTCATCGATATCACCTTCATAGTCTTCTACATATTCGAGAACTTCGAAGCCACGCTCCACTAGGTCACTTACCATTATGTCACCGTCAGGGTAGCCATTATGCAAACTCTCATACGAGAACCCCACTTGTTTCAGCAAATCTAATTCCTCGATTGCATAAAACTCTTCGGGTGTCATTTGATCGAAGTTTACTTCAGTCATTCCATTCTCCTTGTGTGTTACTCAGTGATGCCAAATGCTAGCGCATATAGTGGCAACCCGTAAATAATTAAAACAAACATCAGCGATATGCCGATGAACTCAAAAACGAATGTTAGTTTATTCATGTACTGTCCTTACTGTGTGTGGAGTTGTGTGACTGACTGCCTCGTCAGGTGCAACGCATCACCGTTGCACGACGCACCGTTTAAACGATGCGTTTCGGCTCAAATTCAATAGTCGGATTGTGATAGACAAGCTCGTTTAAACGACTGTCAGGTTGCTCATTTTCATTTGTGTTGCACCTACCGCAGGTTGTTTGATCTACCCTGCGGTGTTGGTAGTCGGTGCCGCATTCACAGTCCCAGAATTCTGAGACTGTTTGGAATGCGTTGTCACTACCAGCATTGTAATCGCCGCTGATAGTCACATGCTCCACCGTAGTCATACGTCTGCTACCATCGAGTGATTGCAGATAGGACATACTGGGGCACCGCCTTGCTCGATCCATGAACGAGACAACCTGACCGTGTAGAGATTGCCCCGCGCATCGGGTTCGCAGGTGTCGTTGTTCACACATGCCGCCTTTACCATGCGTGTTGACTGCTTTTTGTGTGTCTTCTTGACATCCAAACTAGCGTGAGGAAACGGTCCCTGCTTATCTATGAATATCTGCAGGTGGTCGATTAACTGCGGGGTGGACTCGGTGCTAGTCATCTTACCAGTGAGACCAACCGCCGTTGCGATTTGCTTGAACACCGCGCCATGACCGTTTTGGCAGTCATCGACTGCATGTACTAGCTCATGGACCAGCGTTCCCAAAACTTCCTGCGTATCGTCTTCGCCGGATAGATAAGGCGATATCGCTATCTCATTTATGCCAGCCTCACTGCAGGTTCGAGACCAGCACATGCCAATCGCACGCTTGCCATTCGCGCCTCGCAAAGCATTGCGGGAAGGGAAACCGCATGTGACGCGAACGTCGGCGGGGATTTCGTAACCCGCCTTCTTGAACCAAGCTCTGAGGTAATCGGTAGCCGATGCGAGATATGTCTCGCGATTTGCAACCGTTTTAACTTTCGGCTTTTTCGGGATAAAAGTTACGCTTTTTATTTTTGTCATACTAAAACTCCTACTGTGTGTGTTGTGTTGTCACTGACCTGCCTCGTCAGGTATCAGGAAGTCACCCTGATACGACGCACCGTTTAAACAGTGCGTTTCGGCTATAGTTTCAATTCTTCTGGGGTTAGCTTGAAGTAGAACCCCAAGCCGCCTGCTTCCTTCATTAACTCAGGCGTCAGGGTCTTTCTGCCTAGCATCCGGCACAAGGTGCGGGATGGCTCGCAGTCAGGGTAGAAAACATCCCGCCCATAAATCTGCTTTTTAACTACGTAAGCTGTATTGTCATATCCCATTGGTTAACTCCCTAGAAAAATACTAAAATTGTGATTTGAATTACTAACAATGCAAACCCTGCGGCGAAAAACTCCATTTTATAACCTCACCAAAAAGGTATAGCCGCTGTCGTGTGTTTCGGAATAACCGACGATTTCGGAAGCGGGTTGGTCGGTCATGGCTAAAACCTTGCGCAGTTCATCGACGCAATGTTGTGCGGCTAGTTCATGGTTTCGGCTGGGCTGTAGTGCATGGTCCCAGTGTGAAACCTTCTTGAATTTATTGCACTCCAACTGATGCACTTTAACTGATGCAGTTATTCTTGAAGTGTTGCCGGAAAATGTTGTTTTAACTGCCATGCAGTATGTTGATCTAGCACTCATTATAGTCTCCATTCTACTGTGTGTGTTTCGGTATTCGCTAGTGCAGTACCCGCTGTACAGGTACTGCATCCAGCGCTGGCCTTTATCGCCAGCACCGTCTGCTCGTATCGCCATGCCGATATGTTACAGCCTGCCTGCTACCATATGGCGGTAGCGCCAGCCCTAGTGCGTCAGGGGACAACGTCGAAGAGGTAGCGCCAGCACCAGCGCTGTATCTAGCATGGTCTATCAATTCCCTGCGGCGTTTGGATGACGCAGGGGACATAGTCAACGTCTGACTAGTGGCGCTGGGTTTCTGTCCCAGCATAGAGAGAATGCTTCAATACTACGCCTAGGTTCCATTGTGAGTTTGGACCCCAGCAAATCAGCCTAGGCAACTTTCGATAATAAGGCGTAGTTAGTACACCAAATAAGATTTGGGGTTGGACTGCAGGGGCGGCTAGCAGTGTCTGTACTGCAGGCGGCATACAGCGGAATAGCGGGGCTCGCTCAGTAGCTGGCAGGTATCCTGAACCTGCGTTGCACTATTCCTGATTTACGATGACAAAGAACGATAGGTAGAACCCAGAACCTGACAGCCTGCTAGAAGTAACAGCCCAGTGAGGGAGCGGGTCGCATGGCGGGAATGATATTCAGGGCGGCGGCAACGCATGGTTGCGTGGCCCCTGCAACAACTGGGTGCCGGAGGGTGTGAACCTCCAGAACCGCCTATTCCGCACCATCTAACCGAATGGTCAAACAGCCGAGGGGTCTACCTATTTACGATTTCAAAGATCAAACTTGATAGATTGGTAGCATTTCCTGATTGTAGTGTAAAGCACCCTTTTGTATTTTTTTGTAGTTTAGTGCAACAAAAAGCCGCCAACCGTAGGGCTGGGCTTGTGTTAGTATGTGAAAAAAAACTTACAGCGGGGTAGCATGGCGGGTAGCACTAAGCGGAATATGGACCACGGATTAACGGTTAAAGAGGAAGCATTCGCGCAGGCTAAGGCTAGGGGCTTGTCAGGTACGCAGTCAGCCATTGCGGCAGGCTACAGTGAAGCTGGGGCAAGCGGCACCGCAGTGCGGATCAACAAACGGGCTAGGGTACAACAACGCATAGCTGAATTGCTAGGGGCAGACAAAGTAGGCGACGCAAGGGAAGAACATTTGGCCCAGCTTGCCGAACTGCGAGACATGGCGAAAGCTAAAGGCGCTTTACAGGCGGCAGTGAGCGCAGAGGAGAAGCGCGGCAAGGTGCTAGGGCTGTATGAAGAACGGGTTGTTCAGACTATCCACCAGCCCCTAGAAGATGCTAGCGCTGGGGATATACGACAAGCACTGGTTGAAGCGTTTAAACGGTTCGACATTCAGCCAGACCACATAGTTATAGAAGGCGATGTTGTCAAAGCTGGTGACAAAACAGAAGAAAAACCAGCAAAAACAATGCATTAGGCGGCAGGTTTGGCTCCCTGCAAAGGCGCTAAACCCGCAGGAAAAAAGAAAATGGGGGCCACCCCCCCCTTACCCATCTGATCGTATACGCATACCCCGCACAACATATCAGATGTTACCTAAACATCCCCCCAATAAAAAAGCGGGAACCGCAATCGCTAGCTCCCGCCTTTAAACCCCGTGCCGACAACAGCAATGCGTGGCAAAGGACATTTTCATCCGCGCTTCGCGGGTTGGCAAACCAACTTTTCATAACCCAGACCGACAATCAAAGGTCATACTCAATCATACAAAATCCTGCAGCCCTGTCCATAAAAAAAGTAGCGCAAGCGTAAAAAAGTATCGGTGACGCTACCTCGTTTTTATTTTGCATCCGGGTCCAACGCTCTTACAGTCGCCCCGAAAGCGTGACATATTTATCACAGTAGTAGGATAAAATGTACAAATTGTAGTTTTTTAAACTAAAATATACTTTTGGGGTGGTTGCGCTACACTTGACAACGTGGCATATTCAGATCTTCCCAAGGAGGGCGGGGGTGTGGGAGGAATAGATCCTATAACCCTCCTAAAGTGTTTCCTTGGTTTTTCGGTTTCTCACACAACTGAAAATAACGAAATCATAAAAGCATTAACACGTTTTTAAGTAATGCATTTAAACTAAGGAGAATTGCGTCTTGAGTAATACATCACACACACAGTTTGACGAATATCAAAAATGGACACGTACCACAGCTGCGTACCCGGAAAGGCAGGCAGTCAACTACTGCGCTCTTGGTTTGGGTTCCGAGGTAGGTGAGGTCCAAGGTCTTATTAAAAAAGTAATCCGCGATAACGATGGCATCTGGACTGATGAAAAGGTACTGGACCTGCTCAAGGAACTTGGCGACGTTATCTGGTATGTTGCTAGGTTGTCGGATGAATTCCGTATTCCATTTTCCGAAATCATGGAAGTCAATATAGAAAAGCTAACTCGCCGTAAAGAAGAAGGCACAATTAAAGGCGAGGGTTCGGATCGATGACTGGTGAATACAGGAGTAACATTAATCCAATCTTCCGATCCAAGTTCAGCGAAGACATATTCAATTTAAAATACCGACACGACAACGCAGAAAGCTGGGATGAACTCGCACGCACTGTTGCGATTGATGTCTGTGGTATGTATCTGCAGAAGTCGGAACTCGAAGAACTGACAACCATGATACGCAATCAGGAGTTCTTACCGGGCGGCAGGTATTTGTACTACGCGGGTAGACCGAACCGATTTTATAACAACTGCTTTTTATTGAAGGCAGAAGAAGATACCCGCGAAGACTGGGCATCGCTAGCTTGGAGATCAATATCATGCCTAATGACTGGTGGCGGGATTGGTGTGGACTATTCTATATACCGCCCAGCAGGAGCTTCCCTATCAAAAACTGGTGGTGTCGCTTCTGGTGTTATGCCTGCAATGGAAATTATAAACGAGTCTGGCAGACGGGTCATGCAAGGTGGATCGCGTCGATCCGCTATCTATGCGAGTCTCGACGAAACACATGCTGACGTTCATCAGTTTCTGGTGCATAAGAACTGGGATGAATATATTGTACCGGGTACGGGTAAATCCCTGTCAGAAGTAAAGGCAGCAGGCTTTGACTTTCCGGCACCGCTGGATATGACAAATATTTCTGTAAACTATAAAACAGACTGGTTGCTGAAATACTGGGAGACAGGTGAAGTCGGTGACGTGTTTAAGAAAAACATGGAGCAGGCACTGCGAACAGCGGAACCCGGTTTTAGTTTTAACTTTTTTGATCGCGAGAACGAGACACTGCGCAATGCATGTTGTGAAGTAACATCCGAGGATGACTCCGATGTTTGTAACCTTGGTTCGCTAAACTTTTCAAAGATTAAAACGCTACAGAGATTACGTGAGGTTGTGGAACTGGCTACCAAGTTTTTGGTTTGCGGTACACTACGGGCACATCTTCCCTATGAAAAGGTGGATGCAGTCAGGCAGAAAAACCGCAGGTTAGGTTTGGGGATCATGGGGATCCATGAGTGGTTGATCCAGCGTCAGTCTAAATACGAAGTAACCCCGGAACTACACAGGTGGCTGCATGTTTATAAAACGGTGTCCGACAGCACAGCTGATAAATTTACCGATCATCTAGATATCACACCGTGCAAGGCAAAACGTGCTATAGCACCCAATGGTAGCATTGGCATTATGGCAGGAACCACAACGGGCATTGAACCTTTATTCGCCGTTGCGTTTAAACGACGTTATCTCAAGGGTAAGAACTGGCACTATCAGTACGTTGTGGATAGTGCTGCACAGCAGCTGATCGATCTATATGGAACGGATCCAGAATCTATTGAATCCGCTCTTGATCTAGCCAGCGACTACAAACGGCGTATCGCATTTCAGGCTGACGTACAGGATTACGTTGATCAGGCAATCAGTTCGACGATTAACTTACCGTCGTGGGGATCTGACCTAAACAATGAAGACACCGTCGATGACTTCACGGAGACACTTGCAAGCTATGCCCACAGGTTACGTGGCTTCACCTGCTATCCAGATGGTAGTCGCGGTGGTCAACCGTTAACGTCTGTCCCATATGCCGAAGCCGCAAAGCAGGTCGGTGAGGAATTTTTAGAAGCAATTGATGTCTGTGACATTACACAGCGTGGGGGTGGATGTGGTTGAACCCGAAACCGAAACCGAAGAAGATAAACTTTTAACAGGCGGCGTGGTTCCTGTTCGCCATGCCTGTTGGCATTGTAAGTCGGAACTTATCTGGAACAACGACTACTCGTTTGAAGAAGTTGGCTTTGAAGGTAACGGGTTGCTGACCCACCTATCATGTTCTGGCTGTGGTGCGTTTTATGAAATTCATAAATTAGAAGAAGTAAAACATTAGTGTATTTTTTTAGTTAATTTGTAGTTATTACTATACAACTTAATTATTTAGTGATAGGATCTAGACACATTCTCTTCTTCCTATGTTTACCCCGGTAACATTGTTCTCCATTCAGTGTTACCGGGTTTTTTTTAAGATGGACAACCGTCGTGAAGAAATCATTTTTAATATCATTATTTACCGTTAATAACTTTGGAATGTTGCTGTTGTTTGGTTTTCCCAGTCCAACGTCAGCTAATCCACAAAAAGGGGTAGAAGCACCTGTCTGTGCATTTTATCTGACACACAGGGAATTTCTTAAAAGTGTTGGGGAGCAACCAGCATTCCGTGGTTTGTCAAAACGTGGGCACGTCACTGAAGTGTGGCTGGATGACAAAACTGGGAAGTGGACAGCGGTAGTTACTTACTCGACAGGGAAGATGTGTACCGTTGATTACGGGAACACTGGGGATCAGTTGCCAATAGAAAAAGGTGACCCCAGTTGATCGCCGATAAATACGATCTGGTCGATAAACCGAAACACTATATGGTGAATGTTGGTAAGCATCGGCTTGAATCTTGGGACATATTAGATGCTTTGTTTCGCCGCAATGCCATGCTTTGGAATGCGGGTAAATACCTCATGCGCGTTGGCACGGGTGGTAAAGATGATGACCTGCAGGATCTGAAGAAGTGCAGGCAGTATCTGTCGCGTGAAATATCCAGACTAGAAGCCTTGGAAAAAGCAGTGATGGACTAGCTAATCGATAAGCCGACTCAAACCCCGGCACAAAACGACAGCAATGATGAAGATGTAGAAGCGTTTAAACACAGCGAAATTACATCCCTGTACAGGTTCTACAATAAAAAAAATAACCTGCTTTATGTAGGAATATCTAAATCAATTATGAATAGATTATCGCAACATAAAAGAGACAAACCTTGGTGGGCAGAAGTATCCGTAATTAAAGTAAAACACTTTAATAATCGTGAGAGAGCGGAGAAGGAAGAGCGTCGAGCAATCAAAAAAGAAAACCCTTTACATAATAAAGGACATACGCTTCAGCATTTAAGTACTAAATTGTCTCGCAGTCACGCCAAACTTATCGCCAATTCGGTAATAAAATTACAGCTACAGCATAAGGGTCTCAGAAAACTTTCTGCGGCAATGAACAGGGAAGGGATCCCTACACATCGTGAAGGATCAAGATGGCACCCTACTAGCGTGCGAAGATTACTATTCACCATCAAAATGATACAAAGTACACAAGATGCTCCAGCTTAATACGCTCGAAGACATACAACATGCTATGCGCTTGCTGGAAGACAAGGAATCCGCAGACCGTGCGCAGGGTAGTTTGTTGGATTATTGTCAGCATTTGTCGCCTCAGTACATGAGGCCAAAGCATATTGAATATCTCGCGTCAAAATTGGAAGCTGTAGAGCGTGGTGAAATCTCCCGGCTGGCAATAAGTATGCCGCCAAGGCATGGGAAATCAGAACTTGCCAGTAACTTTTTTCCAAGCTGGTATATAGGCAGGCATCCAGATAAATACGTTATATTTTCCACGTATGCACAGGAACTTGCAGACGATTTTGGGCGTAAAGTCCGTAATACACTGCGTGATGAACGATTTGGTCAGGTCTTTCCAGACGTAACACTGGATGAAACGTCGCAGTCTGCGCGAAGATTTGGCACATCCCACCGGGGGAGTTACTTTTCTGTGGGTGCGGGTGGTGCAATCACAGGTCGTGGTGCCCATTTATTAATTATCGACGACATTATCAAGGGTCGTGAAGACGCAGACTCGACTGCAATACGCAATAATGTCATCGACTGGTACAAATCCACAGCCTATACACGGTTAATGCCGAAACCTTCTGCCGTTGTGATTATTGGTACACGTTGGCATGAACTCGACTTGATTGGGCACGTTCTCGATAACGATGACCACGAAACGTGGGAAGTAATTAACCTGCCAGCGATAGCAGATGAAGATGATCAGCTTGGAAGGGAAGTCGGTGAGGCACTTTGGGCTGATCAGTATCCAGTGGAACGTCTACGTGAAATCAAGCAGACCGTTGGTAGTCGTGAGTGGGCATCATTATTCCAGCAATCCCCCGCTGCAGAAGATGGTAATATATTTAAGCGTCACTGGTGGCGTGTCTGGGAAGACCCGGAACCACCACCGTGTGATTATTTACTGCAGTCATATGACACAGCGTTTAGCGCGTCTAGTTCTGCAGATTTCACAGCAATACAAACTTGGGGTGTGTTTGAGCGGGAAGGCGTGCCCCAAGCAATCTTGTTGAGTTGTTTAAACGAGCGCCTCGAATACCCACAACTGCGTGAGCGTGCGTTAGAACTCTATAAAAAGTGGAGA